>ERZ1034723.42-NODE-42-length-74902-cov-16.818283_pt1 | contig 74902 bp, 64 predicted proteins | sample MGYA00520637_ERZ1034723 | MGnify/ENA primary metagenome ERZ1034723 (study PRJEB33766, sample SAMN09781719) | gut metagenome | biome: gut microbiome | host: Homo sapiens | place: Madagascar | study: EMG produced TPA metagenomics assembly of the PRJNA485056 data set... | reverse complement strand
AATTATTCTCAAAATCTTTCAAGGTTTTTCACTGTTCAGTTATCAAGGTTCTTTGCTTTGTTGTTGTCCCGCATCTCGCGGTCAGCTTGATTATATTACCATGATGTAAATCCGTTGTCAACACTTTTTTACATCTTTTTCAAAAATATTTTCAAGCGAAGCGGAGAAGGAGGGATTTGAACCCTCGCGCCGCTGTTAACGACCTGCACCCTTTCCAGGGGTGTCCCTTCGGCCAGCTTGGGTACTTCTCCAAATAAAGCTGCTCAAATCATTTCAAAAAATATTCTCGCTATAGATTAGAAAAAGAATTCTTTCGAATTCTTTTCCAAACGGTGTCTCCACCAAACGGAGAGGGTGGGATTCGAACCCACGTGCCCTTGCGGACAAACGGTTTTCAAGACCGCCTCGTTATGACCACTTCGATACCTCTCCATGTTATTTTCTCGCCTGACTCAGCGCAAGACATATATTACCATCAATGCTTGTCAGTGTCAACCGATTTTTTCATTTTTTTGCAATTATTTTTTCAAACGTCTTCTATCCCTTGCTATTGCAGCATTTTTGCTTCACCCTGATTTCATTTTATCGAATCCGGGGCACGCATGTCATTTGGTCTGCTATCTATTCAGGAATAACGCCGCAACATCCAAATCCTCCGGGGTTGTGATCTTGATATTGGTATACCTGCCTGGAATCAGGCGCACCTTCTGCCCCATCATCTGTTCCACAATCATCGCATCATCTGTAATCGGAATTTGCAAGCTGCCATCCTTCAACCGAACAAACAATTGCTCATACGCCTGCCTCAGAAGATCACGCTGAAAACATTGCGGTGTCTGTACCGCCCAAAGCGTACTTCGATCCGGTGTCTGTGCTGCGTAACCTGCTTCATCCGCCACTTTAATGGTATCTTTGACGGGCGTTGCAAGCACGCACGCTTTTTCCCGTGCGACAGTATCCATGCACAGACGGATACTTTCTGCGTCAATGAGAGGTCTGGCTCCGTCATGAATCAGAACATACTCTCCCTCCGCTGCCTTAAGGCCTTCATATACAGACAGATATCGCTCCGCTCCACCACCAACGATAGCCGTCACCTTGCGAAAACCATATTTTTCCACAATATTCTTCCTGCAGTATTCGATCATCTCCGGTGCCGTAACGAGCACAATGGAATCCACCCCACTCTCCTCAAACGCCCGAAGTGCATAGTAGATGACCGGATATCCATCAAGATCCATGTATTGTTTCGGTATATCGCTATGCATGCGGTTTCCAACGCCTGCTGAAAGCACGACTGCTGTATAATTCTGCATGAATTACTCCCCCAGCTTCAGATTCGGCACGGCATTCAGATCAAGTCCCGCGCGTTTTCCGGCAATAAAATCATAGTACGCAGCTGCGCCGATCATTGCCGCATTGTCGGTACACAGGATCGGCGACGGATGATAAAAACGTACGCCTTCTTCCTTACACATCTGTTCCATCGCACCGCGGATTACTCCGTTTGAAGCCACTCCGCCCGCGATCGCAAACTTGTCCATTCCAAACTCACGGATTGCATGGCGTGCATGATCGACCAGCACGTCCGTCACAGACTTCTGGAAAGAAGCTGCTACATCCGCCTGTTTGATCTCAATCTCTTTCATTCTGCATCCATTCAGATAATTCAGTACCGCAGACTTCAATCCACTGAAACTGAAATCATAGACGCCGTCCGCAATCTTTGCACGCGGGAAAGCGATCGCATCCGGATTGCCCTCATGCGATACCTTCTCAATCTTCGGTCCACCCGGATAACCAAGTCCGATCGCACGTGCGACCTTGTCGAAAGCCTCACCTGCCGCATCGTCCCTCGTTCTTCCAAGGATCTCATACACACCATAATCCTTCACCTTGACAAGATGGGTGTGTCCACCGGATACAACAAGACACAAAAACGGAGGCTTAAGCTCCGGATTCTCAATATAATTGGCACTGATATGTCCCTCGATATGATGGACTCCTACCAGTGGAATATTTCTTGCATAACTGATTGCCTTGGCCTCTGCGACGCCGACCAAGAGTGCACCAACCAGACCCGGACCATAGGTGACCCCGATTGCATCAATATCATCAAGCGTCATCGATGCATCTGCAAGTGCCTGCTCGATGACCTGATTAATTTTCTCAATATGTTTACGCGATGCGATCTCCGGAACGACACCTCCATACAATGTATGCAAAGCGATCTGGGATGAGATCACGTTCGAACGCATATCACGTCCGTTCACAACAACCGCTGCCGCAGTCTCATCGCAGGAGCTCTCGATCGCAAGTATTTTTATTTCAGAATCTGTCTGATTACTCATCGCCTTAAAAACCTCTTTTACATTTAATTCGTTTGTTCTTCCACACTTGGATTCTTTTCAATCTGATAATACGTCAGAATCTTCCAGTTGCCTGCATCGTCCTTGCGCAGGACATACATCTGGTAGGTTCTGGTAAATTCTTTCTTTTCCTTCACAAAATAAGTTGCTGTAACATAAGCAAGCTCGTCATCATTGTTCGGATCCGTCTTAAGAAGCACATCATCGCTGTCACAGACGCTGCTTTGACGGATTTCACGGTCGCGCTTCTTATAATTAGCAATCTCATCCTTGACCGATGAGCGATACGTATCAAGCGGATTATTCGCTAAAAGTTCATCATCCATCAGACCTCTCGCCTGCGTCAAAAGTCCCTCAAACTGCTCATCTGTATAATCTTCTGTATAAAAACTCAGAATGATCTTGTTATAAAATTTCACAACCTCTCGCGGCGTGGACGGATAATCATTGTCTAAATCCCTGCCAACGATCTTCTCAATCTTCGTCAGATTCTCCGTCTCATCCGGATGCACCCGAACCTTTGATTTCAGCAGCCAGTAGCTTCCGCAAACCACAATCGTACATAGTAATGCAAGAAAAACGATTCCGACTCTCCTCTTCATCTGCTAGTCCTCCTCAAACGTAAGCTCCACGCTTTTGCCGTCTTTTCCAAGGTAAGAATTTTCAAAAATACGCCGCACCTGTGGCATATAATCTTCCGCATGAACGAGTGACGGAGAAAAATGCGTCAGCCACATCTCCTTCACCTGCGCGCGTCTTGCCATCTCTGCCGCCTCGTAAAATGTCATATGTTTCTTCTGTTTTGCCTTAGCGATCTTATCCTTCTCCGCGTACATTCCCTCGCAGATAAACAGATCCGATTCCTTTGCTGCCTCCACAATTCCATCGGTCGGACGGCTGTCCGTACAGTAAGTAACTTTCAGGCCTTTTCTCCGCGGTCCAAGCACCATCTGTGGCGTATACGTGATGCCATCCTGCTCGATGACTTCTCCCCGCTGCAGAAGGCTCCACAATTTCATTGGAATATTTTGCTCCTTTGCACGCTCCACCGAGAATCTTCCCGCGCGCTTGATCTCGACCGAATATCCGTAACATACCACCTGATGCTTCACGCGGAACGCATGGATATAATAACCATTGATCTCAATATCTTCCGTTTCATCTTCAAGCTCGATACACTGGATCTCAAATGGCAGCTCCGGCGCGATCGTACGAAGCGCATTGACTACGCGCGTCAGCCCCTTCGGTCCGATGATCGTAAGAGGCTCCGTTCGCTCCGCATTGCCCATCGTAAGCAGAAAGCCCGGCAATCCGCTGATATGATCCGCATGAAAATGCGTCACGCAAAGGACATCGATTGGTTTAAAACTAAGCCCGGCCTCCTTGATGGCGATCTGGGTTCCCTCTCCGCAATCGATCAACAGACTGCTTCCATTGTAACGCAACATCAGTGACGTCAGCCACCGATACGGAAGCGGCATCATTCCAGCCGTTCCCAACAAACATACATCTAACATGTGCTATCTTCCTATTCTACTTCTGCCACTCCATAATGCCTGCATCTTCGGTCGGAAGCCGGTAGAAATTCTTCCGCACTCCGATCGTTACAAACCCTTTCTTCTCATAGACATGTATCGCGGGAGCATTCGACACACGCACTTCCAATACAATGCGTTCCACCCCATGCTCTAACGCCCACTGCTGCATCGCGGCAACAAGAGACGCTCCCATCCCCCTGTCACGCGCACTCTGCGCAACTGCAACATTTGTGATCTCCCCTTCCGGTTCACTCACATACATACCGATATAACCGGCAATCTGTTCCTCATCCTCCGCCACAAGAAATATGGCAGAATTTTTCATTCCATCAAGAAATCCCTGCTCGCTCCACGGCTCCGAAAAGCACTCCTTCTCAATCGCAGCAACTGCCGGAACATCTTCTGCTGTCATCAAACGGATTCTCATATACGAAAATCCCTTTCTTTCTCCTGACGTTCTCTCTCCGCCTGGGAGAGACGCAGATAATCCGGCTTATGCTCCGCAGCCGGTTCTGCTTTGCCCTCCCCGTAAAGAATCGCGCCCAAAGCGGCAACGGAAGCAGCCCGCTGCTTATTGCAATGCGCCGGGGCATACTGGTACGGCACCTTGCAGTGCTGCGCGATAAAATCCGCAAATACAGGAACGCCATCGCCCAAAAATACGACCGGTTTTCCCATATCATTCACCTTATTTATAATCTCTTCGATCTGTACCACACATTGCGGCAGAAGCGTCTGCATCCTGCCATCCTCAAACGTGTACAGTCCGGTGTACGTCTGCTGTCTTCTTGCATCCATCAAAGGACAGATCACGTCCGTACAGTTCCAGATATTGTAAGCCAAAGCATCCACCGTTGGAACCGACACAATCTTTTTATCCAAAGCAAGCGCAAGTCCCTTTGCTGTCGCCGAGCCAATACGAAGTCCGGTAAACGAGCCCGGTCCTGCCGATACAGCGATCACGTCCACCGTCTTTAGATCCAGTTCGATCATCTTCGCCACTTCATCCAGCATCGGAAGAAGTGTCTGTGAATGTGTCTTCTTATAATTAATGGTATACTCACCAAGTAAATTGTCATCTTCTGTTACTGCAACGCTCGCAACAAGTCCCGAGCTGTCCAATGCAAGTATCTTCATACTATCAACCTCTGTCCGTCAAAAATTCTATCTTTCATCCGGATCTCACCGGCATCTATCTTCCGATAAATCCACTGTTTATCGATCCGTGATCGTAATCCGTCTGTAATCGAAGCCTTTCTCCAGATTCTTCTCGATCGTAATCTCCTTACGGTGTTCCGGCAGGATCTCCTCGATCAGATTCGCCCACTCGATCATCGTAAGCCCCTCTCCGTAGAAATAATCCTCATATCCAATCTCATCCATCTCCTCAATGTCACCGATCCGGTACACATCAAAATGGTAAAAAGGCATACGACCTTCTTCGTATACCTGTACAATGGTAAATGTCGGGCTGCAGATCGGCTCATCGATTTCAAGCCCGTGCGCAATCCCCTGTGTCAGCACAGTCTTGCCGACGCCAAGATCCCCGACTAATGTATAGACATCCCCCGGCTGCGCCGCACGCCCAAGCTGCTCGCCCAAAGCAAGCGTCTCTTCCGGAGAGTTCGTCTCGATCACTCTGCTTGTATTTGTATCGCTCATATTATGCTACCCATGCTTCCTATAACTGTTATAACGATTACGCCTTCTTAAGCTTCAGGCGAAACTTCTCAAGTTTCGCTTCTGCCACTTTGCAAAACGCGGCATACTGATCACCAATCTGCGGCATCGGAATAATGTATGCATTCACACGGCTGCTATAAATCAACACCATGTTCTTCGTGGAAACGATCTTGTACACCATATCCCACGGAAGTTCTCCATGCTCCTTGCCCTGCGTCACTTTAATAAATTCTTCCGTCACTTCATAATGAAGCTTTCCGGCAAGCACCTGATTACTTTTGAGCGTCGACTTGGCACGGAACCAAAGCGAGATTGGCACATAAAACCAGAACACAATACCCATCACAATATACATAAACAAGTACCCCGTCTGCGTATCCGGCTTAACTGCCGAAATACCTGCCATCACAAACGCTAAGATTCCAAGCGCAATCGATATGATTCCGCTCATTCCCGTGTATGTCTGAAACATATTAAACCGATAGAGATCCTTCGGTTGTAACTGCACATCAAATTCTGCTTTCATTCCATTCTCCTTTGATACGTTGAAATTATTCTATATGCAGGCCTGTCATCCGCATCTTACCAAAAGTCTTAATTCGGTATCATTATAGCAGTTCCACCATAAAAAGAAAAGAAAAAATATGCACACTCCCTTGTCCTGCAGGCGTCTGGCATAACGCTGCTTTCTTCGGACTCAGGAGTGTGCACTCTAATCAGCAAATCAGTTGTATTATGTCACCAAGCGTCAGCTTGATGACCTGCGCATGCATCAGCATGCCTCCTTCTATTGTCACCAAGCGTCAGCTTGTTCTTATCCGTTGTATCTTCCCTTCAGGATTGGGGAGAGTGGTTTGTAAACCAGCATCGTAATTGCTACAGAGATCAGGCCTTTTACAACCGTGAACGGAAGGTTGAATACGATCAGACTCTGCAGAATCGATTTCATGGATGGCAGGATTGCCTGATACATTCCAAGGATTGCTTCCTCCGGCATTGCAACCTGATAATATACCGGATATACGATAAAGTAGTTCGAGAATACGCAGAAGACTCCCATAAATACCGCGCCGGTAATTCCACCGATCAAAGCACTCTTCTTTGTCTTCTTAAACTTATAGATCAGACCTGCCGGGATCACGAATGCTGCGCCGAGAATAAAATTGGAAAGCTCGCCGACCAGCATACTGTTCGAATCCATGAGGTGTAACAGGTTCTTGATCAGGCATACGATCACGCCGCAAAGCGGTCCGTATGCGAATGTACCGATAAGTGCCGGAAGATCCGAGAAATCGAATTTGATGAATGCCGGCATGATCGGAATCGGGAACTCAAAATACATCAGTACAAATGAGATTGCAGACAGCATCGCTGTCACAGTGATAAACCGTACCCTGCTGCTCATTCCCGTCTTTGTTCTTCCTGTTGTTGCAGCGCCTGATGCTTTTGTTTCGTTGCTCATGTTCATTCTCCTTTACATAAATATAAATAATGTTTCAGGAATTCCAGAGAACTAAAAAACCCCGATCATAAAGATCGGGGATTCGTTACACAAATGGATGCCTGCTACGTAGATAGCAAACATACACGATAACTTCTTCTCTCATCCAGACTATACTGTCGGTCCCGGAGTCTCACCGGATCGGCTGCCTAAGCAGTTCACGGACTATACCGTCGGTCGGGAATATGCGATATCACGCAGCACCCTGCCCCGAAGAATTCCTATTTGTTTTACAGTACCTATTCTATGCATTTCATACGTTTCTGTCAACCATTTATTTTTATAACTTCATCGTCAGCTGGATTCTCTGTTTCTTGAGATCAACGCTCATAACTTTGACATCCACGATATCTCCGACGCTGACCGCCTCCAGCGGATGCTTGATGTAACGATCGCAGATCTGGGAGATATGGACAAGTCCGTCCTGATGTACCCCGATATCGACGAAAGCGCCAAAGTCAATGACATTACGCACGGTTCCCTTCAGTACCATTCCCGGTATCAGATCCTTCATTTCGAGAACATCGCTGCGCAGGATTGGTTTCGGCATGTCTTCACGCGGATCACGTGCCGGCTTCTCCAATTCTTTTATAATATCGCGAAGGGTCAGTTCACCGATTTCAAGCTCTGCCGCAAGTTTCCTGTAATCCGCAATCTTTTTTGAGATTCCAACTACCGAACGGTTGCTGACATCTTCCAGTGTATATCCCAGTTTCTTTAACAATTCTTTCGTTGCCGCATACGACTCTGGATGCACACCAGTCGCATCCAGCGGATTCTTACCCCCGGTAATCCGCATGAATCCTGCACACTGCTCGTATGCCTTCGGTCCAAGCTTTGCAACCTTAAGGAGTTGCGAACGTGACGTAAAACTTCCGTTTTCCTCTCTGTAAGCCACGATATTCTTTGCGATCACCTTGCTGATACCGGAAATATATTCAAGAAGGGATGCAGACGCAGTATTTAAGTCCACTCCTACACGGTTCACGCAATCCTCAACAACGCCGCCCAACGCTTCACTTAATTTCTTCTGGTTCATGTCATGCTGGTACTGACCGACGCCGATCGACTTCGGGTCGATCTTGACCAGTTCTGCAAGCGGATCCTGCAGACGGCGTGCCATTGAAGCAGCACTTCGCTGTCCCACATCAAAATTCGGAAACTCCTCCGTTGCAAGCTTACTTGCCGAATACACGGACGCGCCCGCCTCATTTACAATAATGTACTGTACCTGTACCGGAATCTCTTTGAGAAGTTGCACGATCACCTGCTCCGACTCCCGGGATGCCGTACCGTTTCCAAGTGAGATCAGTGTAATGTGATACCTGGAAATCAGTTTCTTTAATACTGCTTTGGCTTCCTCAACCTTATTCTGTGGAGCAGTCGGGTAGATAACCGTTGTATCCAGCACCTTTCCGGTCGGATCAACGACAGCCAGCTTGCATCCGGTACGGAATGCCGGATCCCAGCCAAGCACAACCTGTCCCGCGATTGGAGGCTGCATCAGAAGCTGCTGCAGATTCTTGCCAAACACTTTGATTGCGCCATCCTCCGCCTTCTCCGACAAGTCACTTCGAATCTCACGCTCAATCGCCGGCGCGATCAGACGCTCGTAAGCATCCGCCACTACCTCGCGCAGTACCGGTGCCATCTGTCCCTGCGGATTCGTAATCACCTGTTTTTCCAGGTAACGGCAGATATCTTCTTCCGGCGCCTCAATCTTGACAGTCAGAATCTTCTCCTTCTCGCCACGGTTGATGGCGAGCGTGCGGTGTCCCGCAACCTTAGACAAAGCCTCATCAAATTCATAGTACATCTCATAAACAGACTCTGCCTCCGGATCCTTCGCGGCAGATACAAGGCGTCCCTTTTTCATCGTCAGTTCGCGGATATGCTTACGGTAATCTGCATTGTCCGATACAAATTCCGCCAGAATGTCCTTCGCTCCGCCAATCGCATCTTCTACGGACTCCACGCCTTTTTCTACGTCCACATAAGCGGAAGCCTCTTCTTCAAGCGGTGTCTTTGACATCTGTAACATAATGACATTGGCAAGTGACTCAAGGCCTTTTTCCTTGGCAATCGTGGCGCGGGTGCGACGCTTCGGGCGATACGGACGATACAGATCATCCACCGCAACCTGCGTCTCTGCCGCAAGAATCTGTTTCTTCAATTCCTCCGTCAGTTTTCCCTGTTCCTCGATTGATGCAAGAACAGTCTGTTTCTTATCCTCCAGGTTACGCAGATAGATCAGGCGGTCGTACAGATTACGAAGCACCTCATCGTTTAACGCGCCGGTTGCCTCCTTGCGGTATCGCGCGATAAAAGGAATGGTACATCCCTCATCGATCAGCTTGATGGCCGCCTCTGCCTGATTATTTCGAATGCCCAGTTCCTGAGCGATTTTTGCAATAATATCCATATATAAATCCTTTCACACAAATTTCTCTTTCCCTATTATATAGGAAGTGCTAAAATGAAATCAATACTTATTCGGAGGTAACAGATGGACCAGTTTCAACCGTCCGGCAATCCATACGGACAACCACAACAATATTACAATCCTTATTCCAGCAAACATTCCGAGCGTATGGCGATCGCCTCGATGACACTTGGCATGATCGCACTGCTCAGCTGCACATGCCTGTATCTGTCGATTCCATGCGGTGCACTCGCGATCATTTTTGCAACGCTCTCCCGCGGCGGCGAGATGCGTTACACCGGCAAAGCGCAGATTGGATTGATTCTCGGCGCGTCAGCGCTCGTTCTGACAACCGTTATTTATATCGCAGCATTTGCTTTTGCACTTGCAGAGTACGGCAGCATCGACGGAATATTGAAGGCATATTCGGATATGTCCGGTATCGATTACAATGATCTGATCCAGCAGCTTTACCAGACACCGTAAAACGTTTTCCTGCTCTATGCAATTTGCTGCCTGATCGAACGCGCATGCTCTTGTCAGCGTTTGGTCTATGCAATCATCCAAGCATCGCAATCCCGGTGATTGCAAGTACAAGATTTTTCACCAGACAATTTACGATTGCGATTGCAAGTGCAATCCATAGGTACAGATCTCTGTAACGCATCCCAATACAAAGCTTTCCCCGTGAAAGCCGCTCGATCGTCTGTGAGATCATAAACCAGCCTCCCACAACTACCCCATATACAACAATCGGATGGTAGTACAGGGAGGTTATTATTTTGCCATGCAGCAGCGCGTATGTCGCCCGCGTGCCCCCGCAGCCCGGACAATAGTAGCCCGTCATGCTGTGGATCATGCATGGGGCAACATGAATCACCGGAAGTACCCCCGCACGATACAAAGCGAATACAATGATTCCAATTATGATAAACACCCAGCCTATGATATAAAAACATTTATCCAATAATTTATCTGTTTTCATCGTAACTTCCACTCACTTTTTAAATCGTAGCGTTCTGATCTTCGCCATTCTCGCGTTCAAGAACTTTCTATTTAAACCATATCACATATTTGCAGTATTTATAATATCATTTTTAATCTATTACTTATTCTGCCAGCTTTCATTGCCAGGTAACAGGATTGGAATAAACTTTATGACAAGGTTATCCAAGTAACAGACATCCGAGGACATACTTCATTTTTAGGACAAATTGGCAACTGCTTCGGGGTTCCATCAACTTCGTTAATAACGTAATAGAAACAAACTATCACTATCTATCCAAAATCGTTCCCGAAGTTAACTTGACAATTTTCCTAAAAATGAATGTATGCCTCGGATGGCGTCGCGCTCCCTAGCCTGTGGCATAAAGCTCATCCCAATCCGTCAAGCACAAAAAAAAGACCGCCCATGTATCGCATGGGCGGCCGCAATTCGCGCATCAACAAAATTTATTTGTCTTCTTTATATTCTTCAGCCAGTTCCTTCTCAAGTTCACGAGGACGAAGATCCACGCCTCTGGAAGAATCCGAATCCGGGTTATCACCAAAGTGGTAATCATTGCCAGGCAGGATCGCATTCAGGATGATTCCTGCAAGTGCTGCGATTGCCAGAGATGTCAGTGTGATGGAAGTTCCGCCAACGTTGAACGTAAGTCCATTGGAGAATCCAAGTCCGCTGACCAGGATGACACCTGCGATAATAAGGTTACGTGACTTTGTGAAGTCTACGTGGTTCTCAACAACATTACGAACACCGATTGCAGAGATCATACCGTAAAGGATGAAGCTGACACCGCCGATAATCGAAGCCGGCATTGATCCGATGATCTCTGCGAACTTCGGGATAAAGCCTAGGATAATCGCATAGACAGCTGCAAGACGTACAACCTTCGGATCATGTACACGGGAAAGCTCGAGTACGCCGGTATTCTCTCCGTATGTTGTGTTCGCCGGTCCACCGATCAAAGCAGAGAAAGAAGTTGCAAGACCGTCACCGATCAATGTACGGTGAAGTCCCGGATCCTCTAAGAAATTCTCTCCTACGGTAGCGGAGATTGCAGACATATCACCGATATGCTCCATCATAGTTGCGATCGCGATCGGAGCCATAACGAGGATAGCCGTAATGTTGAACTTCGGAAGCTGGAATGGTGGAAGTCCTACAAATGAAGCATTCACGACATTGGTAAAGTCAAAGATTGCAGATCCATCCGGATTGGTAAAACCAAGTCCATGCAGCATAAGTGCAAATACATAAGAAATCACAACGCCAAGAAGAATCGGAATAATCTTGAACATTCCCTTACCCCAGATGTTAAACACAATAATGACAGCAAGTGCAACGATTGCGATCAGCCAGTTGGTAGAAGCATTGTTGACTGCAGATGGTGCAAGACTCAGTCCGATACAGATAATAATTGGTCCGGTTACAACCGGTGGGAGGAAACGCATAACACGTTTCACGCCAATCAGCTTAATGATGAGCGCAAGTACCAGATACAACAATCCTGCAACGAAGATACCGCCACACGCATACTGTAACTTCTCGGAATCCGGCATATTCGCAAAGATTCCGGTATCAAGACTTGCAATGCTTGCAAATCCACCTAAGAATGCGAACGATGATCCAAGGAATGCAGGAACCTTAAACTTCGCACACAAGTGGAAAAACAGTGTACCGAGACCGGCACAGAATAATGTAACCTGTACAGAAAGCACCTGAGTGGTACTTCCAAAGTAACCATTTACCAGAATCGGAACCAAAATCGTAGCACCGAACATGGCAAACATGTGCTGCAGACCAAGCAGCAGCATTTTCGGAACGCCTAAGACGCTGGCGTCCTTAATGATGTCTTTTGAGTGATTCATTTGTAACTCCTCCTAATTTTTTATACTAATATCTGACAGTCACCTGTCAAATTATAGTTCAAAAAGTTTATACATACTGGTTAAACGTTGGTTGTCCCTGCGTTGAGCGCGCATTCTTCTGCATCAGCACCTGATCCAGCTCACCGGTGATATCAAGATAGAAATTGGCAGTCGTCTGAAACTGGTACGGAAGCACCCACAGATAACCGATTCCAATACTCAGAATGCACAGTGCGTGCAATCCAATAAAGCTGAAAAACTGATACAGCAGGCGTCCTCTGTTGCCTCCTATCTGCCTGCGGCTCGTGCGAAGCGCTTCCATCACGCTCATCTGCGGATGATCCAGCATAATATATACCGTGAGCGCATATTGCAACTGTACAAATACAATCAGAAAAATCCCAAGCAGGCAAAGCGCAACCAGTCCAATCGCAAGCGCCACATGGATCTCTAACACATAGAAAAGCACCATTCCGATCCCTGCCGGAATTGCCGCCAGAACGGTCAGCACCGTCAGAAGAATTCCTGCAAGCAGAAAGCGATCCGGATGATTTTTAAAGGCATAAAAAACCATTCCAAGCGCCGGTTTCTTTCCTCTCGCAATATTCATGTTCATGCAGGTAACACCGACCGACAGCAGGAATGCAATCAGAGAAATCAAAAAATCGGCAACATAAAAAATAATCGTCTGTCCGATTGGCTGCTGGGCGCTTTGTAACATAGAAAAAGGGAGTTCTGCCACTAAAGGAATGATTCCTAAAGTGAGAATGGCTCCCATGGAAATTCGATATTGTCCACTCAAGTTCTCCCGAGCGATGCGCTTGAGTTCTTTGCAAGGTCTCTTCATCGTCAAATTGACTCCTTTGATATTTTTTCTATTATATCACGGATGCCCGATAAGGTACAACCCCAATACACAAAAAAGAAGTCCCGCGCCACTGCGTGAGACTTCTCTTAAATGATGAATATTTAAATACTTTGCCCCTCTTTTGCTATCAGCCCTTAACACTACCTAATGCAACACCCTGTACGATGTGCTTAGAAAGAATTAAGTAAACGATGATTACAGGCAGGATAGAGAATGTAATCATTACATAAACCTGTCCCATATCGAACTTCAACCAGTCAGCGGCACGTAACTGTGCGATCAGGATTGGAAGTGTCTTCTTCTTATCTTCGTGTAAGATCAATGCCGGAGTGAAGTAATTGTTCCAGCTGCTTACGAATGTGAAGATTGCCTGTACAGCGATTGCCGGCTTCATCAGCGGAAGCACGATGCTATTGAATGTCTTAAACTCACCGGATCCATCGATTCGAGCTGCCTCGATCAAGGACATCGGTAATGCACTCTCCATGTACTGCTTCATATAGAAGAATACGACCGGAGATGCGATCGTCGGAACGATCAGTGGAATAAAGGTATCCATCAGGTTCATGCCGTTGACGAGTTTGATGAAACCAAGTGCGGTAACCTGTGTAGGAATCATCATGATCATCAGGATGAATGGATAAATGTATTTCTTTAACTTAAACTCATATGCATGAATTGCATAAGCAGTCATCGTTGAGAAATAGGTACAAAGCAAAGCGGAACATGCGGAAATGATCAAGCTGTTGAACATACCGTTCCAGATCGGTAATGTTCCGTTTACCAAGTTGTTCCAGTTTGTCAGCAAATGCGTACTCGGAATTGCTGTAAATCCGGATTTCAATTCTCCGTTTGATCTGGTTGCATTAATAAACATTACATAGAACCAGAACAGACAGAAGAATGAGATAATGATCAATACAATGTAGGCAAGTATTCGTCTTGCATGAAGACCCATGCCTTTTTTTGTTTCGTTATTATTTGTCTTTGCCATAGTTCATTACCCCTTTCTCTTGTCATTGCCGGTTACTTTAAATACAACCAGACTCAATATCGTTGTAATAATGAACAATACTACTGACAATGCACCAGCCATACCGTAGTTCTTACTGTACAGATGCTTGTTCAAGAACATGATCAGTGTCATTGTTGAACGCATTGGATCTCCGGTTCCGTTTGTTAAGATCTGCGGAACATCGAATAACTGAAGACCACCGATGAGAGAAGTAATAACTACATATACTAAGATCGGACGAAGTAACGGAAGTGTAATCTTGAAGAATACCTGTGTTGAGGTTGCTCCGTCAACTTCTGCTGCCTCAAAGAGTGAGGTATCAATTCCCATCATACCTGCCATAAGAAGGATGGTGGTGTTACCAAACCACATCAGGCAGTTCATTAAAGCGATAAGGCCTCTTGTACTTCCTGCATGTGATAAGAATTTGTACGGCTCAGAGATGAAACCGATCTGCATGAGCAGTGAGTTGATTGGTCCTCCGTCAGAGAACAATGTAAAGAATAACATTGAAAATGCGGATGCCATGATCAGGTTCGGCAGATAAATAACTGTCTTAAAGAATCTGGAACCTTTCAGCCTCAACTGCACATCTGAGAACCAGGCACCAAGCAGTAATGAGAAGAAAATCTGTGGAATGAAACACATGATCCAGAGAACCATCGTGTTCTTGAAGTAAACCCACACATCTCCGCTGCTGAACAATGCCTTATAATTATCTAATCCGACAAACGTCGGTCCAACCTGTGTCAGACCTGACATATAATTTTCGAAAAAACTGTTATAAATGGTATTTACCAATGGTACCAGCTGAAATATAACAAATACAACGATGAACGGGATTAAAAATATGTAGCCCCATTTATTGTATCTGACTGCTTTCCCTCCGCTACTCTTCTTCATAAACTTACCTCCCAACTGGTATGTTTTGATTTGCTATACATCATGTTATACGTCTTATTAACCTTTATGAATGCCTCTTTTTTAAAATGACCGTGCCTTCCATGTTGTATGGCAGGCACGGTCTTTGCACTCTGTTTTTCGCGTAGGCGAAATTCCTCGCACAAAGTGTTTTCGTACGTTATATTAGTATGTTAACTCTGGGTATTTCTCTGTTACAGCCTTGTAGAAGAGATCAAGTGCATCCTCCTTACTAGCCTTGCCTTCGAAGTAGTTCTTCATAGCGTTCTGGAACTCTTCGTTACATCCCTGATCGTAAGCACAAATGTTGCTTAAGTCGAGATCTGCTACACCTGCACAGTACATCTCAAGTGGGTTCTGTCCACCAAGAATCTTGCTCTCATAAGGCTTGTCATCCTTGCCCATGATAGTTCCATCTGCAAGTCCGTTCATTACAGTGCTGTTGTTTACGAAATCATCATCTTCAACAACGATATCCTTCATGATGTCGTCATCTGTTGTCATCTTAAGGATGATATCCTTGATTAAGCCCTTGTTATCTGTTCCGTTAGCTGCACAGATCCAAGTACCACCCCAATAGAAGCCCTGAGGTCCTTCAGCTGCACCCCAGCCACCGTTGTATCCGATAGATCCTTCTGTATCAGCAGCCATTGAGAAGTTTACTAACCAAGCTGGTCCAAAGTAGCAGAATACCTTTCCTTCCGGATAGAATCCCTTTGACCAGTCATCTGACCACAGATCATGTGTTCCTGTCTCACCAGCATCAACAAGTGCCTTAGAGTCATCAACCCACTTCATAATGTTGTCATCGATGTTGATCTTGCCATCTGTTACCCATTTAGAAGTTACGTTGTTAGAGTATACACGGTATGTATCGTTTGCAGAAGATGTCATCTGGTATCCAGCATCTTTCATCTTCTTAGCTGTCTCGTTGAATGTATCCCAATCGCTTACATACTTCTGTACTTCTGCTGGATCATCTGTTCCGAGAACTTCCTTAGCTGCGTCTCTGTTGTAGAAGAGAACACCTGGGCAGCCCTGCCATGAAACACCTTTTAATGTTCCGTTGGAATCGGTTACGATATCCTTTGTGTACTGATACTGCTTAGAAAGATCTGAATCTGTAATTCCGAGATCTGAGATAGGCAGTGTGTAATCGGTATCAACATATTTCAAAGCGTAATCAGCCTCAACAAGGAAGATGTCGATCTTGTCATCTGCTGCTGCGCTCTCCTGATTTAATAATGTCTGATCCAGGTTGTTCTGGTATGCATTGTCATCGTTTGGTGTGATATTCCAAACAACATCTACGTCACCGATCTTACCATGTGTAGCATCTACTTCCTGATAATCTGGATAATGATCTGTGATACGGCTCTTGAACTCCTCGTTCCAGCAATAGATGTTTAACACCTTTCCTTCATCGGCAACTTCTGCAGTATCCTCTGTTGCTGCAGGTGTCTCACCCTTTGAAGTATCGGTTGTTGTATTGGAATCACTGTTTCCGCCACATCCAACAAACATTGTTGCCACCATGGTTGCACACAGCAGTGCGCTTACTACTTTCTTTTTCATAGATAACCCTCCTTATAATTTGTACATGGACTTTTGTCCAGTTACTTTTTCTTGAAAGAAAACTTTTATTCGTCCACCTGGATCATTCCTACAGATTGACCTGGGACTAAGTTTCCTTCTATAACGACTCTCTCAACGAGAGTTGTTTTCGGTTTCTCAATAGCACCTACCAGTCTTATCGCTGCTTCCTCTCCGATCAGTTCTGTGTTCTGCTTGATCGTCGTAAGCTTCGGATAAAGGATCTGCGAAATCTGGGTGCCGTCATATCCGGCTACTGAAATATCCTGTGGAATCTTCATTCCTCTTTCAATAATGACATTTCTTCCACCGATCAGTGATGTATCGTCCGGATAGATAATGCAGGTCGGCGGATCCGGCAGATCTAAAAGCTGTCCGGTCTGTTCAGCCGATCCTTTGGTTTCGAGGTAATTTGCGGTTCTTACATATTTATCAGAAACATGTAATCCAAGTTCATCCATCGTTCTATAGAAGCTTGCCAGTCTGTCTCTTGTAACAGTTGAACCTTCCTGTCCGTGAATGTAAGCAATCTTCCTGTGTCCCTGACTGTAAATGTACTTTACCAGTTCCTCAATTCCCTGAATGTTATTGGATGATATTGCGGAGCAGTTATGATGTACATAATCGATTGTCACGACCGGAAGTTCACTGTTCATCAGTTCAATCACATCCGGATCGTTAAAGTTTGCACATACAATCACAACGCCCTCAAAGTTGCGATATCGACAATGATCATAATAAGAAACTTTACGGTTCTCGAAGCAGGTATTGATAAAAGTGATATCATATCCTAACTTCTCTGCCTGGATCTTCAGTCCGTTCAGCACGCCTGAGAAATATTCATGCTGCAACCCTCTTCCTGCTTCCTCTTCGAAGAGGACTCCTATATTATAAGAACGGTTTGTCTTTAATGCTCTGGCGGCTGCATTCGGAAAATATCCAAGTTCGTTTGCGACCTGTCTTATTCTTATTTTTGTCTCTTCGCTGATATCTTTATGATTGTTCAGTGCTTTACTTACTGTAGCAGTAGATACGCCACATTTTTCAGCAATTGTTTTTAAAGATACCATCTTGTTCCTCCAACTCGTTTCGAAAACTGCTTAATCGTTTTCGTAGCTTTAATATACCCCCTTATCAAGAAAAATGCAATAGTTTTTCATCGATTCGGCAGTTTTAACACAAAGTTTTATCTTTTATTGTGCATTTTGTTCACATTTTGTTTACTTTTTCTTTCGTTTCCTTATTTTCTTACACGTTTTCGTAATATCAAGGCGAAATTGATCCATTTTTCGGCTTTGTGCTTTTTCTCCATTTTGTGCTTTCCTTTTTGTACAATTTGCTATTTTGCTTATTTTAAGCCATTTTCTCTTGATTTTTTTCTGTTTTAAAGATATACTCATTCATAAATAAAGTTACTTAATCGTTTTCTGTTCATACTATTAAATGAACGATAAAGATTGAAAAACAATATTTACATATTAAATAGAATAAGGAGGAGTTTCATATGAAATTTGGATATTTCGATGATGCAAACAAAGAATACGTCATCACATCTCCAAAGACCCCGCTTCCATGGATCAACTATCTGGGCTCCGAGAATTTCTTTTCTCTGATCTCCAATACCTGTGGAGGTTACAGCTTCTATAAAGATGCGAAGCTGCTTCGTCTTACGAGATATCGTTACAACAATGTTCCATATGATAGCAACGGACATTACTACTATATTAAAGAAGGAGATACGATCTGGAATCCGGGCTGGATGCCAACGAAGACTGATCTCGATTCTTATGAGTGCCATCATGGAATGGGATATTCTACATTTAAGAGTAGTAAGAACGAACTGCAGGCTGAGCTGACCGCTTTCGTACCGGTTGGCAAGAACTGTGAGATCAATCAGCTGACGCTTACCAATAACAGTGATGTGCTGAAAGAATTCTCTGTTTTTTCTTATGTAGAGTTCTGTCTGTGGAATGCGATGGACGATATGACGAACTTCCAGCGTAACTTCTCTACCGGAGAGGTTGAGGTTCATGATTCCGCAATCTACCATAAGACAGAGTACCGTGAGCGTCGTAATCATTACGCATTATATGCAGTAAACGCCCCGGTTGTAGGATTTGATACAGACCGTGATTCCTTCCTCGGTGCATACGGCGAGAATTCCGCCCCTGAGGTTGTTGTATCCGGTACATCCAAGAATTCTATTGCAAGCGGATGGGCTCCGGTCGGATCTCATCACCTGAAAGTTTCTCTCGCGCCTGGCGATTCCAAGACTTTCGTATTTATTCTTGCATATATCGAGAATCCGGTAGAAGAGAAATGGATCGGACCTGCTGAGGACGGCAAGATCAACCGTACTCCTGCTGAAAAGTTAATGAAAGAATTCGATTCCAAGGAGAAATCCGAGGCTGCTTTAGCAGAACTGAAAGCTTACTGGGACAAGCTCCTGTCGCATTTTACCGTATCTTCTTCCGAGGAGAAGCTCGACCGCATGGTCAATGTATGGCATCAGTACCAGTGTATGGTTACTTTCAACATGAGCCGTTCTGCTTCTTACTTCGAGTCAGGTATCGGACGTGGTATGGGATTCAGAGATTCCTGCCAGGATCTGCTCGGATTCGTACATCTGATTCCGGACCGCGCAAGAGAGCGTATCTTAGATATCGCTGCTACACAGTTTGAAGATGGTAGTGCTTATCATCAGTACCAGCCACTTACCAAGAAAGGTAATTCCGATATCGGAAGCGGCTTCAACGACGATCCGCTTTGGCTGATTGCAGGTACTGCTGCATATATTAAGGAGACCGGTGATTATACAATCCTTGACGAGATGACACCATACGACAGTGATCCATCCAAGGCTACCGACTTCATGGAGCACCTTCGTCGTTCCTTCCATTATACGATTGATCATCTCGGCCCGCATAAGCTTCCATTGATCGGACGTGCCGACTGGAATGACTGTCTGAACTTAAACTGCTTCTCGACCGAGCCTGGCGAGTCCTTCCAGACATTTGGTCCTTCTGAAGGTCCAAACGCAGAGTCTGTATTTATCGCAGGTATGTTCGTCCGTTACGGCAAAGATTATGTTGAAATCTGCCGCCACAGAGGACTCGAGGATGAGGCAAAGCTTGCAGAAGATGCAATCGCTGAGATGGAGAAAACAGTGCTTGATGCCGGTTGGGACGGAGAATGGTTCCTTCGTGCATACGATCACTATAAGAATAAGATTGGTTCCAAAGAATGTGAGGATGGCAAGATTTTCATCGAGCCGCAGGGATTCTGCGTTATGGCAGAAATCGGCTTAAAAGAGGGCAACTGCCTGAAGGCTATGGAATCTGTTGAGAAATACCTCGATACCAAATACGGCATCGTGCTTCTCCAGCCACCTTATCATAAATATCACGTAGAGCTTGGTGAAATTTCTTCTTATCCACCAGGATACAAAGAGAATGCCGGTATCTTCTGCCACAACAATCCATGGATCTCTATCGCAGAGACCGTTGTCGGACGAGGCAACCGTGCTTGGCAGGTATACACAAGAACCTGTCCTGCTTATATCGAAGATATCAGTGAGATTCATCGCACCGAGCCTTATGTATACTCGCAGATGATCGCCGGAAAAGACGCTCCGAACTTCGGAGAGGCCAAGAACAGCTGGCTGACCGGTACCGCTGCATGGACCTTCCTCGATGTATCACAATACATCCTCGGAATTCGTCCGGACTACGATGGTTTGATCGTAGATCCATGTATTCCATCCACACTGGATGGCTTTGACGCAAAACGTGATTTCCGCGGTGTGACCTATCACATCAGCGTTAAGAACCCGAATCACGTTGAAAAAGGCGTCGCTTCCATGATTGTTGACGGTGTTGCTGTAGACGGTAACACAATCCCTCTTCCAGACGGAAAGACGGATGTCACAGTCGAAGTAGTTATGGGTTAATTCTTCTTTTTATTTAATTTCCTTCCCTAAAATGGGGTGCCACGCAAATGCGTGACACCCCATCTCTTTTGTCTAATATTATATTTCCATTCAAGATATATTCGAAAAATTATACGCCTTCATTTTCGGTCATATTATGAGTTTCTCACGTCTCGTCATGCCCCATCAGCTTGAACTTACCAACCAGCGACTTCAGTTCATCCGACTGTGCAGAAAGCTGCTGGCTCGTAGCGGAGGTCTCTTCTGCAGATGCGGAATTGCTCTGTACCACCGATGAAATCTGCTCGATTCCCTGCTCGACCTGACGCAGCATATCTGCCTGCTCACGCGAAGTTACACTGGATCCCTTTGCTGCCTCTGCGAACTGGTTCATCATCTCAAGGATCTGATTCAATGCATCCACTGTCTTCTCCGTGATTGCATTACCATTCTCCACTTCCACAAGGGATTTTCCGAGAAGATCTCTGGTATTGACCGCTGCCTTAGCACTGTCTCCGGCAAGCTTTCCGATCTGCTCCGCAACGACTGCAAAGCCTCGTCCCGCTTCTCCGGCGCGTGCCGCCTCAATCGAAGCATTCAGCGACAACAGATTCGTCTGTTCCGCGATATCCTCGATCGTTCCGATAATATTCTGAATCTCCTTGGACGTTGCATCGATTCTTTGCATTGCCTCGGTCAGTTTTTCCAACTCCTCACGGCTCTCTCCTGCGTGCTCAGCTGCCGCCTTTACATCCGCATAAGACTGCTCGGCAGCTGCCGCATTATTCTTCGCAACCTCTGTAATATTCTCGACCGTAGCCGTCAATTCTTCTACCGCACCCGCCTGATCCGTTGCACCTTCCGCGAGCGCCTGCGCTCCGTAAGACAATTGTCCGGATCCCTGTGCCACCTGCTCGGAAGCATTGTTGATCTGCTCCAATGTATCGCTCATCTGACTGCCCAGCTGATGCATGGATTCAAACTGTTCCACAAACGAACCGACATATTTACTCTTATTATCTTCTGAAATTGTAAAGTCACCATTCGCCATCTGTCCGAGAAGTGCCCCGGTATCCTCAACCATCGAATGCAAGGTTGCACATGCATCCTTGAAATCGTTTGCAAGCAGGCCAAGTTCATCCGGTGAATCATAGGTGATATTCACATCCAGATTGCCGGCCTTCAGATCAGCAGACGCTTTCTGGATCTGCTTGATCGGTCGAAGCAGATTCTTCGTGATCACCATACGTATTCTCATCGCGAATACCACACTGAACGCTGCAAGCACGATCATCAGAATAATAGAACTGATTCCGGTTCTTCGTGCTGCGGAATACTGTGATGTTGCTTCCTGAGTTGCCACATCGCCAATATTAACCAGTTTATTCTGTACGGAAACCGTTGCATTATTGTAATCGCCGTTAAAGATGACAAGCGCCTTTGCTTTCTCTCCCTGCTGCGCAAGCTCCATCAGTTGCGCACGAACGGTTTCCATATCATTCACTGCCTGCTGCAGGTCGTCCACCGCAGCCTTATCGGAGAATGACGATTTCAGTGCTTCTACATTGGAAGCCACCTTCTGTGAAGCCTGATCCGCTGCGCTCAGATAAGACTGCGCCGCACTGGAATTGTCTACGGTAAGAGCCCAGAGGATATTCTTACTCGTCAGCTGTACATCCTTACGGATCTCCATCTGTGTCACACTGCTTGTGTAGGCCTCTTCATAGAACTTCTTCGTGTCCACATTCATCAGCAGGATTGCAATGAATGCCATCAGCATCGCAAATGAGAACAGAATGATCACCGTTAAAAATGCGAATTTTAACTTATCGCCAACTTTCTTCTTGCGATAAAATTCTTCCATCCCCTTTGTTGCTTTACTGACCTTTTTCTTCTGTTTGTCTTTTACGTTTTTTTCCTTCATATAACCCCTTCTTTTCTCCTGTTTTTGAACGTATATTCATAAAACAATTATACTGTTAGAATTATAAGTTGGCAACTTTAATCCATCTGTCCCGAAGAAAAAAATGTCTGCTTTCACAGATATTCTTGCAAAAGCAGACATTCTTAAAATATGAGTACTACCTAACCTCTTTTCTTGCGGGCAAGAACGACGCTTTGGATCACAAGGAACAAACAAAGCATTGCCGCAATCGTAATACCGGTCCACCATGCCTGATCAAGTCCTGCAGAGGATACGATATTCTGAATCGTGCTTAGAGAAAGCACACCGAAGAATGTTCCGATAATATTTCCCACACCACCGGTCAGGAGTGTTCCACCGATAATGGATGAAGCGATCGCGTTCATTTCCATACCACTTGCATGGGTTGCAGCACCGGAGCCTACATGCAGGAAATACACATAACCTGCGATACCTGCGAGAAGTCCGCTGAGCAGATGTGCAAGGAATCTGGTTTTCTTAACATTGATTCCAAGCATCAGAGCGCTTTGTCTATTACCGCCGACTGCATAGAATGAGCGGCCAAGCTTTGTCCATCGAAGAAGAACGAACATAATGATAACAATCAGGATTGCAACGATCACACCAACCTCCACATATGCATTGACATATTTTCCGATACGGTTGACCGATCCCATTCCCGGTACGATCACACGGGTATTTTTTAATTTCAAAAATGCCTCATTCTCTACATTGAACGGATCCGTATGTACGATGGATGTCATACCACGGGCGAAAAACATTCCCGCAAGTGTTACGATGAATGGCTGGATATCAAGGTATGCTACCAGAAATCCCTGTATCACACCGAACGCCAGACCGATCGCAAGTGCGATCAGAAGGGAAACAAATACATTTCCACCCATGAAATCAAGATATACAGCACAGCACATACTGACTAATGCAACCACACCACCGACGGAGATATCAATGCTTCCAGTGATCATAACCAGGCTGAGTCCGCATGCGGTAATGATCAGCGCTCCGTTTGCATTCAGTATATTAAAGAATGTCTGTGGTTTTAAAAATCCGCCACCCTCGAAGATCATCGCTCCGATATACATTAAGAAGAATACTACGATCGTGATGGTCAAAAGCAGGTTGGCATCCGAAAGCGAAACTTTTTTCAATGACTTTGTTTTCATACTAGCCTACCTCCTTTGCATTTTTCACCTTCATCTTCTGTGTGAAGGCTGTAAACTTTTCTCTCACCACTGGGGCACTGATCACAACCAGAATGATAACAACAATCGCCTTGTAGGCCGAGATTGCTTCTGATTTAACGTTGAATTTGTACAGTGTCGTGGTCAAAAACTGAATAACATAAGCACCTAAAATGGATGCTGTGAGATTAAATTTTCCTCCGCTTAAGGAGTTACCGCCAAGTGCTACTGCCAGGATGGCATCCATTTCAATATCTTTTGCGATAACGGAGTAGTTAATGGTTGAAATACGGCTTACTTTGATCAGTGCAGCTACCGCTACGCACAGACCAAGGATTACGAAGCTTAAAAACTTGATGAACGCCGGATTCAATCCATTTAAGCGGGACGAACTTTCATTGATACCAACCGCCTGTGTGTACAGACCAAGATTGGTAAACTTCATAACAAGTGCGATCACAATGATGCATGCCACCGCGATAAAGAACGGTGTCGGGATCGGGATACCCGGGAGAAATCCACCGAAGTATCCGAAGGAAGGATCACTGATAACCGGGAGTTCGTTATTGTTGATCCACGCTGCGATCGAACGGCCTGCCGTATACAGAATCAACGTTGCGACCATCGGCTGTATTTTAAATCCCGCCACCAGTATGCCGTTGAATGCACCAAAAAGCATTGAAACAACACACGCAACCAGGAATGCTACAATAATCGGTGCCTGTAACTGATCCGGTCTGGAATCGCTTCCACACAGGACACGCAAGATGACCGATCCAGCGATTGCAATGCCTGCACCAACCGAGATATCCTGTCCACCAGAAGCCGCGGTAACCAGCGTCATTCCGATTGCAAGGATTGCCAGCTCTGAGCCGTAATCCAGGATAGTTACCAGGTATCCGGATAATACATGGTTTCCGGAGCTGTTCACATCCAATGTAATTTTGTAAAAGGACGGATCTGCGATCAGGTTGAATACTGCCAGCAGCAGAAGCGCTGCGATTGGAATCAGAATCTGTTTTCCGCTCAGCATATCCGTAATGCTTCTCTTTTTTGTTGTCGATGTCGTATTAGGCATGCTTTTCGTCACCTCCTGCTATCGTATCCATGATCTTACTCTGTGTTAAATCTTCTCCGGTGATCTCGCCGACTTTCTTGCGGTCACGCATAACGATCAGGCGTGAACAGGTACGAAGCATCTCATCCGTCTCGGACGAAATAAAGGTAACGCTCATACCTTCGGAAGCAAGTTTTAATACGAGTTTCTGAATTTCAATCTTTGTTCCGATATCAATGCCTCGTGTCGGCTCATCCAGGATCAGATATTCCGGATGGGTCAAAAGCCAGCGGGCAAGGATAACTTTCTGCTGGTTTCCACCTGACAATGACTTGATCGGTGTGTCTGCCGATGCAGTCTTGATCTCCAGCAGCTTAATATATTCATCTGCAAATTTGTTCGCCTGTGCCTTGGAGAATGGACGGAAGAATCCGCGCAGTACCTGTGCCGCAAGGATAATGTTATCTCTTACCGAGAGATCTCCGACAATACCGTCCACCTTACGATCTTCCGGAAGATATGCGATTCCATTCTTCATTGCATCGATAGGCTTTGAAATTTTGATTTCTTTTCCATTTTTCTTGATCTTACCACCAATAATACGATCTGCGCCAAAGATTGCACGCACGCATTCGCTTCGGCCGGAGCCTAACAGTCCGGTGAATCCGTTAACTTCGCCTTTTCTGATATAGAAGTCAAAAGGCTTAATTCCTGCGTTACTCTGCAGCTGTTCGACCTCAAATACCGGCGGAACAGATTCGTCTGCATGATAAATCTGTGTTTCATCCTTAATCTGTGCTTCATCGTCCAGTTCCTTACCAAGCATCTTGGCTACCAACTGTACTCTCGGAAGCTTCTCGATCTCATATTCTCCGACCAGCTTACCGTCACGAAGAACCGTGATTCGGTCGCAGACTTCATATACCTGATCCAGGAAATGCGTTACAAAGATAATTCCTACACCTCTGGATCTAAGATCTCTCATAAGCTCAAACAACTTCTGTACCTCTTTGTCATCGAGAGAAGATGTCGGCTCATCAAGAATCAATACTTTACAATCCATATCTACGGCTCTGGCGATCGCTACCATCTGCTGGATTGCGATGGAACAGCTGGAGAGCTGCTGTGTGGCCTTAGCCGGGATATCGAGCGACTGCAGGATCTTGTCTGCATCCGCATTCATTTTCTTCCAATTCTGACCCATGCCCTTGGTTCGTCCGATAAACATATTTTCTGCAACGGACAGGTTCGGGCAGAGGGTAATCTCCTGATACACAGTACTGATTCCGAGATTCTGTGCATCCTGCGGGGAATGGATCTCCACCGCTTTATCATTTCCTTCCAGGAAAATCTCTCCACCATCTTTTTCATACACACCGGTCAACACCTTGATCAGCGTGGATTTACCGGCTCCATTCTCACCCATAAGAGCGTGGATTTCGCCTTCACGCAGGGAGAAATCAACCGCCTGCAATGCCTTTACTCCTGTAAAGTTTTTATGAATATTTTTCATCTGTAATACTACATTTTCTTTCACCAGCTCATTCACCCCTTGCTTCTTTTAAAATATCCAACCATAAAAGTTCTCTTGAAATAGCTAAACATATTTTCAGAAATCGCGGCGCTGCGTTTTCCTCATACGCAGCGCCGCGCTTGTAGTTTCCTGTGCCGATTTAGATTCCGTAGTTGCTTACATCATCGGCTGTAATGGTTGTAGCATCGAAGCCCTTCTCATCCATGATGATCGTCTTCTCTGTGATGTCCTCACCGTTCTGAAGCTTCTGGATTACATCTGCAATATAAGAAGCCTGGAATGGGTTACACTGTCCATCGTAGTTCCAGTTCTGGTCTAACAGTTCCTGAAGTGCCCACTGGTTGCAGTCAAAGCCCATAACGATGACATCTTTGCCAACACCGTGAGAGATGTTTGCCTTATCAAGTGCTGCTACAGCACCTTTTGCCATATCGTCGTTCTCAGCATAGATAACGTTGAACTTCTCGCCGCTGTCGATAACGGACTGTACGATCTGCTGTGCCTTCTCTGCATTCCACTCAGCGGTCTGCTCATTTACAATGTTCCATCCTTCTGCTGCTGCAGTATCGGTAAGTGCACCGGAACGTCCCTTCTGTGCTGCCGATCCCATAACACCCTGAATGTGGATGATGTTGTACTCATCAAGGTTCTGTGACTTTAACCACTCACATGCAGTCTCACCTTCCTTATCCATGTCAGATACAATGGATGCTGCATAGAGGCTCTCATCTGCATCGATAACACGGTCAAAGAGGATAACCTGTGTTCCTGCATCCTGTGCATCCTGTAATACAGAATCCCATCCGGATGTATCTGCTGCAGAGAGAAGTAAGTAATCAACGCCGTCCTGGATGAACTTCTGTGCTGCTGTAATCTGCTCGTCATTCTTAAGGCTGTATGCGAATGAAGCATCATATCCATTCTCTTTTGTGAACATTGCCTTCATATCTTTATCATTTGCAGTACGATATCCAGACTCATTCGGATCGTTGTTGATGATACCAACTTTGATCAGGTCTCCGCTTGAACTGCTGCTCGGTGCAGATGTGTCACCGTTGTCAGCTGTGTCCTTAGCGCCGCCACAGGCAACCAGTCCGAATACCATCATTGAAGCCATTAAGATTGATAAGATTTTTTTCTTCATAAATTTTTCCTCCCAATTTTCATTGTTTTGATTGTTTTTGTTATTTCTTAGGGGCCCTTCTCTTTGGTAAGTTCACTATAGCATCCGCTCTCTTTATGAGCAATTACATTTTTCCTTGTTTTTCAGGCTTTGTCAGATATTTACAATACAAATTTATCGTGTTATCATAAGAATAAGTACAAATTATGAAATAAGGTAGATTTATCTTTGCAAAAGGTACAAATATTTCCGGTTTTTCATCGTTAAAATACTTGTTTCCCTGTTTTTTACGCCAAAAAGGTATTGTGAAAGTTGAAAAAAGCATGGAAAAAAATCGTTTTTTTACAGAAAAGGTTGAATTTCTTATGATGGGAGTGTAAGAATATTTATCCTGCCATAACGGAAAAAGGGGGAAATTTTATGGCGATCAAGTACAAATGGCTCGCAGCAAGACTGCGTGAACAACTTCCGGACTACGCGACGCAGAGCAGACACCGGCTGCCAACCGAAGCAGAGCTTGCCGCGCACTATCAGGTCAGCCGCCAGACGGTTCGTCAGGCACTTGCCGTACTCACGCAGGAAGGATTAATTGAGAGCCGGCAAGGCAGTGGAAGCTATCTCACCGGTCGACTGCGGGATGGCGCTTATAATACAATAGGGATTCTGCTTCCAGGTGATTCACAGTATCGCTATCCGACGTTTTTGTATGATCTGCGCACAGCACTGCATGCAGAAGGATTTACTCTGCTGGTCTACAAAACGGAAGAAAAACTTTCCACGGAGCGGGAGATCCTTACCGAAATCCTGTCTCACCCACCACGCGCACTCATTGTGGATCCGGTCCAAAGCGCGCTTTTTAACCCGAACCTCGATCTCTACCACGCACTTCTTAAGAAGTCCATTCCAGTTGTATTTATGCGTCATCCATATCCGCAGCTTGACAATTGTCCCTGCATCCTGGAAGACGATATAAGCGGAGGCCGCATACTGACCGAATATCTGATCACACAGGGACACACGATGTTCGGTTCTCTGTTTTGTGCAGATGACGCCTCCGGGGCAGACCGTTACCGTGGGATGCTTGAAGTGATAAGAGATCATAGGCTTCCACTCCCGGATGACCGCGCACAGTGGTTTTCTTCCTTCGATCTGCGACAGCTTTTTCTGGCGCATTCCACCGGTTTTATAAAGAAAGCGGTACAGGAATCTCTTCATTCCTGTACCGCCATCCTATGCCACAACGATGTGGTTGCCTATGAACTTGTGCGCCTCCTGCATGAAGCGGACGATCCGAACCTCGCAGAGATCTGCGTCGTCTCTTTTGATCACAGCTATCTGTGCGATGCAGGATCGTATCCTTTTCTCTCTCTTTCGCATCCTGCGCATGCGTGGGAGAAAAGACTGACCGAAACCGTACTTGCACCACTGAAAGGACAGACCGTTTCTTCTTCCGTGATTGAATGGGAGCCGATCCCCGGCTGACCTATACGCCTCTGCCGCTTCGATATTCCCTCGGGCTTGTTCCCAGCGTCTTCTTAAAGACAAAGCTGAAATAATGAGGATCCTTATAGCCGACCTGTGCCGCAATCTCTGCAGTTGCAAGGTCGGTACTTCTAAGAAGCTTCTTTGCCTTGTCCATCCGCTTGTCTGTAATATATTCTGTAAAGGTCTGCTTCATATTCTGACTGAAGACAGAACTGAGATAGTTCGCGCTGACCTGCACCTCACAAGCCACGCTTCCCAATGTGATCGATTCATCCGTATAATGCGCATCGATGTAATCCATCGCATTCTTTAAGGTTCTGCCGCTTTGACTGCTTGTCTGCTCGTCTCTGATTGCCATCGCAGCAAGAAGCATCTGTGCAAAATAATCCTTCACCTGTTCCCTGGCAATATGCACACTCTCCTGATAATTTCCGATCCGCTCCTCGAAATCCTTCTTTTCCGCTCCGATCGAATCAACAAAAGCAAGGATCGCAAAGCGGATATTCAACACAATATAGTCACGAAACATCGTAGAATTCATCGCCTCGATAATATTCTGAAGATAGGATTCCACAAAATCATATACCTCGTTTCGACTGCCCTTCGCAAGGAAATCCTGTATGATCTCCGGTGCCATCTTCGAATACTCTACCTCGGAAATCTGTGTATCGTCGAGTCCTCCGATGTGATTCTGCAACGTCTCCTTTGTGAAAAAATGCTGGTTCGGATAGATAAACCGGTACGCCGAATACTGCCGGACTCTGTCATAACAGTCCGGCAGAAGGCTTAAGCGCTCCACAGGATCGGACACCGCAGCATACCAGTCGTAATCGCCATTGTCCGCCTCACATACCATACGGATCTGCTCGAGAGCCTGTCCAGTCTCTTCCTCAATCCTGCTCCAATCGCCTTTGACCAGAATTCCGTAACCGTCAATATTCCAGCGGAACAGAATATACTGCGGAAAACGCAGAAAATAGTGCAGAATTTCTTCCTGCGTCTGCACAAAATGATTGACATTACTCTCCGGCAATCCCTTCTTCTCCTGCATATAGAGGAAGATCAGATTGTATCCGGATGCCGACAGGTCGAGCGATTTCTTTGCCGCCTCATCATAGATTTCTGTGACAGAAAGTTCCCCTTCCAGCATTTTCTCAAAGAAATGCCGCATGGAGAACTGTTCGTACTCGCGCATCTCATCCGCAAGCTTTGTCTGATAATCCTCCTGCTTCTGTTCACGTTCGATCTTCTCTCTGATCTCCTGCAAAACCGTCCGGATACTCGCGCGGGTGACCGGTTTTAAGATATACTGATCCACCCCGATCGTGATCGCCCGTCTCGCGTATTCAAAATCATCGTATCCGCTTAAGATGACAATCTTGGTCTTCGGGAATTCTTCTTTGACCATGCGGCTCAAAGACAGACCATCCATAAACGGCATCTTAATATCCGTGATGATCAGATCCGGTCTCGTCTTCCGGATCAACGGCAGTGCCATCTCTCCGTCGGATGCTTCTCCAACCAAACGGTATCCGTACTGATCCCACGGAATATGATCCCTGAGTCCCTCCCGGATCACGGTTTCATCTTCCACCAAAAATACTTTTAACATTTTCTATCCCCTTATAAATTTAGTAAGTTCTGTCATCCAGCACAGACAATACATTCTTCTGCGTAAAAATCTTCTCCTCCGCAAAGTTGATCTTGTCCACCGGCTCTCCGTTCTCAAGCTTACTTACAATCTCTTTAAGATACGGACCGAGAAGTGGATTGCATTCAATATCGACATTGATCAGGCCGGATTTCACTTTTTCGAGCGCACTCTTGGTTCCGTCAAACGAGATCAAGGTCATCTCTCCACCCGTCCCGGTCGTCCGTCCGGCATCCCGCACCGCCTGAAGCACACCAATCGTCATATCATCATTCTGAGAAACAATAACGTCAATATCATCGTATTTTTTCAGATATTTCTCCATCACTTCTTTCCCCTTTGCTGTGGTGAAATCCGCATCCTCACACGCTAAAATATTCCAGTTATCGTGTGCATCTGCGATTGTCTGAAAGCCCTTGGTTCGTCCGAGCATCGCTGTCGATCCAGACGTTCCCTGCAGAATTACGATATTCACCTGGCTCTGGCTGAAATTTTTGCCCTTGAGGTCATCCTCTAACCATCTTCCGGCGTTGCGCCCCTCCTCTTCAAAATCAGAGCCAATCCACGCCGTATAAAGTGACGGATCACAATCCACATTACGATCCATGATGATCACAGGAATATTGGCATCCTGTGCTTCCTTAAGCACTGTCTCCCATCCATCCTCAACGATCGGTGAGAAAATAATGTAATCCACCCGCTGCGAGATAAAGCTGCGGATTGCCTTAATCTGGTTTTCCTGCTTCTGTCTTGCATTGTTATACATCAGAAAATATCCGTTTTCTTTGGAAAAAGCCTCACGAATGGATGCCGTATTTGCTGACCGCCACATCGATTCACTGCCAAGCTGCGATACGCCGATCACCGTCATATTTTCATCCGGATGCGCATACTGCGTTGAAGCCGTATCTTTCACATCTGACGCACACCCGGTCATAAGAAGCAGCGCCAAGGCAAGGCAGACCGCGATCCCCTGACCAATCCTATGTCTCCTGTTCACTGTGTGTGCCTCCCTCCTCTAATAACTTCTGTTCTTCAAGAATCGCCGGTATCACAATCGTAACCCTGGTTCCCTCACCTTTTGCCGAATCAATGGTAAGTCCGTACTCTGCACCGAAATACATACGGATACGCTCATTGACATTGGCAAGCCCGAATCCTCTGTCGGTCTCTTTGCATGGTTTGGAAATATCTTCCCGCAGCTGCGTAAGTTCTGTCTCATCCATACCGGCTCCATCATCCGTTACAACCAGACGTATCGTATCTTCCTGCATCCTGCCGTTCACCCCAATGGTTCCATGAGAACGTTTATATTTGATTCCGTGGTAGAGCGCGTTTTCCACAATCGGCTGCAACGTCAGTTTTGGAATCTGATAACTGTACAAAGCCGGATCGATATCGATACGGTAATCCATGATATCACTGTAACGCGCTTCCTGAATCTGCAAATAACTCCGGATATGCTGCTCCTCCATGCGGATACTGATAAATTCTTTTCCCTTGCTCAGTACAATGCGGAAGAAATTCGACAAGGTAACTACCATATCTACCGCCTGATCCGCCTCGTTGCACTCGATCAGCCAGACGATTGTGTCGAGCGTATTGTATAAGAAATGCGGATTGATCTGTTCCTGTAGAAGGCGCAGATCGGCTTTACGCATTTTCTGCTCATCATCTCTTACTTTGTCGACAAGCAGCTGTATGTTGCCCGCCATCTCATTAAATCCCTGGCTTAAGACGGCAATCTCATCGCTGGTCTTCGCATTCGTTCGCACCGCAAAGTTTCCCTCTGCGATCTCACCCGTTGCATCATACAGTTGCCACAATGGTCTTAGAATTCCGGAAGTTACTGTAAAAGCAGCAATTGCAACCACAACACCTAAGACGGCGATCAGAACGGACAACAGGATCAGAAACGTGTGTACCTGTGCATTCAGTTCATTTGTGACCGTCTCCATATGGTTGGTCTGATAATAAATATAGTACTGAATATCATCCTGGATCAACTCCGTCAGAATGTAGATATTATTGTCCAGTTCCTTGATATTGCTGTCATACTGATTGCCTTCATGTACATTTATCACGATATCAGTTACGCGTTTTTCCAATGTGTCGCTATTGCGCAGCAGACTGTCGAGCCAAAGCCGGCTCTCATAATCCGTTGTCATCTCTTTGAGCTGTGTACAGCTGGTGCGCAGGCTTTTGATCAAGGAATACGGATTCTTAAGCGTCTCATCCTGCCCGATCGTATCGATCGATACATATCCGACAACAATCTTGTATAAACTCTCATCCATCTCTTCCTTGAAACTGATATTGTAGCTGTTGGCAATCGTCAGATTTTCCACAATATCATTGTACGTGCGATTATATCCGGCAATCGTGACAAGCAGATACACGCAGATTACCAAAAACGGCAATGTCGCTAACGACAACAACACAAGGATCTTGCTTCGAATGGAAAAGGCAACTTTCTTTTTGGCTTTTTTCTTTTGTTTCATCGGTAAAATTTCCTATAACATTTGTTGAAAGACCTCCCTGGGGGAGGGAGGTCTTCAAAAAGGAGTGTTAGAAAAACTATGAAAAATTTGTATCAATAATTAGTAATAAGCTTATTAATTCTGTCCGTAATAAGCGTTTGCTCCGTGCTTGCGGAAGAAATGCTTATCGCGGATACAATCCGGTGCAGGCTGCACCTTCGGATTAATCAGTTCTGTGCGGGTTGCCATCTTGGCAACTTCCTCAAGAACTACCGCATTGTGTACGGCTTCTGCAGCATCCTTGCCCCATGTGAACGGACCGTGGTTTGTGCAGAGTACCCCCGGTGTATAGATTGGATTGATGCCGCGTGTCTCGAATGTCTCGATAATGACCTTACCGGTATTCGTCTCATACGCTTCGTCAATCTCTTCCGGTGTCAGGCTTCTTGCGCATGGAATCGGTCCGAAGAAGTAATCCGCATGTGTCGTTCCGTAAAGCGGAATATCTCTTCCTGCCTGTGCCCACGAAGTTGCCTCCGGTGAATGTGTATGTACCACACCTCCAATATCCGGATACTTCTTGTACAGTTCCAGATGGGTTGGTGTATCGGAAGACGGCTTATAATCGCCCTCGATCTTGTTGCCTTCAAGGTCCATGACAACCATATCTTCCGGCTTTAACTTATCATAATCCACGCCACTTGGCTTAATTACGAAATAACCGCTCTCACGGTCGATTCCGCTGACGTTGCCCCATGTGTAGGTGATCAGACCTCTGCGTGGAAGCTCCATATTTGCTTCATATACCTGTTTTTTTAATTCTTCAAGCATGATGATCCTCTTTTCGTCTGTTAGTTCAGTTTCATGGTCTCAACTGCTGCACGCTCGATCGGAAGTCCTGCGTTGTAGAGTTTTAAGAACTCATCAAATCCTGCAACATCGGAAGCAACCGGCTCCTCTGTCACGCCTTCCTGACCCGCAAATACTTCATCATTCAGGTAATCGGCAAGTGACTGTCCGTCCTTCTTATTCTTCATATAAGAAGCAAGCACTGCGATACCCCATGCACCGCCTTCGCCAGCAGTCTTCATAACCGATACCGGAGTATCCATCGCTGCTGCCATAATGCGCTGTCCGACAACCGGAGTCTTGAACAATCCGCCATGTCCGTAGATCTTGTCAACCTTGACATGCTCTTCTTTCAGAAGGATATCCAATCCATTCTTGAGCGCGCCAAGTGCGGTAAACAGATGCACACGCATGAAGTTCGCAAGATTAAACCTGCTGTCCGGTGTTCTTGCAAAAAGCGGACGGCCTTCCTCGAATCCGGTGATGCTCTCACCTGAGAAGTAATTGTATGCTAACAATCCGCCACAGTCTGCGTCACCTTCCAATGCCTTATTGTAAAGTACGGAGAACAGCTTGTTCATATCGACTTCGATGCCGAAGCTTGTAGCAAACTCCTTGAACAGATTTACCCATGCATTCAGATCGGATGTACAGTTGTTGCAGTGTACCATTGCAACGGCCTCTCCGGTCGGCGTTGTCACAAGATCAATCTCTGTATGAACGTTCTCTAATGCCTTTTCCAATACGATCATTGCAAAAACGGAAGTTCCTGCGGATACGTTTCCGGTTCGGACTGCCACACTGTTCGTTGCAACCATTCCGGTTCCTGCGTCACCTTCCGGCGGACATACCGGGATACCAGCCTGTAAACTGCCACTCGGATCAAGAAGCTTTGCGCCTTCTTCGGTCAGAACGCCTGCCTGCTCTCCTGCAGATAATACCTTCGGAAGGATATCTTTGATCTTCCATGGATAGCCGCAAGGTGCAACCATCTCTTCGAATTTTGCAAGCATCTTGGCATCATAATCGCAGGTTGTGCTGTCGATCGGGAACATTCCGGATGCATCGCCCACACCAAGAACCTTCTCGCCAGTCAGTTTCCAGTGGATGAAGCCTGCCAATGTTGTGAAGAATGCAATATTTCCAACATGTTCTTCCTTGTTCAGGATTGCCTGATACAGGTGCGCAATGCTCCATCTCTGCGGAATATTATAAGAAAATGCCTCGGTCAGCTTCTCTGCTGCTTCCTCGGTAATTGTATTTCTCCATGTACGGAAAGGAACTAAGAGTTCTCCTTCCTTGTCAAAAGCCATATAGCCGTGCATCATCGCACTGAATCCGATGGATCCGATCGTTGTCAATGTCTCACCGTACTGTGCCTTGACATCGTCTGCCATATTCTTGTAGCAGTCCTGCAGTCCGTTCCAGATATCGTCCAGTGAATAGGTCCAGATACCGTTCTCTAATCGGTTCTCCCACTCGTGGCTGCCGATCGCGAGAACTTCGTTTTTCTCATCGACAAGTACTGCTTTAATACGTGTAGATCCGAACTCAATTCCAAGTGATGTATTTCCGGCCTTGATTGCCTCTTTGTTTGCCATCATTGTTCCTCCCAATTTTATCTATAGAAGACTTCTCCGAGCATTAAATCTCTCTTGAAATCGCGAATCTTTGTATCTTTGTCAATATATACAGCCTCGATACCCATTGCAGCTGCCCAATCACCCATCTGCTCAGCAGTAAGGTCGTATGTGAATGCGGTATGATGTGCGCCGCCTGCAAGGATCCATGCCTCTGCACCTGTGTAGATGTCCGGTTCCGGAGTCCAGAAGTTAGTTGCGGTAGGGAGCTTAGGCATAGGCTTCTCTGTCTTCTTGCACTCTACATCGTTGATAATGAGACGGAATCTGTTTCCAAGATCAATCAGGGATGTTGCAATACCGTGTCCTTCCTTTGATGTAAATACAAGTCTTGCAGGATCCTCTCTGTCACCCATAGAAAGTGGCTGGCACTTGATGCTGATCGGTCCGTCTGCGATCGATGGGCAGATCTCAAGCATATGAGCCTCAAGAATTCCCTCTTTGCCTTTTACAAGGTTATATGTGTAATCTTCCAGCATGGAAGTTCCCTTTGCATCCTTCATTCCGGCTGTCATAACCTTCATGAGACGTACCATAGCGGCTACCTTCCAGTCTCCCTCTGCGCCGAATCCATAGCCTTTTTCCATCAGTCTCTGGATAGCAAGTCCCGGAAGCTGCTGCAAAGCGCCGAGATCTCCGAAGTGTGTTACGATTGCCTGATAATTTTTCTCCTGTAAGAATCTCTCGAATCCAAGCTCGATCTGTGCCTGTACAGCAACATGCTTCTTGAATTCTTCCGGATCTCTGCCCTCAAGTAAGATGTCATACTTGTCATAATACTCATCAACCAAAGCGTTTGTATCCGACTGTGATACTGCTGCAACAGACTCTGCGATCTCGTTTACCGGATAAGCGTCAACTTCCCAGCCGAACTTGATCTGTGCTTCTACCTTATCGCCCTCTGTTACGGCTACGTTTCTCATGTTGTCAGCGACACGCATTACACGGATGTGGCTGCTCTCCATGATGCCGACTGCGGTGCGCATCCAGCTTGCGATCTTGTCTACAACAACCGGATCACTCCAGTGTCCGACAACAACCTTGCGCTCGATTCTCATACGGCTTACGATGTGACCGTACTCTCTGTCACCGTGTGCAGACTGGTTCTCGTTCATGAAATCCATATCGATGCTGTCATATGGAAGTTCCTCATTGAACTGTGTATGTAAATGCATCAGTGGTTTACGATACTCCTGAAGTCCTAAGATCCAGGACTTTGCAGGTGAGAATGTGTGCATCCATGTGATAACACCGGCACAGTTCTCGTCCGCATTTGCCTCGTTGAATGTCTTACGGATCAGCTCGTTTGTGATAAGTGTCGGTTTCCATACTACTTCGTAAGGAAGCTTTCCGGACTTGTTTAACTCATCAACGATCTGCTTCGAATGCTGTGCTACCTTAGCCAGACACTCGTCTCCGTATAAGTCCTGTGAACCTGTGCAAAACCAAAACTGATATTTCTTTAATTCCATTTGTAAAACCCTCCTATATAAACTTTTATTGTGTTCCTTATCTTTAATCTAAGAATACAACTTGTACACACGTCTTTACAAGTTGTTTTTTATAAAAACAAGGAACTATTCAAGGGCATATGTGTGAAGCAGCGAATCGTCGTGCTTGCACGTAAGAGTCACCTTCTTCGACACGAAGTTCCCTCAACCAACTCCGGTTCTATCATAATCTTCTGTTTCTGTGCATTCTCCCCATTCACGATCAGGTCGATCAGCAGCTCCGCCGCCATCTCCCCCAGCTTTTCCTGTGGGTGCGCGATGGAAGTCAACCGGAAATCCGACTGACCTGCCATATAGAAATTATCGTATCCCGTGATCGATACATCCTCCGGGATCTTTAGATTCAATGCCTCAAGTGCCCGCATAACGTCCATCGCATTCTGGTCATTGTAGCAGACAACCGCATCCAGTTCCTTATTCTTCGCGATATTCTGAATGCCCTCATACGGATGGATCTTCCGGTCCTCCGTATAGAACCATACAACCATATCCGGATCATACGGCATCCCGGCTTCCTGCAGTGCTTTCACATATCCCTTATGGCGATTCTGACCCTGCGTATCGTCCGCCTTGAAAACGCCTGCGATATGCTTATGCCCAAGCTCGATCAGATACTTTGTGATCATATAACCACCCTTACAGTCATCGATCAGCACCTGCGGCTTGTCCTTCATCTGCTCAAAGCATCCCTGAATGAACACATAGGGAATGTGATATTCATCCAATTTATCATACAAGTTCGTGTGCTTACAGAAGATCTGACTTTTACTTGGTTCAATAATTACACCATCAATGTCCTTCTGGAGCAGTTCCTCCAAGCATTTTGCCTCCATAGAACGCGAATTTCTCGTGTTTTTCAGGATAATGCTATACCCCTGTGCCGTCAGAACGGAATCAATGCCTGCGATAACACGCGGAAAGATATAATCAGACAAGTAGGTGGTGACAACCGCAATATTCTTCGATGTATGCGTATGCCGTACAAGTTCCGAACAGAACGTACCCCTACCGTGTTCCGCATAGATATAGCCCATATTCTGCAGGATCTGCAAGGCCTTACGAACCGTCTGCCTGCTGATCGCATACTCCTTGGACAGCTCATTCTCGGAGGGCAGCTTGTCCCCCGCCTGAATCTCTCCGGATAGGATTTTCTCCTTCAGATCCTCCATCAACTGGAAATATTTCAACTGTTTTCCTTCATTTACTGCCATACAATCCCTCACTTGTACCTACACTTGTGCGCTTGTACTCAACTTGTATATTATGTTACGCACATTTGCGCTTTTTTGCAAGAAAAAATAAGAACCGGCATACATGAAGATGTATGTATCGGTTCTCATTTCGTTCAACTTGTCTGTTTTTTCCTCACTGTTTTCGATATCTTGCTTATCTCTGTACAGAACATTCCTCGTCCGCAGGATCCGATTTCTCAGATATCATCAGTTGAAACCTGCTGACAAGTCTCTTAAGTTCCTCTGACTGTGCAGAAAGCTGCTCGCTCGTTGCGGACGTCTCTTCTGCCGAAGCAGAGTTATTCTGGACAACGGTTGAAATCTGCTCAATTCCAAGTTCTACCTGATTCAACATTTCTGCCTGTTTACGTGAGGTATCGCTTGTTTCCTTGGCAGCCTCCGCGAATTGATTCATCATCTCAAGGATCTGATTCAATGCCTCAACCGTCTTCTCAGTGATTGCATTACCATTCTCTACTTCCTGCAAAGCCTTGCTGAGAAGATCTCTCGTATTAACAGCCGCCTTCGCACTGTCTCCGGCAAGTTTTCCTATCTGCTCCGCAACCACTGCAAATCCTCTGCCAGCCTCTCCCGCACGGGCTGCTTCAATCGAAGCGTTCAGTGACAGAAGATTTGTCTGTTCCGCAATATCCTCTATAGAGCCCAGAATATGCTGGATTTCTTTGGAAGTTGCATCAATACGGTGCATAGCCTCTGTGAGCTGTTGGAGATCCGCACGGCTTTGTCCGGCATGTTCAGCAGCCTCCCTTACACTCTTATAGGAGTTTTCAGCAGCCTTGGCATTGCTTTGGGCCTCTTCCGAAATATTCTCAACGGTAGCCGTAAGCTCCTCGACCGCTCCTGCCTGGTCCGTCGCACCTTCCGCAAGAGCCTGTGCTCCGGTTGAAAGTTGTCCGGATCCATACGCAACCTGTTCCGACGCAGTATTAATCTGCTGCAAGGTATCACTCATCTGACAGCCCAGCTGATGCATAGATAGGAACTGATCCTCAAAGGTTCCGACATACTTGCTCTTGTTTTCCTCGGATATCGAAAAATTGCCTTCTGCCATCTGTCCAAGCAGTTCTCCGGTATCTTTTACCATCTCATTGAGGGTTGCACATGCCTCCTTAAAATCTCTCGCAAGCTGTCCCAATTCATCCGGAGATTCATAAGTGATCTGCACATCAAGATTGCCGGCTTTCAGATCTGCTGAAGCCTTCTGTATCTCCTTGATTGGCTTGAGCATATTTGCGGTGATGGCAGCACGGATACGTATCGCAAAAACAAAACTGATGGCTGCCAGAATAATCATGACAATCAGGCTAATGCTGCCTGCTACCCGCGCAGCCCTATATTGCTGCTGTGCATCCTCTGTGGATTCGTTTCCAATGTTGACCAGCACCTTCTGCAAATTCTCCGTTGCTGTATTATAGTCACTATTAAAAAGTCCAATAGCCTGTTGTGTATTGCCAGCCTGTGCATATTCCATGATCCGGCTTCTTGCATCCTCAAATGCAGCCAAATCAGTTTGTAATTCCTCTAACGCCTGCTGATCCGGATAAGACTCCATCAGCAGCTTAACATTTTTGCTCATATTATCGGCAGATTTATCCGCAGAATTCAAATACGCCCCTGACTGTCCGGAATTTGTAGCAGTCAGCGCCCGAAGTATATTCTTTCCCGTCATCTGCACATCCTTACGTATTTCCATCTGGCGCACACTGTTTGTGTATGCCTGCGCATAAAACCGCTTTGTATTCACATTCATAATGATGATTGACACAAACGCTACTGTAATGGCAATCATAAACGTCGCAATCACTGTTCCGAATGCATACTTAAGTTTATTTTTCACATCCAGCTTCCGGTAGAATTCTTCCATATTATGCTTCTTTCCGGAATGCGCACTCTTTCTTTTCTCCTTCCCCATCACAATTCCCCCTTCTACACTGTGCACAATACTGCCAATTATATTGACATATTAATATTATATTCTCCAGCTTTGTGCAAAGCAATTAAATAATTTACGATAAATCTATAAAATTATTCGATTCCACAAAAAAACCGGTCTACATATAAAATGTATGAACCGGTTCTTATCTCTTCTGAGTTATCTGTTTTACATTTTCTTCAAGATTTCATCGACGATTGATGCTGCAACCTCACTTTTGCTCATCAGTTCAAGCTGCTTACAGTCATCCTTTGTGATGATCGTCACGACATTCGTGTCCGTTCCAAAGCCTGCGCCCGCCACTTTCAGATTGTTGGCAACGATCATGTCTACATTCTTCCTGGCAAGCTTTGCGCGGGAGTTTTCAAGCATGTTCTCTGTCTCCATCGAAAAACCGCAGATAAACTGTCCGTCTCTTCGGTGTGCACCGAGGTAAGCTAAGATGTCCTCTGTGCGTTCAAGTTCAAGCACGGACTCGGCATCTTTCTTCTTGACTTTCTCATCCGCCGGATGCGCCGGACGATAATCCGCCACAGCGGCAGTCTTTATGATAATATCCTGCTCCCGGTAGCATTCCTTGACAGCAGCTGCCATATCGGCTGCCGTAACTACGGGAATCAGTCTGACACACAACGGAGACGCAATCTGTACCGGTCCGGAGACCAATGTAACCTCTGCGCCCCGCCGCATGCAGTTCTCTGCGATGGCATAGCCCATCTTACCCGTAGAATGGTTCGTTATGAAACGCACCGGATCGACAGGCTCCTGGGTCGGTCCCGCAGTCACCAACACCTTTTTACCCACCATATCCTTCTCACAGGCAATCGTTCGCAGAATATATGCAAGCAGTGTCTCCGGTTCCGGCATTTTGCCTGCTCCGGTATCACCGCAAGCGAGATATCCGCTCGCCGGCTGAATCACTTCGTAGCCGTAGCTTCTCAGTTTCTTCAGGTTATCCTGCACGATCGGATTCTCAAACATATTCGTATTCATAGCAGGTGAGATCAGCTTCGGTGCCTTACAGGCCATAATGGTCGTTGTCAGCATATCGTCCGCGATACCGCCCGCAATCTTGCCGATCACATTGGCAGAAGCCGGTGCTACCAGAAAAATATCCGCACGCTTGGCTAACGCAACATGTTCCACATTGAACTGGAAATTCCGGTCGAACGTATCGACAAGACATTTGTTGCCTGTCAGCGTCTCAAACGTAATTGGATTAATGAAATTGGTCGCATTCTTTGTCATAATGACGTTGACATCCGCATGCAGCTTCACCAAAGCACTTGCCAGATTGGCAATCTTGTATGCCGCAATGCTGCCTGTCACTCCAAGAACAACGCATTTTCCCCTCAGCATGTCCATTCCTCCCATGATATTATGTGGCGCTTTCGCCACATTCTTTGGTAACCATTCCATCGTTTATGAACAGTTACTGTTTTCTATAATATTGCGCTTTCGCGCCGAAATAAGCATTCTTACGCTTGACGGATCGGCTTGATCTTGCTTAATGCCACACCGAGTGCTGCAACGATAATTGCCGCAACAATTGCCTCGATCACACCGTTGAAGCTGATGACTCCACCGATGACACCAAGAACCGCACCAGCGTCAATGCTGAGTGCATTGGCGTAAGCATCCTTGTATAATACAAAGATTCCGCCCATAACAAGAATTGTGTTGGTCATCGCACCGACCACGCCCGCATAGATGAATGCAGATACGCTGCCGCTTTTCTTCAATGTAAACACTTCCAAAACTGCGAATACAACAACACCTACGATCACACTGATTGCAACAACAACGGCTGCCGACAGTGGATTTTCTGCAAATACTTTATTGATAAAAGCGCGGCATCCTACAATCAGGAAAAGTCCGATCAGTACATTGAGTACGGTCGACCAAACCTTCTTGTTCTCTGATGTCACAGCTTTCCTTACTCCAAGGTAAACATAATATGGCAGGATTCCCACAAGAATTCTCGGTACAAAACAGATGAATGCACTCTTAAAAATTCCGCTTGTTCCAACCATGCTTGCTGCAAGTACCGGTGAAAATACGAATGCTGACAAGGATGACGGCATTACGGTGTTCTTGATAAAACTGGTGAGTCCAAAGATGAATCCAAGGAACCCGCCCTTCTTCGGTCCGCAGAACAGTGCTCCCAGGATAACCGGGATGTGAATAATGGTTGCATTAATCACCACGAGTGGTATGTATCCGAGCGGGGTAAACGCCATAATAATGATGATTGCTGCAAATAGAGCTGTCAGAACCAGCTCCGCTGTCTTAGTGTTACGCATTTCTTCCTCCTATTCCAGGTGACGGCTTCTCTTTAAGTCCGTCCCTCTTTCACATGCGAACATTCGTCCATGTAAAAATATGTTATTGTATTTGCTGATTGGTTCCTTAAGGTAACCATCAGCCTTAATAGTTTACACCCATAAGCACGAATGGTCAAGTCTAACAGGACACAAAAAGGCCGCTGCGGTCAAACCGCAACGGTCTTCAATACTTCTGCTTATATCAGACAGACGAATTACTTGCCCATCTCAGCCTTTAAAGCTGCTGTAAGCTGTGGAACGATCTTGTTCAGATCTCCAACAATACCGTAATCAGCTACGTCGAAGATTGGAGCATCCTCGTCCTTGTTGATTGCGATGATGAGATCAGACTCTTCCATACCTGCAACGTGCTGGATTGCTCCGGAGATACCGATTGCAAAGTAGATCTGTGGACGAACAGTCTTACCTGTCTGTCCTACCTGATAATCCTGTGCTAACCAGCCATTCTCAACAACGGCACGTGAGCAGCTTACCATTCCGCCGAATACATCAGCGAGATCCTGAAGCATCTGGAAGTTCTCTTTGCTTCCAACTCCACGACCACCGGATACAAGAACCTTAGCATCCATGATGTTCTCAACATTTCCTACAGCCTTAACTACGTTAAGGATCTCTACGAAACGATCATTCTTCTCGATTGGAGCAGCGTACTCGATAACCTCAGCCTTGCGTCCAGCCTCCTTAGGAAGCTTCTGCATAACACCAGGACGAACAGTTGCCATCTGAGGACGGTTGTCCGGGCAGGCGATTGTAGCGATTGTGTTACCACCGAATGCAGGACGAGTCATCAGTAACTGGTTGTGCTTCTGCTCATCTTCCTTACCAGGAACTGCATTGATCGGGAAATCACCAATCTCAAGCTTTGTACAGTCAGCAGTAAGTCCTGTGGCAACTCTTGCAGATACGGTAGGACCAAGGTCACGACCGATTGCTGTTGCACCAACTAACATAATTTCTGGCTTGTACTCATTGATGACTGCTGCAAGAGCCTGTGCATATGGCTCTGTACGATATGTCTCAAGTTCAGGATTATCTACAACGATAACCTTGTCTGCGCCATACTCGCCTAATTCATCAGCTAATCCCTTAACGTTAGATCCCAGAAGAACTGCTGTTACATCTGTACCTAAATCAGCTGCTAATTCTTTTGCCTTTCCGATTAACTCGAAAGCGATTGAGCTAAGCTCATTGTCTACCTGCTGTGCGTAGATATATACGCCCTTATATTCTTCTAAACCCATTTTTTTCACCACTTTTCTATATAATGTTAGATAATATGTTTCTCTTTGAACTTACCGATCAGATAGTTTACAGACTCTGCTGGGTCAAGGTTTACTTTCTCTCCTGCTCCCTTAGGTACCTTATCAGATGCCTTAGCAATCTTTGTTGGAGATCCCTTAAGACCAAGGTTCGAATCATCAACATCCTTAAGATCAGCTCTGCCCCATACGGTTACTTCTTTGTCGCATGCATCGAAGATTCCGCCCGGAGTCATATATCTAGGCTCGTTTAACTCAGAAAGAGCAGTGATCAGGCAAGGCATCTTAGCCTTGATCTCATGATATCTGTCCTCATACTGACGCTTAACAATAACAGAATCACCCTCAACCTTGATATCCTCTGCATAAGAGATTACCGGAAGTCCAAGGTGCTCAGCGATCTGTGGTCCAACCTGTGCGGTATCACCATCGATAGCCTGACGTCCTGTGATGATCAGATCGTAATCAAGGTTACGAAGTGCTCCGGCGATTGTTGTAGATGTAGCCCATGTATCAGCTCCACCTAAAACGCGGTCTGTTACGAGGATTGCATCGTCAGCGCCCATAGCCATAGCCTCACGAAGAACTGCATCAGCCTTTGGAAGACCCATGGTAAGAACGGTAACCTTTGCACCATTCTGATCCTTAATTCTAAGTGCTGCCTCAAGACCAGCCTTATCATCTGGGTTCATGATGGCAAGCATTGCTGCTCTATCAAGTGTTCCATCCGGGTTGAACTTAACTCCACCCTTGGTATCAGGAACCTGTTTAATACATACTACGATATTCATGTATTATTATCTCCTTTTCTTCATTCTTGTTCTTTTGTACAACGAATTGTCTTAATGATACGGATCAGATATAAGCGGCACCGCTTATATCGTATAAAAAACTATCGTCTACAAAAGCAAGTCCCATTCGCGAAGCGAATTCTTAATGGACTTGCGCTCGTGATTGTGAAGGTACTGAACAATCACGAATTATCTTAATAATGCTCCAGAGATAACCATACGCTGAACTTCTGAAGTTCCCTCGTAGATCTCTGTGATCTTAGCATCACGCATCATACGCTCTACGTCGTACTCACGGATATATCCGTATCCACCGAATAACTGAACAACTTCTGTTGTAACAGCCATAGCGGTCTCAGCTGCGAATAACTTAGCCTTAGCTGCTTCTACAGAATAGGTCTTCTGTGTAGCCTTAGCCATAGCTGCCTTGTAAACAAGAAGCTGGGCAGCTTCAATTCTTGCTGCCATATCAGCAAGCTTGAACTGTGTATTCTGCTGCTGTGCGATGGAACGGCCGAACTGCTTTCTCTCCTTTGTATATGCGATACAACGGTCTAAAGCGCCCTCTGCGATACCAAGTGCCTGAGCAGCGATACCGATACGTCCACCATCAAGAGTGTGCATAGCGATAGGGAATCCTCTTCCTTCCGGTCCGAGTAATGCATCCTTAGGAATTCTGCAATCCTCGAAGATCAGCTCGTATGTAGATGATCCACGGATACCCATCTTCTTCTCCTTGGTTCCGAATGAGAATCCAGGAGCACCCTTCTCTACGATAAATGCGGAGAAGTTCTTCTTCTTTCTGCCTCTCTTATCCTCGGTAATGCTTGTGATTGCAATGATAATGTATACATCTGCGACCTTACCGTTTGTGATGAAGCACTTGGATCCGTTAAGAACCCACTCATCTCCATCCAATACAGCCTTTGTCTGACATCCCTGTGCATCTGTACCTGCACCAGGCTCTGTAAGACCGAAAGCACCGATCTTCTCGCCCTTGGCAAGTGGAGCAACATACTTCTGCTTCTGCTCTTCTGTACCGTATGTCATAATCGGATCAATGCAAAGGGAGGTATGTGCAGAAACGATAACACCTGTAGTTCCGCAAACCTTTGATAACTCTTCTACACACATAACGTATGTAAGAGGATCACATCCCTGTCCGCCGTACTCCTTTGGTACCGGGATTCCCATGAATCCATATTTACCCATCTTTGCAACAGTCTCAGCCGGGAACTGCTCTGTCTCGTCAGTCTCCTGTGCAAGAGGTTTTACTTCTGTCTCAGCGAAGTCTCTGAAAAGACCGCGAGCCATCTCATGTTTCTTGTCTAAAGTAAAATCCATGATTTTAACACTCCTTATTTTAAAATTTATTCTATTTCTTAGTTGGCATCAATAGCTGTCTTAGTACGATCTGCGTTGTATACGTAGAATCCCTTACCAGACTTAACGCCAAGGTTTCCACCACGAACCATCTTACGGATGAGTGGGCAAGCACGATACTTGCTGTCACCTGTCTCATTGTAGAGAACATCCATGATTGCAAGACAGATATCAAGACCGATGAAGTCACCTAACTCTAATGGTCCCATTGGATGGTTAGCACCGAGCTTCATAGCTGCATCGATACCAGCGATATCAGAAACACCTTCCATCTTGATGAAAGCAGCTTCGTTGATCATTGGGATTAAGATACGGTTTACTACGAAACCAGCAGCCTCGTTAACCTGTACCGGAGTCTTTCCAATCTCCTCAGCGATCTTCTTAATTGCCTCAACAGTCTCAACAGGTGTATTCACACCGGCGATAACCTCTACTAACTTCATACGGTCAGCAGGATTGAAGAAATGCATTCCGATCATTGGACGGGTAAGTCCGTTACCAATCTCTGTGATAGAGAGTGAAGATGTATTAGAAGCGAAGATGCACTCTGGCTTAGCAATCTTGTCTAACTCAGCGAATGTTGTCTTCTTAACTTCCATATTTTCGAAAGCAGCCTCAACGATAAGATCGCAGTCTTTGCAGAGGTCTTCCTTTAAACCTGGAGTGATCTTAGCAAGGATTGCATCAACCTTCTCCTGTGTCATTTTCTCTTTAGCAACAAGTCTTGCATAACCCTTAGCAATCTTGTCCTTTCCGCCTTCAGCCCACTCCTGCTTGATGTCGCAGAGTGCAACTTCATATCCGTCTACCTGCGCGAATGCCTTAGCGATTCCCTGGCCCATTGTACCAGCACCGATAACTCCAACCTTCATTTTAAGTTCCTCCTAAAATAAATATTTATATTACATTTCAAGGGGATGCCTAAGCACCCCCTATGTATTTCTATGGCAAATAATTAGTATTTCTCAACGATTGTAGAGCAGCCCATTCCACCACCGATACACAGTGTAGCAAGACCTCTGTTAGATCCTCTCTTCTGCATCTCGTGTAACAGTGTAACAAGAATACGGCATCCTGAAGCTCCAACCGGATGTCCAAGTGCGATTGCACCACCGTTTACGTTAACCTTAGACATATCAAACTTAAGGTCTCTTGCTACTGCGATAGACTGAGCAGCGAATGCCTCGTTAGCCTCGATCAGATCCATATCATCAATCGTAAGTCCTGTCTTAGCAAGAACCTTTCTTGTAGAAGCAACCGGTCCTACACCCATGATTGCAGGATCAACTCCACCGAGTGCTCCAGCCACCCATGTAGCCATAGGCTTAACACCAAGTTCCTTAGCCTTCTCTTCGCTCATAACAACGATTGCTGCTGCACCATCGTTGATTCCGGAAGCGTTACCAGCTGTAACCAGTCCGCCTTCCTTACCAGAGCAGCAACGTAACTTGGAAAGAGTCTCGACTGTTGTTCCTGGACGAGGTCCCTCATCCTTTACGAAATCAACCATTTCCTTCTTAACCTTTACAGGTACAGGAACGATCTCGTCATCAAACTTGCCTGCTGCGACAGCTGCCTCGCACTTCTGCTGGCTGTTTGCAGAGAACTCATCAAGTTCTTCTCTTGTGATACCATACTTGTCACATACGTTCTCAGCGGTGATCATCATATGGTAGTGGTTGAATGCATCTGTTAATGCATCGTTAACCATTGTATCAATGATTGTTGCATTGTTCATTCTGTATCCGAAACGAGCCTTTGTCATAGCGTAAGGAGCCATAGACATGTTCTCCATACCACCTGCTACAACGATATCTGCCTCACCGGCCATAATCATTGTTGCAGCATCATTTACACACTTAAGACCAGAACCACAAACTACGTTAATTGTGATTGCCGGAACCTCGATTGGTAAACCAGCCTTGATGGAGGCCTGACGAGCTACGTTCTGTCCCTGAGCTGCCTGGATTACACAACCCATCTTAACTTCGTCAACCATCTCTGGCTTAACGCCAGCTCTGTTTAAAGCTTCTTTAATTACGATTGCACCTAAATCTGCTGCTGGAGTATTGCTTAATGCTCCACCCATCTTGCCGATTGCTGTACGGCAAGCACCTGCTAATACAACTTTCTTTGCCATCTTTACGTTCTCCTTTAAATTGAACTTACGCCTGAGGCGCTGTTAATTTTTTAACAATGTCTATATTACCACATTTTTCGCTCAAAATCAATCCATTTTCCAAAGCCTTCTCAAAAATTTCACATAATGATTAAAAATGCATGCTCGTTGCATATAAATCGCTTTTATGCTATATTAAAAGTACATTTATGAACGTATTTATGCAGTATTGGAAGGGAAAGGTATCTTAATATGAAATTCGTCAGAACCGATCATCTGAAGGCGGGAATGCGCCTTGCCAAACCAATCTACAATAAGAATGGTGTACTTCTGTATGACCGCAATTCGGTCTTGACGGAGCCCGGAATCATCAGCGCCCGCAATTTCGGTCTGGTGGGTGTCTATGTCCTTGAACCGGCAGAACCGGTACCGCCACTTTCCCGCGAGGATCTGGAATTTGAGCAGCTGCAGACGGTCTATATCTTCCAGCTGCGTGAATGTCTGGATCTCATTGCCAAACGCAAACGGATCGAACCTCTCCCTAAACTTTTGAATAACATTATCCAGCATTACGGAGCACTCGATCATCGTGTAAACTTTAACCAGAATTTAAGAAGCAGCGAAGACTTCATGTACAAGCATGCGATCAGTACCGCGATCCTTGTCTCCATGATCTCCTCGCGCCTGCATTACGATCACCAGCAGCAGATCACGCTGGCAGCTGCAGCGCTGCTCTATGACATCGGATACAGTCACGTACCGAAAAATATTCTCGATAAGGAATCGGACACTTTATCCACATCGGATCGTGAGGTATTACAACACTCCCTGGAACGCGGTATCGAACCGCTTGGCATGTATCGCAGCGACTTTGATTTCTTTCCGCGTGCGCTCGCATTAATGCAGGCTTATGTCTATGCCGATTATCCGGAAAAGCTTGCGATCATGCCGGACGAGGAATTACAGGGAATGGTTAAGATTCTACGCGTCGCGGATCAGTTTGACCAGATGACCGCTATGAACATCGGGCATGAGCCGGTCTCTGAGATCTCTGCAATGAAGCTTCTCTCAGCAGACGCGACTCGCTACGACAAGCAGATTGTTGCCACCCTCGCGGAATGTATCCACATCGTCCCGCAGGCAGCCAACATTGACCTGTCCACCGGTGACAAGGGGATCGTTCTCGTAGAAAATGCAACCAATTATATGCGCCCGGTCATCTTACGGCTCGGCGATAACAAAATCTACGACCTGAGTTCAGAAGCAGATTTCCGCAAGATACAGATTCTTGATATTATGAAGACAATGGACAATCGTATCTCCGTTGATGAGGAGACCTTGAAACAGTTTGTCCCTGACGAGAAATTAAAGGAGCTGACTGCACATTTCCGCGAACGGCTGCAGAAAATACATGAACACGAAAATACCCAGGCCACGCAATAACCGGTCAACCTATAACATACCATCCTTCCGAAATGAATTTTCGTGAAGAAATTTCCTATGATTTAAAAAACGCCGCTGCACCCACAGCGACGTTTTCTTTTATTCTTTATGAGATTTTCTTCTGATGAACCGTCCAGCAAGCAACAATCCTGCTTCAAACACAGCGATTCCTCCAAACATATCCAACAGTACATGCTGTTTGACAAGAAGCGTCGAAGCAAACACCCCGAGCGACATCACAACCGTGACACCTTTGTACCAGTTCGGCACTTTCTTCATCTCAAATGCCGCATGGATACAACACCAGCTTTCCAGACAATGGATTGACGGGAACAGATTCACCGGTGCATCCACGTGATAAATGAATTTCACCAGCCAGTCAAACACACTTGTTCCCACCACTTCCGGGCGCTCCATCGTTGTCGGAAGCAGCACGAAGAAGAGCAAACAGAACAGTTTCGAGATCACATCTCCGTATACAAACCGATAACAGAATGTGCGCCCTTCCCGTGCAATCAGCACATAATTGATGATCCATTGCACAAATGCCAACAAATAGAACACAATAAAAGTCGCTACGAAAGGCAGCACCCGGTCGATGGGAAGTTCGAGTGAATAGAATGTCAGATCATCCTTAAATAATGCCACGCCCTCATAGACTGCCATATTAACTACAACCGCCAGGATCAGCGGTCCCCATGCATAACGCGGAACGATTTTCTCAATTTTTCTTCGCATAACCGATCGTCTCTCCCATCTGTACCGCAGTCTCCACGCCAAACTGCGCATTTTTCAGCAGGTCTTCCCTCATCTGCACCTGATCCTTACCAATCAACACAATGATCGTGGATCCTCCGTATTGAAACATTCCCTTCTCCGCGCCACGAATCACCTGTGCCTCCTGCTCGTGATTTACGATCCGTCCGACGAGCATCGCACCGACCTCCATCTGCACGACTGTACCAAATTCTGGCGTCCGGATCAATGTATACGCGCGGCTGTTCTCCGTGAACACCGGGTACTGTGCCAATGCGATCGGGCGCACCGTGTGTAATACACCTGGCAGGAAAACGTTGCGGCTTTTCTTTCCGGAATCCACGTAACAATAACGGTGATAGTGGTTGACGCAGAGGCGGAACACCAGACAGTAGCCGTCACAATAGTGCGCCGCCAGCTTCGGATTCCGTAGCAGGCTCGAAATCGTATAGTTGCTCTGCTTAACCGGAAGGACGGTGTCCTCGCGAATCTTCCATACAGAAAGCAATCCGTCACACGGTGCGATCAGATGCTTTTCATCCATATCAATCGGTCGAAGCCCCTCCTTGATCTTGCGCGAGAAGAAATCATTGAAGCTCCTCACATCATCCATCTCATAATCCGAAACACGGATTCCGTTTTCTTTGACAAACGGCTGAATAAGAAAATGCGACAGATCCGAATCAAGGAATCTGCCACAGGCTTTCGAGATTTCAGGGCGGGTCAATACTTTGAGCACACACCTGCCCGGAATCGTGTGATACAGAAATTGTAATGTATCCATTCATATCTCCTATTTTCTCCAACAGATCAATTTGATTGCAAGCAGCACAAACTCAAGTGCACCGATTCCGATCATAACTGCAATCGCACTATTCTTCGGTTTCTTAATGTGAAAACGCGCCAGAAACAAAATTCCCACTACGATCATGACTCCAAAATACATCAGTGTCAGATCTGCCTTGATCAGAATATGTAAAATCATAACAGCCGGAAAGATCAGTGCCGCACTGGTTACCGGCAGTCCTGTAAATGTTTTCTCACCATTTTCGTCACGATTCTGATCCGATTCCTCCATCACATTGAAATAAGCAAGCCGGATCATCGCCGCCAGCACATAAAGAATTGCAATTACCGTCAGCACGCTCTGATAGATGATCGGATAATCCTGCAGCAACGCAATCTTTGGTCCGGAAAACACCTGCATCTGCATGCGGCTTCGGAACATCGCCATACCAATACACGCCGGAAGCACGCCGAACGCAATCAGATCCGCGAGGGAATCAATTTGGATACCGAAACGCTTCATCTCTGCGGTGCGATCCTTCTTCATACGCGCAACTTTTCCGTCGAAGGTGTCACACAATCCGGAAAACAGCAGGAAGAACATCCCAAGGTACGGGTGTCCGATTCCGTTCAAACAAAGTATTATTCCGGCTGTCCCCGACAGTATCGACAAATACGTCAGGATTACCGTATAGTCATAAAATCCAATCATTTTCTTTTCTCCTCATCCTAGTTAGTTAACATCAACGGTTCTTCTTTTGTTTTCTGAGCACAAGATAACCGATCGCAACAGTTGCCATGCTCACAAATATGCAGACATAAAACGAGAGCCCGCGACTTAAGATTTCCAACTGATATGCCTGTGTCTTCTCCATCAGCTGCTTATATCCGTTGAGCATCAGATAATCCGTGACACCGACGCCTCCCGGAATCGGTACACAGTTCGAGCCGAGCACAACATAAATCTGCGTAGCGAGAAGCTTGGGCAGCGTGCGTAAGTCTCCGTGCAGCGCAGCAAATGCGACGATTGTCACAAGGATCTGCGACAGGCGCTGCAGCAGGTTAAGCACATACACTTTGATCAGCATCGCTTTATTGTTAAAAATCAGCGATACACACCGTCCATACTCATCCAAAGCCTTGTTCAGCTTCTTTACCAGCCGCTTCGCCAACCGCTTACAATGGATTCTCCACAGAAACATCGCAAGACCGTTCATCAGTCCGCGCACAATATCCCGTTTCTTCAGAAGCATGTAAAACAGGATTGCCAGTCCCGATAAAGCCAGCATTCCACTCACGATCAGAATTCGTCCGACGATGCCAAACTGCAGGAACAGTCTCGGCGCACAGATGAAATTCAACAATCCAAGCGTCACCACCGCAAGCGTGTACATTACAAGATTCAAAAGCAGAGCCGCCATCACTGCCGATCCCGGGATTCCATCCTTCATCATGAAAAAGGCGCTGGCCGGCTGGCCTCCGGATGCGGACGGCGTGATCGCCGAAAAATACACATCCGCCGCCGAATACACGAATCCGTGACTCCGCTTCACCGGATATCCCATATGGTGGACGATCACACGTATCGCCTCACCCTCAAAGTAGACAAAGCCGAGCATACACACCGCCGCCAACACGATTCCCGGCAGCGATGCTTCCCTGATACTCTGCAGCAGCTCCGCACGCGAGATTCCGCTTCCCTGAAATACGGCATAGATTGTTACAATTGCAAGAACCACCGTTGCGATAAAACATATGATTTTATTTTTGTTCTTTTGAAAGAATTCTTTTCTATTCATACGATGTCATTTTACCATAGTGGTATTGTGTATACAACTTAAGACTTCCTTAACGTCTTATGAAGCGGGGTTCATGTTTCGCGTTTCTTGGATGGCTCCCGGCCAGCGGCTGGCTTCCGCGTGCGTGAGACCCGAGGCGGCTTCTGCTCTTTGGACGCGATATCCAGAACCTTGAATTTGCAGAAAGTACAAGTATGACTCTTTTGATGATTTGTGTTCGTTCAAGTTTCGACAGTGGCACTCCAGCGTTCGTTCCACAAAGACGCGTCCGATGGATTTCGTGTCTGCCTTAATGGGCGTTCGAAAAAGGGCTTCTCCTGTAAGCAGGAGAAGCCCTTGGTGATTCATATATATGTTTTTAGAGGTTTTTAACAGTTGCAATATCAACCGGAGTAAGCTGTCCGTTCGCAGTCTCAAGAGAGCGGGCAAGCGCATTTGCCGTATCCATTGCAGTAATACAGTAGACACCGGTCTCGATCGCATTACGGCGGATCAGGAATCCGTCTCTTGTCTTATCACCGTTACCCTGTGTAGGTGTATCGATCACAAGGTCAATCTTGTGTCCGAGGATTAAGTCCATAACATTCGGAGACTCCTGTGTGATCTTATTGACGCGAAGCGCATTTACACCATGCTCCTGTAAGTACTTTGCGGTACTTCTTGTTGCATAGATCTTGTAGCCGAGCGCTTCGAAACGCTTTGCAACACCGACTGCCTCCGGCTTGTCGGCATCCTTTACCGTCATGATCATCTGCTTATGCTTTGGAAGCTGTACGCCTGCGCCTAAGAATGCTTTGTACAGTGCCTCGTTGAAGGACTTGGCAATACCAAGACACTCACCGGTAGACTTCATCTCCGGTCCGAGACTGATCTCCGCACCACGCAGCTTCTCGAAGGAGAATACCGGCATCTTGATTGCGATGTAATCCGCAACTGGAGCAAGTCCTGGCTCGTAGCCGAGTCCACGGATCGTGTTGCCGATGATGACTTTGGTTGCAAGGTCAACGATCGGGATACCGGTTACCTTGCTGATATACGGAACCGTTCTGGATGAACGCGGGTTCACCTCGATGACGTAAACTTCCTCATTCATCGCGATGAACTGGATGTTGATCAGTCCGACTACGTGAAGTGCCTGTGCCAGACGCTTCGTATACTCAACGATGGTCTCCTTAACCTTATCGCTGATCGTCGGAGCCGGATATACCGAGATACTGTCTCCGGAATGGACTCCGGTACGCTCGATATGCTCCATGATACCAGGGATGAGAATGTCGGTTCCATCGCACACAGCATCGACCTCAATCTCCTTACCCTGCAAGTATTTATCAACAAGGATCGGATGATCCTGTGCAATACGGTTGATAATTCCGATGAACTCCTCGATCTCCTCATCGTTGAAGGCAATCTTCATACCCTGTCCACCAAGTACGTAGGACGGACGAACCAATACCGGATAACCAAGACGGTTGGCAACCTCCTTTGCCTCCTCAGCGGTAAATACAGTTCCACCTGCAGCTCTCGGGATATGGGTCTTCTCAAGAATCTCATCAAAAAGCTCACGATCCTCGGCAGCATCGACATCCTCTGCCTTTGTACCAAGAATCTTAACGCCCATCTTCATTAACGCTTCGGTTAACTTGATAGCGGTCTGTCCACCGAACTGAACAACAGCTCCGTCCGGCTTCTCAATATTTACGATGCTTTCAACATCTTCCGCGGTCAGCGGTTCGAAATAAAGCTTGTCTGCAATATCAAAGTCTGTAGATACGGTCTCAGGGTTGTTGTTGATGATAACCGTCTCCCAGCCTTCCTTTGCGAATGCCCATGTACAATGTACGGAACAGAAGTCGAACTCGATACCCTGTCCGATACGGATTGGACCGGATCCGAGAACAAGAACCTTCTTCTGTGGCTTTGTCTCAACAGCCTCATTCTCGCTTCCGAATACACTGTAGTAATATGGTGTCTCTGCTGCGAACTCAGCCGCACAGGTATCAACCATCTTGTATGCTGCAACGATTCCGTTCGCATAACGCATCTCTTTGATCTCTTCCTCGGTCTTACCGGTGAGTCTTGCGATCACGTTATCCGGGAACTCAATTCTCTTTGCTTCCTTTAAAAGTTCAACAGTAAGTTCTTCATTCTGAAGTCGCTTCTCCATCTCAACAAGGATGGCGATCTTGTCGATGAACCAACGGTCGATCTTCGTAATATCATAAATGCGATCGTAAGATACGCCACGGCGCAGTGCCTCTGCGATCACCCAGATTCTACGGTCATCTATAACATGAAGCTGTGCCTCAAGTTCCTCATCATTAAGGTTCGAGAAGTCATAAGACAACAGACAATCCACATGCTGCTCGAGAGAACGGATGGCTTTCATTAAAGCACCCTCGAAGTTATCACAGATACTCATAACCTCACCGGTTGCCTTCATCTGTGTACTTAAGGTTCTCTTTGCGGTCAGGAACTTATCAAACGGAAGTCTTGGAATCTTGACAACGCAGTAGTCAAGCATCGGCTCAAAGCTTGCGTAAGTCTTCTGTGTGATGGCGTTCTTGATCTCATCAAGGGTATATCCCAAAGCGATCTTCGCGGTAACCTTGGCGATCGGATATCCGGTTGCCTTAGATGCCAAAGCGGAAGAACGGGATACTCGAGGGTTAACCTCGATAACACAATATTCAAAGGAATCCGGATTCAAAGCGTACTGTACGTTACATCCTCCGGTAATCTTTAACTCATCGATGATGTTTAATGCAGAACTACGGAGCATCTGGTATTCCTTGTCTCCGAGTGTCTGTGACGGAGCAACTACGATGGAATCTCCGGTATGTACGCCGACCGGATCGATGTTCTCCATGTTACATACGGTAATACAGTTGCCGTTCGCATCACGCATTACCTCGTACTCAACTTCCTTCCATCCGGCGATGCAGCGCTCTACAAGAACCTCACCGACACGGCTTAAACGAAGTCCGTTACTCAAGATATCAACAAGTTCCTGCTCGTTGTGGGCAATACCACCGCCGCTTCCTCCAAGTGTGAAAGCCGGACGAAGTACAACCGGATAACCGATCGTATTTGTGAACTTGATACCGTCTTCTACGGTATTAACGACCTGTGATGCCGCACAAGGCTCACCGATCTTCTCCATAGTATCCTTGAATGCCTGACGATCCTCAGCCTTGAAAATCGTCTCAGCAGTTGTACCGATCAACTTGACTCCGTTCTCCTCAAGGAATCCGGATTCTGCAAGTTCCATACCAAGGTTTAATCCCGCCTGTCCTCCGAGTGTCGGAAGAACACTGTCAGGTTTCTCCTTCAAGATGATCTCTTTTAATACATCAACCGTCAACGGCTCAATATATACCTGATCCGCAATCTGCTTATCGGTCATGATGGTCGCCGGGTTCGAGTTAACGAGACATACCTCTACGCCCTCTTCCTTCAGGGAGCGGCATGCCTGTGTTCCGGCGTAATCGAACTCAGCTGCCTGTCCGATGACGATCGGGCCGGAACCGATCACTAATACTTTTTTAATCTCTTTATTTCTTGGCATTATTTATCTCCTCCCATCATGGTAATGAAACGGTCAAACAGATACGCAGAATCCTGTGGTCCAGGGCAAGCCTCCGGGTGGAACTGAACCGTAAAAATATTCTTACCGATATATTCAAGGCCCTCATTTGTTCCATCGTTAACGTTGACAAATGCAGGTTTGGCAACATTCGGATCCAATGTATCCGTATCAACAACATATCCGTGATTCTGGGAAGAAATATAAACACGGTTCGTCTTAAGATCCTTAACCGGATGATTTCCTCCACGATGTCCGTATTTCATCTTGTGCGTATCCGCTCCGGTTGCCAATGCCATAAGCTGGTGTCCAAGACAGATTGCAAAAATCGGCACATCACTCTCATATAATTTATGAATCTCTTCAATAATTTCCTTGCACTCCTTCGGGTCTCCCGGTCCGTTGCTGAGCATAATGCCGTCCGGATTGGTAGCAAGAATCTCCTGGGCGCTTGTGTGTGCCGGGTAAATCGTTACCTCACAACCTCTTGCATTCAGGGATTTTGCAATATTATTCTTTGCACCAAGGTCAAGCAAAGCGACCTTCTTACCGGTTCCACGAAGAACCTTCTTCTCGCTGCAGGTTACTTTATCCACAACGTTTCCGGTTGTGTATTCCTTTAACTTCGGAAGGATCTCATCGAGATTGTAGTTCTCATTTGTTGTAATCATTCCGTTCATGGTTCCCTTCTCACGGAGAATCTTGGTCAGAGCACGTGTATCAATACCTGCTACTCCCGGAATATCATGCTTTAATAAGAAGTCCTGAATCGTTCCCTCACAGCGGAAGTTGCTGGCGGTGCGGGATAATTCTCTTACGATATATCCGTCCGGCCAAGGACGTGCAGACTCCATATCCGGTGTAATTCCGTAATTTCCGATCAGCGGATAAGTCATGACGACTGCCTGTCCCGCATAGGATGGGTCTGTCAGGACCTCCAAATATCCAGTCATAGAAGTATTAAATACGATCTCACTGATCACTTCTCTTGTCGAACCGATACTTGTTCCAGTAAATACGGTTCCGTCTTCGAGTATCAAGAAAGCTTTCATTATATGCCCTGCCTTTCTGTTGTGTTTCCTGCATCTTGGCAAAAAAAAAGAGGGAGTCTCTTTTCTTGCTATCATTATGGCAGACTTATCGTCTCTGCCTAAATTGTAAAAAGTTTATCATAATATGGCACTTTTTTCAACTACTTTAGCATCGAAAAAAGTGCCGAGGTTTTTTTAATAAATATATATAAATTATACATTTTGTTGGTAACACCCATTATCCGATCAGTTGAACCAGTCCGATCACGACCGCCAGAATACAGAAGAACAGCGATCCGAAGACAACCGAAAGTACCACACCTGTGGAAAGAGGCTTCTTCTCATAAGTAACTTCGTCAATAGCTGCAGCCTGCATTGAAACAAAATCATTGTTTGGCATCACATTCATTCTGGAGAACTTACGCCTTGCAAAATAATTTTCCGTCCATACCGGCATTGCATTCACCGTGACTATTGAAAGATTATAAACGCTTTTTGCATATTTTCTCATCTCTTCCAGCAGCTTCTTACCGATTCCACGTCGCTGGTACATCGGATGCACATAGAGCATCGTGATATGTCCCTCAGTCTGCATCGCAGACATTCCGACAATCGTCCCCTGCTCATACGCGCCCCAAATGACCAGATAATTCTCTTCCATCATATGTTTCAGATAATCCTGATGGCTATACTGTTCAAAAGCCTGCACCATCTTCGGATTGTTGATCGAATTCCGCAAGCAGTAATCAAAGACGCCGCGCGCGAGTCCTGCTGCCTCCGGTAATTGTTCAGTTGTCAGTAATTTTATTTCCATTGCTAGTGCTTCCTTTCTTTTATCGCAAAAAAATTAACGATCCATTCTTTCGCCAATCAATGATTGGAAAAACAATTGCGCATCCCAGTCTCCGGATCTACAGATCCGTCGCATCCTCCACCAGACGGTCACGTAGACCACTGTATCGTTTCAACTGCGAATTGTTCGCGATCATCTGCTCAAACGTCGTATCATTTCCCACAATTGTAACACATTTTTTTGCTCTGGTCACAGCCGTATACAAAAGATTCCTATTCATCAGCATACGTGGTCCCGACAGAAGCGGAATCACGACCGCCGGGTACTCCGATCCCTGCGACTTATGAATGGTTACTGCATACGCATGTTCCAGTTCCTCGAGCAGCTTATACGGATACTCCACCATGCGTCCCTCATCAAAGCATACCGTAACCGTCTCCGCGAAATCGTTGATCTCCTCGATGATGCCGGTATCTCCATTGAACACACCGGTTCCTTTATCAATACACAATCCGTATTTACTGCGGATCTCCCACTCCAGCTGATAATTGTTCTTGATCTGCATTACCTTATCGCCCTCGCGAAAAAGCGTTGTGCCGTGTTCCTTCTCCTTTTTTCGCTTATCCGGCGGATTCAGATACATCTGTAACACGGTGTTTAAGCGTTCCACGCCAAGCAGACCTTTGCGCATCGGCGTCAGCACCTGGATGTCCATCATCGATGCTCCGACAAACTTCGGAAGCTTCTGTAAGATCAGTTGAAGCGTGACGTTAATAATCTTGTCCGCATCGTAACGTTTCAGGAAGAAGAAATCCATACTCTTGTTATCTAATTCGACCGGCTCACCACGGTTGATCTTATGCGCATTGACAATGATGTCGCTCGTGCTTGCCTGTCGGAAGATCTTCGTCAGCATAACCGTGTGAAAAAGCCCCGAATCAATAATATCCTTGAGCACATTTCCCGGACCGACACTCGGCAGCTGGTTTACGTCCCCCACCAGGATCAGCCTTGTTCCTGCTACAATTGCTTTCAGCAGCGAGTACATCAGCGAGATGTCGACCATCGACATCTCATCAATGATGATCACATCCGTCTCAAGTGGATTCTGCTCATTCCTCTCAAAGCCAGCATTTCCTTCCACACCGCCGTTCAGTTCCAGCATGCGGTGAATCGTGCGCGCCTCAAATCCGGTCGTCTCACTCATACGCTTCGCTGCGCGTCCCGTCGGTGCCGCAAGGAAGATATCCATGCCTTCCGATTCAAAATATTTAATGATCGTATTGATCGTTGTTGTCTTTCCGGTTCCCGGTCCACCGGTGATCACAAGCACACCGTTTCGGACTGCTTCCTTGACCGCTTCCACCTGATGCTCATCTAAATCCATCTTCGTCTGCTTCTCGATCTGACGAAGGCGTGCCTCGATCTCAATATCCGGCACATCGAAACTCGCGTCCAGATTCTTAAGCATCGTCGCCGCATTTGCTTCCATATAGAAGAAAGCACTCGCATAGATCTGTGTGACATCATCCACCTGGCGCATGATAATCTTGCGGTCCATCGCGAGGTTCATGTAATGTTTCTCAATATATTCCGGTTCAATCTCAAGCAGCGCGCTGGCTCTCTGCGTCAGTTCCGGCATCGGCAGATAGGTGTTGCCCTCATTCGAAGCCTGCAGCAAAGCGTACTGAATGCCACTCCGGATACGGAAATCGGAATCCGTCCGGATGCCGACACGCGAGGCAATCTCATCCGCAGTCCGGAATCCCACGCCGTCCACATCATCCGCCATACGATACGGATTTTCCTTTAAAATGCTGTACACTTCCTGTCCATATGTATTGTAGATTTTGACCGCAAGTGTTGTGCTGATTCCATACTGCTGCAGGAAGATCATCGCCTGTCGCAGATCACGCTTCTCATTGACCTGATCCGCAATCTCCATCGCCTTCCTCTGGCTGATTCCTTTGACTTCCGCAAGCCGCTCCGGTTCTTCCTCGATAATGCGGAACGTATCTTCCTTGAATCTTCGCACGATACGCGCTGCCAAAGCGATACCGATTCCCTTGATCGCACCGGATCCAAGATAACGCTCGATCGCAAGCGCGTCCTGTGGCGCTTTTTCCTCGAAGCTTTTGACCGCAAACTGTCGTCCGTAGGTTGGATGATCCGTATACTCCCCCTTCGCCTCGATGCATTCGCCCTCCGCAATATCCGAAAAAGCGCCCACACAGGTCAGTTCTTCCTCGTCACAGATCATGACCATTACCGTGTAGCCATTGTCATTATTTCGAAATATGATGTGATCCACATATCCGTTTATCACTTCTTCATTACTCTGTTGCTGCTTATCCAAAGTATCTTCCTCGTCTTTCCTCTCACCTGCGGCTTCCCGCAGACCTTATGTTCTATTATGAAGCACAAGGGCGATACTTGCAAGGGTGCATTTATGCTTTCTGTTCCGGCAACTAGAGAATCTGTTATATCTGCAGATAGCTGGACAATATACCAAAAACCCCGGAGCTGCAACTCCGGGGTATACTGTGTCAGTCATGAACACATCTCTTTATTTTTGCCTATTGCATTATAGCCTGATCACTCTGTGGTCGTAATATTCAGATTTCTACGCATCTGCTCATAAAGCTGCTGCGTAAGGTTCTCTCCCACCTGATCCACAACCTCGTCTGCAACCATCTCAATTGCCTGATCCATATAGAGATCCTTGTACTGTGACATCGTGGAGTCCTCATCCTCCGAAGTGAATGTATCCTTCACCTGTTTGAGCATCTGTTCCACAAAGTAGGACTCAAAATCTTTAATAACGCCTTTTAACTCATCTTCCGAAGCATCGGAAGACACTCCCTTGAGAGAATTCTGTAACGCATTGCTCGACGCTGCACTCGCGTCTGCCTTTGCACTCTGATAATTGGAATTAATTCCGGAAATTCCTGATAAATCCATCTATCGTACCTCCATCCCGAAACGCATATCATTCAAATTCATAATCCATCTCCGATGTGTTACTCAACCAGCACAACTCAATAACTATCGTTTCAGATTATTTGCAGTATCCAGCATCGAATCTGCGGTCGTGATTGCCTTCGAGTTCAGCTCATAAGCTCTCTGTGCAACGATCATGTTCACCATCTCATCCGCTACCTGAACGTTGGATCCCTCCAGACGACTCTGGATGACATCACTACGCTCCAATCCCGGTGTTGCACCTTCCAGCATCGGATTACCGGAAGCTGCGGTCGCCTGCAGACGGCTGGAAGAAAGCTTCTCAAGTCCCGCCGGATTGTTAAACTGATAGATTCCGAAAGACTGATTCAGTGGAATCACCTGACTGGTTGCCGGATCACGGTATGAGATCGTGCCGTCATCTGAGAACACCATGCTCTCCGACTGCACATTCTGCGGAACCAGAATTTCATTTCCACGCGAATCAAGAACCGGACATCCCTGCGAATCTGCAAGCATCGTTCTTCCGGCAGCATTCAGGCTCCATGTAAAGTTACCATTTCTTGTATAATAAGTATTGCCATCCTCGCCACGCACTGCGAAGAATCCGTTTCCCTGGATAGCAAAATCGGTCTTGCTCTCACTGTCGAGGAGGGCTCCCTGCGTAAACATAGAAGTTGTCGCAGCCACTCTTGTTCCGAGTCCAACCTGCGCGCCAACCGGCTTCTGGTCTCCATTAGCGGAAGTGGTTCTCGTCTGGATCGTCTGATAGAGCAGAGACTTAAACTCCGTGCGCTCCGTCTTATATCCGGTTGTATTAACATTCGATAAGTTGTTGGCGATCGTGTCAACGTTCGTCTGCTCCGCAAGCATTCCGGTCGCAGCCGTATATAAAGCTCTCATCATAAGGCAATTACCTCGCTGTCTCTTATTTACTCTCTGTTTCTATTCCGGCTTCCCTGCCAAAATGCATTCTAACGCATGTTCCATCCTATTATTTGCTCATCTACTGCACGCGTCCGACATTATTGACGGCGCGATCCAGTGTGGAATCGATCGAAGTGATCACTTTCTGTCCCGCCTCATAGGCTCTTTGGATCGTGATCATGTTGACCATCTCCTTAATGACATTCACATTCGATGTCTCAAGCACTCCCTGCTCCACCTTGGCATCCGTAGCGATCCGGTTGCCTCCGTCCAACAGGTTGTACATATTCTCTCCGTACTTCTCAAGATAGTCATAATTATCAATATCAACCATACCAAGCGTTCCGACGATCTGCTCGTTCTGCATGATATAGCCAAGCTGGTTCACGGAAAATGTCTGATTCGGATCAATCTGAATCCGGTTACGCGGATCCGGGTCTCCATTCATCGCGCCGGTTGCATTCAGGACATAATCTCCATCCTTCGTCACAAGATATCCTTCCGTATTCACGGTAAAGGAACCGTCTCTTGTATATTTCACTGAAGTGTTTCCATCCTTGTCGGTGAAAGCGATCGCGAAGAAACCTTTGCCATCAATTGCAAAATCGCTCGTATTGTCTGTCACCTTAAAACTTCCCGAATCATAATCCGTATAGACCTGTCCGAGGTGTACACCGTAGGTAATCGTTCCAAGCTTCTTCGGCAGATAAGAATTCGAAGAATCCTTCAGGCGATACGACATCTCATCCGCAAATGTGCGGCTTGTCGTTCCTTCCTTCTTATATGCGGTTGTGTCCGCGTTGGCCAGATTGTTCGCCAGAATATCCAGACGCTTCATTTCATTGACCATACCGGTGTGTGCTGTATATAAACCTTTGACCATATGACACCTCTGTTTCTATGTCCCATACCTACACTTCAAATTATATATCGGTCATTCCAAGGAAAATATAATACTTGTCCCTGAAAATTCCGTTATAAAACATGAAAAGTGCGCAAATAATCCGCGCACTTCCCTGTCACTTTAATCGTCGTCTCTTTTTCCTGCAAGAAACTCTACATATTTACCGGTTCCGATTGCCACACAGGTCATCGGATGCTCAGCTGTCATTGTGTTGATTCCTGTTCTCTCCTCGATCAGTTCCTCGAGTCCACGAAGTAATGCGCCACCTCCGGTCAGTACGATACCGCGGTCTGCGACATCGGCAGCCAATTCAGGTGGAGTCTTCTCCAATACAGAATGTACAGCTTCCACAATCTGCAGCGTTGGCTCACGGAGCGCTTCCTCGGTCTCCTCGGAGCTGACTGTGATTGTTCTAGGAAGTCCGGTCACAAGGTTACGTCCGCGTACATCCATCGTCTCATTCTGTGCAAGCGGATAGCAGGTTCCAATCTTAATCTTAATATCCTCTGCGGTACGCTCACCGATCAGAAGATTGTGTTTCTTACGCATATAGCGGACCAACGCCTCATCAAAATCATCTCCGGCAATCTTGACCGATGTACTTACAACCGATCCTCCAAGAGAAATGACAGCGATATCCGAAGTACCGCCTCCGATATCTACGATCATATTTCCGCATGGTCTTGCAATATCGATTCCCGCACCGATTGCAGCAGCAATCGGCTCCTCAATAATTTCTACCTCGCGGGCACCAGCCTGATAAGTAGCGTCCTCAACGGCCTTCTTCTCTACCTCAGTAACACCACTCGGTACGCAGACGCTGATGCGTGGCTTACGGAAGCTCTTCTTGCCAAGTGCTTTCTGGATAAAGTACTTGATCATCTTCTCGGTAACGGTGTAATCTGAGATAACACCCTGGCGAAGCGGACGAACCGCAACAATGTTGCCCGGTGTACGTCCAAGCATCAGACGAGCTTCCTCACCGATTGCCTTAATCTTATTCGTGTCTCTGTCAAAAGCCACAACGGATGGCTCCTTTAATACAACGCCTTTACCCTTAATATATACTAAAATACTCGCAGTACCTAAATCAATTCCGATATCTGATCCGATCATTCCAATAATGCCCCTTTCTGTCTTACTGTTATCTATCTGTAACCTGGTCATGCGCAGGGGCGCAAAACCGCAGTCAATCATATTTTGTGCATACAGTAACATTATATACAATTAATTCCATTTTTCAAACTTTTTTTTCAATTTAAGTTTTTCTTAACAAATTGGGCATGATATTCGGTTTTAAATTCACATATCTAACAAATTTGCAGCCCCGATAATGCCTGCAAGGTTGCCCAGTGAGGCACATTGCACCTGAGGAACGAATGCTTTCTCTCCCGCGAAACAGGTACATAGCAACGCATTCAAAAATGAGTGATTACTTTAAATACGGAGCAAGAAATTGTCCCGTATAAGATTCCGGTACCTGACAGACTTCCTCCGGTGTTCCCTTGGCGATCACAGTACCGCCGCCGTCTCCACCTTCCGGTCCCATATCGATGATATAATCTGCCGTCTTAATGACATCCAGATTGTGCTCAATGACAACAACCGTGTTGCCTCCGTCCGACAGTTTGCGCAAAATCTCCACAAGCTTATGGACATCCGCAAAATGCAGTCCGGTCGTCGGCTCGTCCAGCACATAGATCGTCTTGCCGGTGCCCCGCTTGGAGAGTTCCGTTGCCAGCTTGATACGCTGCGCCTCGCCTCCGGATAATTCCGTAGACGGCTGACCAAGCTTAATGTAGGATAATCCGACATCATACAGTGTCTGGATCTTCCGGTGGATGGTCGGTACATTCTTAAAGAATTCCAACGCCTCCTCCACGGTCATATCCAGCACATCGTAGATGCTTTTGCCTTTGTATTTGACTTCAAGCGTCTCACGGTTATAACGCTTTCCGCCGCAGACCTCACACGGCACATACACATCCGGCAGGAAGTGCATCTCAATCTTAAGGATTCCGTCACCGCTGCAGGCTTCGCATCGTCCGCCCTTGACATTGAAACTGAATCGTCCCTTCTTGTATCCGCGCGCCTTGGCATCCGGCGTTGCCGCAAACAGATCACGGATCATATCAAACACACCGGTGTAAGTTGCCGGATTAGAACGCGGCGTACGGCCGATTGGCGACTGATCGATGTCAATGATCTTGTCCAATTGCTCCAGTCCAAGGATGTCATCATGCTCTCCCGGAATACAGCGCGCACGGTTTAACGTTCTTGCGAGGTGCTTGTACAGGATCTCGTTCGTCAGAGAACTTTTGCCGGAACCGGACACACCGGTAATACAGGTCATGATACCGAGCGGAATATCTACATCAATATTTTTCAGATTATTCTCTCTTGCTCCCTTGATTGTAATGTATCCGGTCGGCTTTCTGCGCTCCGACGGAACCGGTATCTTCTTTCTTCCGCTTAAATAATCACCGGTAATGGATTTCTTACATTTCATGATCTCTGCTGCGGTACCTGCCGCGACCACTTCTCCACCATGTACGCCCGCTGCCGGACCGATATCCACAATGTAGTCCGCTGCACGCATCGTATCTTCATCATGCTCCACGACGATCAGCGTATTCCCCAGATCCTTGAGGTTCATCAATGCCCGAAGCAGCTTATCGTTATCCCTCTGGTGCAGACCGATACTCGGTTCATCCAGAATATAGGCAACGCCAACAAGTCCCGAACCGATCTGTGTTGCAAGGCGGATTCTCTGTGCCTCGCCTCCGGAAAGTGTTCCGGTCGCACGCGTCAGCGTCAGATATTCCAGCCCCACTTCCTGCAGGAAACCGACACGCGAACGGATCTCTTTTAAGATCTGATCCCCGATAAAATGTTGCTGCTGTGTCAGTTCCATGCCATCCAGGAACTTGACCAGGTCCTTGACGGACATATCCGTCATCTCATAGATATTCTTATCGCAGACGGTGACCGCCAGTGAACTCTTCTTCAGTCTCTGTCCGTGGCACTCCGCACAAGGCGTAATGCGCATGAACTGCTCATATTCCTGCTTCATCGTGTCCGATCCGGTCTCACGGTATCTGCGCTCCACATTGCGGATCAGACCTTCCCAGTTCAGGTCATAGACACCCTCTCCGCGCTGTCCCTTGTAATGCACCTTAAGAATTCTCCCATCGCCTCCGTGGATCAGCATATGGCGGATCTCCTTCGGAAGATCCTTATACGGCGTCTCCAGCGAAAAGCCATATCCTTCCGACAAGGCGCGAAGTGTTGCATACGTGTAGCTGGACGGGTCCGTACAGGACTGCCATCCCATCACCTGAATCGCTCCTTCTGCAATCGAAAGCTTCTTATCCGGGATCATCAGATTCTCATCAAACTCCATCTTGTAGCCAAGTCCGTAACATACCGGACATGCTCCGAACGGATTGTTGAACGAGAAGCTTCTCGGCTCCACCTCATCCACGCTGATTCCGCAGTCCGGGCAGGCAAAGTTCTGTGAGAAGTTCATCTGCTCGCCGTCTACTACGTCAACGATTGCATTCCCTTCCGACAGATCAAACACATTCTCCAGAGAGTCGGTCAGACGTTTTTCGATTCCCGGCTTGATCACAAGCCGGTCAACCACAATATCAATATTATGCTTGATATTCTTGTCCATCGGAATCTCCTCCGACAGATCGTACATGTTGCCATCCACGATCACACGGACATAACCGCTTTTCTTCGCCTTTTCAAATAATTTCTGATGCTCACCCTTACGGCCTCTGACAACCGGCGCAAGCACCTGAATCCTCGTCTTCTCCGGCAGCTTCATGACAGCATCCACCATCTGATCAATCGTTTGTTTCTCGATCGCACGTCCACACTTCGGACAATGTGGAATACCGATCCTCGCATAGAGCAGACGAAAATAGTCATAGATCTCCGTCACGGTTCCAACCGTGGATCGCGGATTGCGGTTCGTCGATTTCTGATCGATGGAGATTGCTGGTGGCAGTCCCTCGATCGATTCGACATTCGGTTTCTCCATCTGTCCTAAGAATTGTCTCGCATAGGACGAAAGCGACTCCATGTAGCGACGCTGTCCTTCTGCATAGATCGTATCAAAAGCAAGGGATGACTTTCCCGAACCTGACAGACCGGTCAATACGACAAATTCGTCTCTTGGGATATCGATATCTATGGATTTCAGATTGTGCTCGCTTGCGCCACGAATCTTGATGTATTTTCTTTGTTTTTTTGCCATTACAATTTTCCTTTCTCTTTCAGGATTCCACACACATGCACTCTCTTATGTGCAAGCACAACGATTTTGTATCTGTTTATGATTCAACCCGAATAGTTGTTCTTATAAATCACGCAACATTGTCTTGAGTGATATCATCTTGTCTCTGTATTCTGCTGCTGCCTCGAAGTTCAGCTCCGTTGCCGCCTTCTGCATCTTCTTCTGGATATCGGCGATCAGCTTCTCGAGTTCCTTCTTGCTCATAGATTCCGGATCCTTTGCAAAATCCATCTCCTCCGCTGCAACCTTCTTCGAGATTGCGATCAGATCGCGCACCGACTTCTGGATCGTCGTCGGCGTAATTCCGTGTTCCTCATTGTATTCCTGCTGCAGCTTACGTCTTCGCTCCGTCTCATCGATCGCGACACGCATCGAATCCGTAATCTTGTCCGCATACATGATGACATGCCCCTCACTGTTACGGGCGGCACGTCCGATTGTCTGGATCAATGACGTCTCGGAACGCAAGAATCCTTCCTTATCCGCATCCAGGATTGCAACCAATGTAATCTCAGGTATATCCAGTCCCTCTCGCAGTAAGTTAATGCCGACCAATACATCGAACACATCCAGTCGCAGATCACGGATGATCTCCGCACGCTCCAATGTATCAATGTCAGAATGCAGATACTTTACACGAATACCGATCTCACTCATGTACTGCGTGAGATCCTCCGCCATACGCTTTGTCAACGTGGTGATCAATACCTTGTGATGGTTTGCCGTCTCCTTATTCACCTCTCCGATCAGATCATCGATCTGTCCCTCAACCGGGCGAACCGAGATTTCCGGATCAAGCAGTCCGGTCGGACGGATGATCTGCTCCACGCGCATCAGTTCGTGCTCCTGCTCATACACATTCGGTGTTGCAGAAACGAAAAGCATCTGATCGATCTTACTCTCAAATTCTTCGAAGTTCAACGGACGGTTGTCCAAAGCGGACGGCAGACGAAATCCGTAATCCACCAATGTCTGCTTACGCGAACGGTCGCCCGCATACATGCCGCGGATCTGCGGAATCGAAATATGCGACTCATCCACGATCAGCAGGAAATCATCCGGAAAGAAATCAATGAGTGTCATCGGAGGCTCCCCCGGCTTCGCGAAATTCAGATGTCTCGTATAATTCTCAATTCCCGAACAGAAACCGGTCTCACGCATCATCTCGACATCAAAATTCGTCCGCTCCGCGATGCGCTGCGCCTCGATCAGCTTATCGTTCTTCTTAAAATATTCCACACGATCCTTTAATTCAACCTCAATATTATCGCAGGCTTTATTGATCTTCTCCTGCGATACAACATAATGGGAAGCCGGGAAAATCATCGTATGCTCCAGAGAACAGCGGATCTCACCAGTCAGCACATCAATCTCCGTAATCCGGTCGATCTCATCCCCGAAAAATTCGACACGGATCGCCGTATCCGAGCTGTTTGCCGGGAACACTTCCAACACATCACCGTGCACACGGAACGTACCTCGCTTAAAATCCATGTCATTCCTTGTGTACTGCATATCGATCAATGCACGCACCACATCATCCCGGTCTCTCTCCATCCCCGGACGCAACGACACACTCATGCCTTCCCACTCATCCGGACTTCCGAGTCCGTAAATACAGGAAACAGAAGCCACAACGATGACATCCTTCCGCTCGGTCAAAGCCGCCGTCGCCGATAGGCGCAGCTTATCGATCTCATCATTGACGGCCGAATCCTTCGCAATATAGGTATCCGACTGCGGTACATAAGCCTCCGGCTGATAATAATCATAGTAGGATACAAAATATTCTACCGCATTTTCCGGAAAGAATTCCTTCATCTCTCCATAAAGCTGTCCAGCAAGCGTCTTATTATGGGAAATGATCAAAGTCGGCTTGTTCAGCGCCTGAATGACGTTCGCCATCGTAAACGTCTTGCCGGAACCGGTGACGCCAAGAAGCGTCTCAAACTGATTGCCTTCTTTGAATCCTTTTACCAATTGTTCAATCGCCTGCGGCTGATCGCCGGTCGGCTTGTATTTGGATACCAGCTTAAAATGATCCATTCTCTTCTCCTGTATCAAATCGATTTTGTCTGCCCTTGATTATAGCAAAGTATATAAAAAAAGTACAGAACAAAATCGAACTTTTGTTCTGTACTTAGCATTCATTTTAAAATAGTCCTGCCTCACGGATCTTCAAGTCGCAGAAAAGTGTAAAAATAATTTCCTTCCTTCTTGTTTAAACACAATTTCATCATCTGAATTAAAGAATATCATACACAAATAATTTTCCATCATGATCATATACAAATATTTCCTTAGATTAACTCCTTTCGTTTGGTATCAATGCCCATTGAGAGCATGGAAAATTAGTAGATAAAACCATCGGCAGCGCATAACCTAAACATCGACTATATAAGCTATACGCTTGTCCTGCTGATTTTAAGTCGCAGCCTCCATAGTGGGCAAGAGAAATAAGCAGACCCACACAAATGCTCCCATAAAGTATTTACCGTTGCCATCGCTTATTTCACCTCCTGTTTTGTGGATTTACTTGTATAACGGACAGACACAGAAAAAGGAACTATCTTTTTCTAAATTTTTTAGATGGTGCGTTCGGTAGAAGTTGCATCAATCTTGTCTACCCCAGTTGTGACAACTACTCTGGTGCGGTATGTAATACCCATTGTGCCGGTGTAAGTTTTGGTAATGCTAACCGATCCAGTTCCATCAATCGACCATGAGGTGACGGGTGTCCAACCATTCCCAACTTTCTTTTCCAGATAGAGGGTACCTACGGATGATGTCGTCGATTTTTTTGGTGAAATGTATACCGACACAGAAATCTGCTTGCCAGAGATTGAGATAGACGGGACAACAACATTGGTGCTTTCCCATCGGGGAGTAATGGTTTGTATCGAACCTGTTTGCGACATACTCTCAGGCGCATTTGCTGCCGCCGATGCGGGTACGGCATGAGCGGTCATCAGTAGAGCGGTAGTTAGTGCCAATGTGACAATTTCTTTTTTCTTCATAAATAAAATCCTCCTTGTGCATTAGTGGTATCACCCATATAACGCACAAGGAGAAAAAAAGGGACAATGCTTTCGTGTTCCCATAAAACAGTATTTGCAAATGCTCCCGCAATGGGGAAGATTGGGCGCGACTTCGGTCACGCCTTCTCTTTTGCTTCCAAATCATCCAGAGGGCTATATACTCCTCTGTTAATTGTCCAATAATCCTTATAAGCGTAACCGTCCATTGTCCCATCCAACAGCTTCGTTGACTTCTTAAATCCTACTCTTTTCATTGCTTCAATTCTTTCAACTGCATAAACAGGAACTTTTGTAATTATTTCCTCGCACTCAAACAAATCAAATGTAGGTGGTACAATAAGATTCATAATTGTAAAAATTTCTTCTGAAGTTTCATATTCACTTTTCAAATCAAGTCTAAGAACACCCACATGATTAAAGTTGTCGTTTGTACTACGATGAAACACTTCAATCGTGCCGATAGCTTCATGCTTTTCTTTGTCAATAATTGTCCACCTGACAAACCATTTGGATGAATAGGAACTAAGCCAAAACTTAATAGCTTGTCTCATTCGATCTTCATTTGGATAATAGAAATTATCTCCATGACAATTATCGCTGTTGAAAAACGGTAGTGCATTTTATATACGCTTACAAGATCCTCGGCATCATCAAGTTGCGAAAACCTCAGTAGAAATTTATCATTTTCAAAAGCTGGACAGGTTTCATATACGTCTGACATTTTATTATACCTCCTGAAATTTTGATTTGTTCAGCTAAGATGAGTATATCATTCTGTTGTTATACCAGCGGCAATTTTTATCAGTTCGTCCATATCAATAGAGCCATATATAGAAAAGAAATCGCCATCCCGCTCATAGCAAATATAATTCAAATCATCTTTCTTAAAGTAGTAGCCGATCACACCATCCTTGTCAAACGATTCAATTTCTGTATTTTCTGCGTCGGCGTAAATCCGTGTATCTGATTTACTAAGAAGAATATTAAAATAACTCGATTCGTTGATGGCATATTCATAGACAAGCATTTCCGGCTGTTCAACCGTATTCTTCAATTCCGCCCCGTCTGGAAGATAGGTAGGCTTATAGCTCTGCAAATCAGACTGCGTATTTTCCCCGTCGCTTTGCAGTTCAAAGATACTGTATTTTTCAAATGTCTCAACTACCCACGCAATCACTTTTTCCCTGAACTGTGCACTAGCTACCATAGCCGTTGAGAATAACAGGGTTATGGTAATTGCTGCAACTGCAACAGCTTTGCCGAACCGTCTGAACACAATATGCGTTCGGCTCTTTCCGGTACTACTTACAGCAGCATCCTCTTTTAGCTCCGTGCGTAAATAGTCTTTCATAGCAATTTTACAGGCGCGATTGAGAGAAGCATCCGAAATTACTTGCTCCGAGCTAAGCCCCATGCTTGAAGAAAGTAGTTCACGGTAAAAGCGGAAGCGACCCTTTGCATTTTTCATTTGGAAAAACTTTCCAGTTTCTTGGGGAGATAGCCGGAAGCAGTATCTACTAAATAATAGAACAATTCCCTGATGCGGCAAGTGCTGAATCTTTTCGCTTAATTCTCGGATCTTTGCTTTCGGCAAATCTACACAGGAGTAGGCGTCATTATCGGCGGCAGAGCGAACTTCTATATCCTTTTCAAAGCTGGCATTTGCTGCTTCATGCAGCATGGTTTGCCAATTCATATCCATATCGTCACCTTTCCTCATACAGTTTTTGGAGCTTCTTGACGAGCCGCTGCCCACGTTTTTTTGCGGCATCCTCCGAAATGTTCAGCAATTCACCAATCTCTCTATATCCCATTTCCAGCGTATAGCGAAGATAGATAAAATGCCTATCATCGGGATTAAGCTGATCTATTACCTCAGTCAGCCTATGTACATCTGCATTGTGAATACATTCATCTTCAATATCGTCCGTGTCCTCGTCCGAAATATTGTCCCAGTAATCAATGTGAACGCTCTGTTGTAATTGACGTAGTACGTCAATAGAAGCATTTTTCACTATGGTAACGCAGAAAGCGGTCATTTGGGGACAGGGTAAATCAGAAATTTTTTCGATGTTGTCCATGATTTTTATAAATGCAGTGGACACGACATCCTCTGCGGCTTCCTCTGACTTCACAATATTAAACGAAATGCGCTGGAAGTGGATATGATGCTCATGGAATATCCGCTCTACCAGCGCACGTTGTTCATCATTCAAAACACTAAATAGGAGTATCATCATATAAGTTTCCTCATGGATAGCCCTGCAGCCATCCATTCTAAGTGAGCAAGTAAATTTATTCTTGCACATTATGGGTATTCGTTACAGCGTCTGCTTGTTTCAAATTATACTACAAGAATGTTTCGCAGGAAAGTGGCAACCCATTAACAAGGTATGAATCAAAAATAATTTGAAAAAAGTTTGTCCCTTTTTTTGATCTTGACCGTTATATGGGTAAAAGGACACGACAGGAGGTGAAATAAGCGATGACACAGGTTACTACTCTGCATAGGATTATGCGCGGGGCTGCTTATTTCTCCTGCCCACTATGGAGGATGCGACTTAAAATCAGCAGGATAGGCGCATAGTTTATACATGAAATATTGCTATGCGCATATTTAGGAAAGACAAAGCAGGATGTTTTCAGATAATTAAGTGAAAGGAGACTTATAATGAAAAAGATATTAAGTGTTTTACTTGCTTCTTTATTATTGCTTTCGACAAGTGCCACCGCTTTTGCTATGGGAACTGAGGCTAATGCAGATAATTGGTTGGTCAGTGCGAATCAGCATCGAATCATTCATAACGCTAAGATTGCTGCAGAAACAGGTCAAAATGTTACTCTGACAACAAAGATTCTGTCGGATCTAAGTGATAATCATTTTGAACTTGTCGAAGTAGGTGATACAGGATATATGATTTTCGACCCACAATCAGGCAAGTATTTGGAAGAAGCATTAGATTCGCCTTCTCCATATTTGGGACTTTCAGAAAACTTATACTACTTTGGACCCCTTAACTATTATCAACTGTCGGGTGATAAATTTGTTCACACAGTAATTCATAACGAATACGATATGTCTTTTGCTGAATGCCGTTCTTTACAATCTGCATTTGATACGGCATTACAAAACTCTCGTACACAGAAAGATACAGAAGTATTAGCCCTTATGCAAACGAATCTAAATTCGAGGGCAAGTGTTAATAGACTGCACTCTCATTTTTCAGCACGTGCAACAAATAAGTATATTCCAAACTACAAATATATCAAAAATGCAATTTATCCTGCAAACGAGAATAACACCTGTGGATATACAGCAGCGTGTTTGATTTTGAATTACTGGCATAAAGTTAAGGGAAATGTCATTGACAGTTCATTCCTTGATTCTCATGGTAATCTAAAAACTACTGGAAACACTTTGCAAGACAAGTTACTCTCTTATGGAAAATCGAATTCCTCTTGGGGATTAACTATTCGAGATGTCTTAATCGACTATTGCAATGAGTATGGAGTTGCGGCAACTTCAACATACTATGTAACAAATTTCGATATTTTTGCAGAAGTTGGTCGAAACCGTCCAGTAATTGTATTCGGATATTTTCCTGATTCTCCTGGGCAAGTTCAAAGTCGTGGAAAAGTATTTCATGCAGTTACCGCTTATGGAACATCAACAAGCGGGCTTGTTACTAAACTAATTGTCCATTACGGATGGTCTGGTTACAGTCACGTCACATTAGACGGTGGTTTAGTCGGTTCAAGTACACAGTTTGTATTAAATTAAAAAGGAAGTTAAGTATGAAGAAAGTCTTTACATTTTTTCTCGCAATGGCAATTATATTTGAAATTTCTGGTTGTGGAAAGAAAGAATATATTGTTTTTCCTTTTTCTGCATCAGATGTTGTGAAAATTGAAACGTACTATTCTAACTCAGAGGCAGACACCAAGGAAAAAACGCTAACAGAAGAAGCGGATATTGACTACCTATATACGTTTTTTTCTGAGCTGCCTGTGAAAGATGCAAATTCAGATTCTACTAACAACGGTAGTACAATAAAATTCGTGTTTGATCTTTCAGATGGAACGAATTACGAACTTGTTTATATTGGTATTGCAACAAAAAAGGGATACCTACAATCTGAAACTTCTGATTTTTATTATTTTACATCTTCTGACATCATTGGTGTTTGGGCAAACTTATCTAAGATGCGGCTTGACTTTTAACAATCCCTACGATTGGAAATCGAGTAGGAGGCGGTGACTAACCGCCGTCCTCTCACACCACCGTGCGTACCGTTCGGTACACGGCGGTTTCAATAGTTGACGTGCA
>ERZ1034723.41-NODE-41-length-75453-cov-16.302674_pt1 | contig 75453 bp, 58 predicted proteins | sample MGYA00520637_ERZ1034723 | MGnify/ENA primary metagenome ERZ1034723 (study PRJEB33766, sample SAMN09781719) | gut metagenome | biome: gut microbiome | host: Homo sapiens | place: Madagascar | study: EMG produced TPA metagenomics assembly of the PRJNA485056 data set... | reverse complement strand
ATTAATGTATGTCACGGATAGTGTCATGCTTCCAATATCTTACGTCATAGAAAATTCCACTTCCGTCAATTATAAACAAACCACTGCTAATTTTCGTGAAATACATTATATCCGGTATCGTCCGTTTTAGGAATCAAATCTGAGCGCGTCAAACCCGAATTTCACTTTGTGAAGCTCCATAAATTTTTGATCTGCGCAGCCAGTGTATCATAATCCCACAAGATCTTACTTCGACTTCTACTGTTGGGATCGTTTACCATGATTTCACCGTCAATCTCTTTTACGAGTACGATAAAATGTCCGGCAGTTGTAAAATTACCCGGTCGCATACTGCATATGATCGGTTCTCCGGCATCCAGATGCTTCATGATCACATTGCGATCCAGACTCAGTTCCTGACCATGAATACCATAATGTTCGCATCCTTCTGTCATAATTGCCCAGGATGTTCCAGTGCCTTCCTTATAATAGCCTGCCGATTCGGCATATGATGCCACTGCATCCGGTGTTGCATCGGTATCTTTTGTCAGACCAACAATTACCATCGAAAGACAGGTGGGTGCGCATCCAGAGATAGCGATATTATTGTTTCCGTATGGTGCATATCCCCAACGCTTGTCCCATTGGAGCAGAAGTGGAATATCCTCTTTTTTCTCTGCGTGTGTCAAGTCTCCATTTGCCACAGGCTCTGCAGTCAGGTAGCCTTTTACGAAATCCAGCATTTCTGAATTATTGGAAAGAGCAAGCATTAACGCTTCCGGATATTCATCGTAGTGCTCGTAGATTTTCGCATAGTCTTTGTCCGTCTGCGCCAGCTTATGAATCTGTTCTTTTAATTCGGAACCATCTCTTAGTACTGGCATATCTGGAGAAGTGTCTGCTTCTACTATATAGCCTGCCGGAATACCAGATCCGGCTTCCTTCCATGTTAGATTCCCAAGCTTCAATTGTGAAATGTGGTTTGCAAATACCAGCAATCCTATCAGCACAAATGTCAGGCACACGAGTCGGAAGATTGCACGAATTCGCTTTTTTCGCCTGCGCATTTGTCTTCTCTGTTGTATTCTTCGCCTCTGTGCATAATCATCCATTGTTATTTCCCCCTTTTTTCGATTGCTACATGCCAAAAAGCTATCGGCTTTACTATTATTACTGTAACAAAAATGATTCTATTTTGTTTTCATATTCTATTACAATCTCATTATGACTTTCTTAAAATTTGATCCGATGCGTCATTTTGACGATATAGCTTCTAAATTTGAAACTGCCTTAAATCAGGCATGTGACGAACTTATGGAAAAAGGTTTTGTGAAAGCAGAAGATATTAAAAAAAGAATCCCTTTGCGAAAACTATAATTGTTTGCATTAAGAACTGCAATTTCTCCGATGTTTTTCTATACTTTTTCACTATTTTTGAATGCACTCGGTTTGCTACTATGAAGATGCACAAAAATCTTTTGAAGGAGGAAATTAGGAGTGGGAAAAATGTGGAAAATGGGGGCGAGCATTGCACTGTGTACAGCGATGACGCTCACGAGTGTAGGAGGCATGCTGCCGGCAAAGTGGGGGATTGAGACGGCATATGCGGATGAGACAAAGGCTGCGAGTGCGAAGACGTTTACAGCAGATCAGCTGAAAGTTGCATGGGGAAGTGCAACATATGAACTTAAGGATGGAAAGTGGAAGCTTTCCTTTGCAAAACAGTATGACCAGGTGAAATGGAGTTTGCCGGAAAACATTGAACTGAAAAATGTAAAATCGGTTTCTTTCAAGGTCGCAGATCAAAAGGGAAGCGTTACGTTAAAAGTCTATAATGGCGGAGATGATGCTACTCAAGAAAATACGAAGTATGGATTATCCAATCAGGAAGAGTATAGCATGAGTCCATCTGGTGACGGAAGTATTGATGCGGTTGGACTTATGACAACAGATCCAGATGGTTCCGGATCCGAGGTGAGTCTTATCAGTGTTACATTTGAACTGACGGGAGACAGTGCAAGCGAGATCAACTACGGTGACAACATTATCAACTACGGTGATTTTGCATCAGCTGAAGCTGCAGATTCATGGAATGCATCGGCTGGAGAATCGACAATTTCGGTTGCAACAGAAGAGGATGAAATCGGTGATACCGGATTAAAAAGCTATGGAATCATTAACCGTGACCCGAGTACGGCAACATCGGGAGACTGTTTCTCACAGGATATTACATCTGCAGTTGAAAAAGGCGCTGAGTATCAGTATTCGTTCTGGGCAAAACTTTCCGATGATTACAAGGATGCACCGGAAGAGCAGAGAAATATTGATTTCGCCCCATTTTATGTGGCAGGTGGAGAAGCTACCTATCTTGGAAGTTATTCTACCGGAGTTTTATCCGGAGATTGTACAAAGACATTGACAGCCGGAGAATGGACGAAATTTACCGGAACATTTAAGATTCCAAATGCTTATGATCAGGTTGTAATCCGTATTATTGAGCAGGGAACGAATTACGGTCAGGGAGATTGCGTGAAAGGGGCTTATTGCGTGACCGGAGTTTCCATGAAGAAAATCATCAAGCCAAAGCCTGAAATCGAGCAGAATATTCCGGATTGGAGAGATTCTGTGACAAACGCGGAAGCCCTTGGACCGGATGCAATCGCAGGTACTGCCGTTATGTCGAACGAGATCACGGATGACGCGTTAATGGAACTCGTTGAGAAGCATTTTAATGCGGTAACTTTCGGCAACGAGTTAAAACCGGATGCAGTCTTTAATTATCAGCTTGATAGTAAGGTTGCGACGAAAACGGTCGAGTTTAATGGTGAGGATCTTCTTGTGCCGGTAGTAAATGACAAGGATGAGAGCATGGATTTCTCCCGTGCAGATGCGATGGCAGAAAAAATCCTTGAGTGGAATGCCGCACATCCGGACAAAAAGATTCACATTCGCGGACATGTGCTGGTATGGCATTCACAGACGCAGGAGTGGTTCTTCCATGAGAACTATGATATCAGCAAACCATACGTTGACAAGGAAACGATGAACCGCCGTCTGGAGTGGTATATCGCAGGAGTGTTTGATCATTTCTTTGGAGAGGCTGCAAATGGAAAGTATGATGGACTCTTCTATGGCTGGGATGTTGTAAATGAGGCGGTCATTGGTAATTCCTACCGTACAGATAAGGTGAGCGCAGCAGAATCGTTAAGCGAGATCCGCCACGGAAACAATTCCAGCTGGTGGCATGTATATGAAAGCAATGAATTCATTATTAATGCTTTCAAATATGCAAACAAATATGCACCTGAAAATGTGGAACTCTATTACAACGATTTCGGTGAGACCGATAATACGAAATGCGAAGGTATCGTAAAGCTGATCAACGACGTCAAAGCCGCAGAAGGCACAAGACTTGACGGATTCGGTATGCAGGCACATTACAATGTGGATGGCTTCTCTGCTGCACAGTTTAAGAATGTCGCACAGAAATATGCCAAGGCTGCAGGCAAGGTACAGCTTACTGAGCTTGACTTTAAGGCAAGCAGCACCTACGACGGAACGGATGCAACCCGAGAGAGTGAATACACCAAGATGGCATACTGCCACAAGAATCTGTTCGAAGCAATCAAGGATTTAACGAAGAGTGGAACGAACGTTTCCGGTATCACGATCTGGGGCGTGATCGAGCCGAACTCATGGCTTCATTCACAGTCCGGTGTCGGTGGCGGAGCGGACGGAACTGCCAAACAGTGTCCATTGCTTTTTGACGGAAATTATAAGGCAAAGCCGGCTTACTGGGCATACGTGGATGCGTCAAAGCTGCAGCCTGCAATCCAGAAGATTACAGCATTAGAGTCGAAGAACGGCAACATCGCAGGCGAGACTTACAGCATTGAGCAGGGAGATTTAAGCGCAGAATTTGTTCCGGTATGGGATAAAGATGGTCTGACGGTACAGATTCATGTCAAGGATGCGACCGTAAATGCAGAGGATGCGGTAACGGTATATGTGGATGCTGCAAATGCCGCTTCTGATGTGACACCTGTGAAAGCAAGTGTAGCTCGTGCAGAGGCAACGGCGACAACGGATGGCTATCAGGCAACGGTAAAGGTTCCGGTAGCAGATCTTGCAGTAGCAAAACAGATTGGAATGGATGTTGTTGTAACAGATGGTGATCAGAAGGTAAGCTTTAATGATCTGACAGGAAAACAGGAGACGAGCAGCAAATACTATGCAGTTGCAACGATGAAGCCAGGAATCGAGAAGATGACTTACGGAACAGTTACGATCGATGGAGAGGCAGATGCCGCATGGGACAATGCAACCGATCTTCCTCTCACGATCAATCTTGGATCGAACGTGACGGCAGATGCCAAGGTTCTCTGGGATGAAAAAAATCTGTATGTTTATGCAACGGTGAAGGATCCGGTATTAAACAAGGACAGTGGTGATGAGTATCAGCAGGATTCTCTCGAAGTATTTATCGATGAGGACAACGGTAAGACCGCTTCTTATGGAGCGGACGATAAGCAGTACCGTATCAATTATGAGAATGAGCAGTCTTTTAACGGAAAGAAGTGTCTCGCAGAGAATGTAACATCACAGACAAAACGTACAAGTGACGGATACATGGTAGAAGCTGCTTTCAAGTGGACGGATATTACACCGGCAAACGGAACGAAGATCGGTCTGGAATTCCAGATCAACGATGCGGATGCAACCGGCAAGCGAATCGGAACCTTAAGCTGGTATGATGAGACCGGAATGGGCTGGTCAGGATCGAATGTCTATGGTACGGTTGAACTGACTGGAAAGACTTCCGGAGGTTCGTCTTCTGGAACCCCATCAACATCGGGCGGTAACTCAGGCAGTAGTTCCACAGATAAGCCGAATGATGGTGCTGACAGTAAGAGTGACGTAACGACCGACACAAAGCCGGATGGATCCACAATTGAAACCTCCAAGGTTGAGATAAAAGCGGGAGACAGCAAGACAGAGGCTTCTGTAAGCGTAACAAAGGATAAGGATGGAAACGTAACTGCTGCAACTGCTACCGTTGCATCCGGCAAGGGAACGATCTCTGCGGATGTGGTAAAACAATTAAAAGAAGCCACAGGAACGGATGATGTCACTGTAAAATTGGAAGTGAAGGACGCAAGTGGCAACGCAAAATATACAGTATCGATTGATGCGAAGCATGTAAAGCCAAATACTTCTTTGAAGGTTGTAGCGGTCAATAAGAAGACCGGTGCACTTGAGCTTGTTAATAACAAAACCTATAAGACAGACAAGGACGGCAATGTGAGTGTAAGCTTTAAGCAAGGCGCAGATTACAAGCTTTTGACGATAAAAGAAGCTACGAAGCTGGAGAAAGAAGTTCTTAAGAACGTAGTACCGAAGAAAGCGAAAGTGTCTGTTAAGAAGGGAAAGACAACAAGCTTTGCGTTCAGCAGCAAATTGAATCCAAACAATGTTAAGAAAATCAACTATAAGACAACGAAGAAGTCGGTGGCTTCGATCGATAAAAATGGTAAGATTACAGCGAAGAAGAAGGGAACCGCAACGGTGAAAGCAACAGTTACCTTAAAGAATGGAAAAACGAAAACCGTTAAAATGAAGATTACCGTAAAGTAATCGAACAATTCAAGATCTGTTCCGGGAACGCCTAAAGTGGCACTTCCGGGACAGGTCTTTTTATATTAGGGGAAAATCTATAATTTGTCGGGAGTAATTCCATAGATTGCCCTCGTGACGAAGCAAATGCCTTTTTTTATAATAAAGACACAATCCGACAAAAGGGGGCGGCTGCATGTTTTATAACGGAAGAAAAACGATCGGAGTATTTTTGAACCGGGCAGAACTTGAATTTCAACAGGTGCTCAGCAAGTCGCTGACGAAGACGGCGAAGGAATGCGATTACAATATTGTGTTTCTGACTTCGTTCGGAATCAGAGAGACGGAGACCATGTACGATCTGTATGAGAAGAACGTCGTTGATTTTGCCCCAATCGAAGCCTTTGATGCCATCATTGTGGCTTTGGATACCTATGATACACCGAGTTTTCGTGAAAAGCTGATCGAAGGATTACATAGCCGGGCACATTGTCCGGTGATCAGTTTCAGAGAGGCCGCGGAAGGATTTTACGGGATTCTTTCGGATGCAAACTCAATGGTTGAGGAGCTGGTCTGTCATCTGGCGGAAGTTAATGGAGCCAAAAACATCTGCTTTATGGCAGGATATGAAGGACATTATGACAGCCAGGTGCGGGAGCATTATTATCGGATCGCAATGGAGAAATTAGGGCTTAGCGTGTATGAAAATTCTGTATTTTACGGTGATATGTGGAAAGGTAAGGGAGAGGCGGCGTATGAATTCTTCTTTTCCGATGAGCAGCATCGCCCGGATGCAATTGTTTGTGCCAATGATTTTATGGCGCGCGCTTTGACGAGTACTTTACAGATGCATGGAATCCGCGTACCGCAGGATGTTATGGTCAGCGGAGTAGATGATTCGCCGGAGTCGAGAGACGTTCTGCCACGGCTTACTTCCATCGCGGTGGATTATCGGGCGATGGCACAGGAGGCTATCTATCTGGCAAGAGATCTGATCGAAGGGCGTACAAGAGAACACAATACTTATGTTCCGGCACGCATTCTCTATCGTGAGAGTACGAGAAATTTTGCGGTGTGTGAGGATAAAGAGAGAAATGAAATCTACCGGAAATTAAATGAAGTGTTGGAAAAACACAGCAGACAGTCCTTTTTTTCAACCGATATGGACGGATGCGCGGACTATGAGGAGATGAAACAGATTGCCTGTAAGAATTTAAGGCTGCTTGGTAACTGTAAGGAATTTTATCTGGGGCTGCTCGGAGAGGAGAATGGAGATATCAGGCAGTTTCAAAGTGATATCACGCCTTTTGCAAAGCTTGGCATGGGCGTGTATGAAGGAAGTCTTTTGGGGGTGCCGGATATGGAATTCCTGCAGAAGGAGCTACTCCCGCGGGAAGTGTGTGATGACAGCTGGAAAGTGTATTATATCCGCATTCTGCACAATCGCGAGAAAATCTTCGGCTATACGGTGGTTCAGTTTGAAAATCCGCTTGACGGACCGGATGAATTCTATCACGATTGGAACTTGACACTCAGCCAGACAATCAACAATCTGTATGCGACGAGATATTTGTTTCGGTTAAATGAGATCAATCAGGAAAAAAGCGTTACGGATTACCTCACCGGGCTTTGTAACCGGCGCGGGATGGAAGATTATATTCATGAAAAGTGGCCATGCTGGGCGCAGAGAGAGCATTATCTGATCTGTGGAAGCGTTGATCTGGATGGTCTTAAATATATCAATGATACTTATGGACATAAGGAAGGCGACTGGGCCATCTGTACGGTGGCAGCTGCAATCAGTCAGGCAATCGGAGAAAATGGGATTGCGGCACGTACCGGAGGCGACGAATTTGTCATTGTGCTGACGGGGACAGACGAGAAGGTGATTCTTGCGATTGAACAGGAAATCAGGGAGCGTCTGGATACAATGAATCATTCTAGTGGAAAGCCGTATCGGGCAGAGTGTTCGATGGGACATTATATGACGCCGATTTCGGCGCGTGAGTCCTTTGAGGAGTGCATGCGCCTTAGCGATATTGAAATGTACAAAGAAAAGAAAGCCAAGAAGGCAGGGAGGTAAGTGGTATGAATGGACCGGCAGCACCAAAGGATCCGGAAAAAAAGAGACCTTATTTTTACATATTAAAGGATAAAGAAATCTTCGGCGCGAAGCAGCCAGATGGCAGTGCAATCCACTTTATCTATGAGAGTGACGGACGGCTGATCAACAGCGCACAGATCGTGGGCAATATCACAGATGAGGAGGAACTTCGTCTGCTCGAATCCGTGGAAGGGTTCGGAAAGCTGGTGCATAGCATCGGCGTATCTGTGGAGACAGACAATCCGAAGGAAGAGGTCGAATTTATCTTTCAGATGTATGGAAGAAAGGATCTCTACGGAGGCGGCACAAATCTGCGTTGTAAACTGACCGGAGACGGTATGGAGCGCCGCGTGTATCTGTCCGATTATACATGGACAGAGGATGATTATATTCCGGGACAGATCAAATTTATTATGAGTACACCGGAAAAACTTGGCAAAGCGAGCGTGCGTCTCTATTTAAATGACGGATATACGGCACCGGAAGAGGTGGAGGAAGCAGAGGTTGATACAAAGTCGGAGAACTATTGTGCGATGATTGAAAAGTCGCTGATGAATCTTGGCAATACCTACCGTATCCGCAAGGCAATCGAGAAGACCAAGGCAGGAAAAGACGTGACGGTTGCGTATATCGGCGGCTCGATCACACAGGGAGCGGGAGCGACACCGATCAATACGGAATGCTACGCGTACAAATCCTATCAGCTGTTTCAGAATCGTTTTGCTTCTGGAAATAATGTAAAATTTATAAAAGCAGGTGTCGGAGGAACACCATCGGAGCTTGGCATGTTACGCTTTGACCGTGATGTGTTAAGAGACGGGGAGAAGCCGGATATTGTGATTGTGGAATTTGCGGTCAACGATGAGGGCGATGAGACCAAAGGAGACTGCTACGAAAGCCTTGTGCGTAAGATACTGAAACTGGATTGGAATCCGGCGGTCGTATTATTGTTCTCCGTATTTGCCAATGACTGGAACTTACAGGAGCGGCTTAGACCGGTTGGAGATCTGTATGACCTGCCAATGGTCAGTATCAGAGATGCTGTGGTGGAGCAGTTTACGAAAAAGGAAGGAAGAGTGCTGACGAAGAATCAGTTCTTCTATGATATGTTCCATCCAAGCAACATTGGTCACACGATTATGGCGGACTGTCTGCAGTATCTGTTTGAACGCTGCGAGTCGAGTGAGCATGCACGCCTTGACGCATTTGAAAACGGGCTGACAGAGGAGGGCATGCTTCTGCAGAGACTGAAACTTGAGCCTGTGATCGGAGGCAGCTTCGAGAACGTGCGTCTTATGGATAAAAAGGATGTCTATGAAGGCGCTGTCATTGAGGCTGGAGATTTTACCGCGACCGATCAGGAACTGCAGAGTGTTGAGATGGATGATGCACTCACTCTTACACCGGAGTTCCCGTATAACTGGATGTATGATGGAACGAAAACGGATGTGAAGGCTTTTACGCTTCGCATGAACTGCAAAGCGCTTGTGCTGATATTCAAGGATTCCGGAGAAGTAGATGTCGGAAAAGCCGAAGTTTTTGTGGACGGAGCGCATGTTCTGACTGCGGATCCGCATATCAACAACTGGCAGCATTGCAATGCGGCAATTTTATTTAACAATGAAACAAGTGGAGAACATACGGTCAAAATCGAGATCGCAAAGGAAGACTTAGACAAAAAGTTTACGATCCTCGGATTTGGTTATGTGTTATAGGAGGAAGTTATGGTTACAGTCAATAACCCGATTTTATCCGGTTTCTATCCGGATCCGTCAATCTGCAGAAAAGATGACGATTTCTATATTGTAAATTCAAGCTTTGTGTATGCGCCGGGAGTCCCAATCTTTCACAGTAAGGATCTGGCGCATTGGGAGCAGATCGGAAATATTTTAGACCGTCCGTCGCAGCTTCCAGTTGCGGGTGCGGATATTTCCGAAGGAATCTATGCGCCGACAATCCGTTATCATGATGGACTTTTCTACATGATCACTACGAACGTGACGTATGGCGGCAACTTTATCGTGACGGCAGAGAATCCGGCAGGACCGTGGTCCGAGCCATATTATCTCGGCGATGACGCACCGGGAATTGATCCGAGTCTCTTTTTTGACGATGACGGCAAATGTTATTATTGCGGAACAAGACCGAATCCGGAAGGGGTGCGTTACAACGGAGACTGGGAGATCTGGGTGCAGGAACTGGATCTAAAGACGATGAAGCTGGTCGGCGAGAGTATGGCAATCTGGAAGGGAGCGGTCAAGGGCTGCATATGGCCGGAGGGACCGCACATCTACAAGATTGACGGTTATTATTATCTGCTCCATGCGGAAGGAGGAACCGGTCCGGAACACAGTATCACAGTGGCGCGCAGTAAGAAGCTGTTCCAGTGGTTTGAGGGATGCCCGCGCAATCCGGTTTTTACTCATAGAAATCTCGGAATGGATTATCCGGTGATCTATGCAGGACACGGAGATCTTGTGGACGATGGCCGCGGCAACTGGTATGTGGTGATGCTTGCGTCCAGACCTTGTAAGAAGCATAGCAGCATGGGAAGAGAGACCTTCCTTGCAAAGGTAATCTGGGAGAATGGCTGGCCGGTGATCGCGCCGGGAGTCGGTCATCTGGAAGATTCGTTTGAAATTGATATGGAGGAATATCGATTCGCGAAAGAACTGACAGATTCCGATGAGATTCATTTCCGTGATAAGAAACTTGACCCGAGACTGGTTGCAATCGAGGATTGGACAACGGAGTTCTATTCCTTGACCGAGAGGGAGGGAATGCTTCGGTTGTACAACCGCAAAGAGAGTATTGCAAGAAGAGAAAATTGCGCGTATCTTGGAATCAGACAGAAGAGTTACCGCTTTGTGGCAGAGACCGGAATGGAATTCTATCCGGAGACGGAAAGCGAGAGTGCAGGACTGGTTCTGTATCAGAATAATGAGAATCATCTCCGGTTTGAGGTGATGAAGAAAGCCGGAGAACTTTGTTTTGTTGTGACGAGCTGCATTCATGGAGAGGAGCACGAAATTGCGCAGACTCCGCTAAAAAGAAAAGGCTTCTTAACAATCCGTCTGCAGTGCTGCGACCAGTGTGCGCGCGTGTGGATCAAGGAGGATAACGGATACATATCTGTTGCAGAGAATCTGGATCTGCTCGCCTATACGACCGAAGAGGCTGGCGGATTTGTCGGTTGCACAGTTGGTGTGTATGCATCCGCAAACGGAACAGAGAGTACCAATCATGCGGATTTTGCATGGCTTGGCTGCGAAGCGATGGACCGGTAATTATAATAGGAACGGGCTGCGGACAACGGATCGGGTAGGATCATTGTATTCACCGATGCATGTGGCATGGTCGAACGAAAAGGAAAGTAAGGAGATAAGTAATATGAGTAGACAGACAAGAGAATATGCGAAGAAGCTCGTGGCGCAGATGACGATTGAGGAGAAGATGAGTCAGATGCTCTACGAATCACCGGCAATCGAGCGGCTTCATATTCCGGCATATAACTGGTGGAATGAAGCGTTGCATGGGGTGGCAAGAGCCGGAGTCGCTACGGTATTTCCGCAGGCAATCGGTCTTGCGGCAACGTTTGATCCGAAGCTGATCGAGGAGATCGGAGATGTTGTCTCAACGGAGGGACGTGCAAAGTTTAATGAGTTTTCCAGAAAAGGCGACCACGGAATCTATAAGGGACTGACATTCTGGGCTCCCAACGTCAATATCTTCCGCGATCCGAGATGGGGCAGAGGACATGAGACTTATGGAGAGGATCCGTATCTGACCGGTGAACTCGGATGCGCTTATATCAGAGGTCTTCAGGGAGAGGATCCGGAGCATTTAAAGTCTGCGGCATGCGCGAAGCATTTTGCGGTACACAGTGGTCCGGAAGCCATCCGTCACGAATTTGATGCCAGGGTAAGTAAGCATGATCTGTATGATACCTATCTGTATGCATTCAAGCGGTGCGTGAAGGATGCGAAGGTTGAAGCAGTCATGGGCGCTTACAACCGTGTGAACGGTGAACCGGCGTGTGGAAGTAAAACACTTCTGCAGGATATCTTAAGAGATGAGTTTGGATTCGAGGGACATGTGGTATCGGATTGCTGGGCAATCCTGGATTTCCATGAGCATCATCATGTGACAAACACGGTGGAAGAGTCCGCTGCGATGGCGGTCAACAACGGCTGCGACTTAAATTGTGGTACAGCATTCCTTCACTTAAAGGAGGCTTACGATCAGGGACTGGTTTCGGAAGAGAAGATTACAAGTGCAGTGGAACGTTTGATGGAAGTACGTATCCGACTTGGAATGATGGAGGATTATCCGTCGCCTTACGAAGACCTCTCCTACGATCAGGTAGAGTCTAAGGAGCATGTCGCTTTATCCGTGGAGGCTGCAAGAAGAAGCCTTGTCCTTCTAAAGAATGAGAACCAGTTCCTTCCGCTTGACAAGAACAAGATTAACACGATTGCTGTCATTGGACCGAATGCAAACTCGAGAGACGCTTTGGTTGGAAACTATTTCGGAACCTCTTCCCGTTATATCACTCCGCTGGAAGGAATCCAGCAGTATGTGGGGGACGATGTGCGTGTCCTTTACGCGGAGGGATGTCATCTGTACAAGGAGAAGGTACAGTTTCTGGCAAATCCGAAGGATCGTTTTCAGGAGGCTGTCATTGCAGCAGAGAAGGCGGATGTTGTTGTTCTTTGCCTCGGACTGGATGCAACGATCGAAGGCGAGGAAGGAGATGCCGGAAACGAATATGCCAGTGGCGACAAGCTGGGGCTGAATCTTCCGGGACTTCAGGAGGAACTTTTAGAGGCGGTTACGGCAGTCGGAAAGCCGGTTGTGCTTGTTCTCTCCGCCGGAAGTGCGCTGGATGTATCCTGGGCCGACCAGCATGTTGCAGCAATCATCGACAGTTTCTATCCGGGAGCACGCGGAGGAAAGGCGGTTGCGGAAGCGTTGTTTGGTGAATTTTCTCCAAGCGGAAAGCTTCCGGTTACGTTCTATCAGGGAACGGAAAATCTTCCGGAGTTCACGGACTATGCTATGTCTGACCGTACATACCGTTATACGGATAAGAACATTCTCTATCCGTTCGGTTATGGATTGCACTACGGAACGGTGCGCTATACAAATGCTTCGGTTGACAAGACGCAGTGCAGTGTCAGGGATGCGGTAAATGTCAGTGTGGATGTAACCAACGAGAGCACTTATCCGGTCTATGAGAGTGTGCAGGCATACATCCGTCATGAGGATGCAGCCGCTTATGAGCCGGGGGATCAGTTAAAAGGCATTGAAACGATCGCACTGGAACCTGGAGAGACAAAGCGTGTAGAACTGACTTTACAGGTGAGAGATTTTGCAATCATCACAGAGGATGGTGATTGTGTGGTTCGCCCGGGAAGCTATCGGATCGCTTTGGGCGGACAGCAGCCGGATGTGCGCAGCGAGGAACTGATGGGACAGCGTGTGCAGACGATTGAGATCCAGAGAGTAGGTGCCGAGACACCGGTAGAATATTAATGTTTACGGATGTATTTCTATCAGTAACATGTTATAATTATACTAGAAAACAAACTAGGAGCAGGCGAAAAGTCTGCTCCTTCATCGCTATAGAATAGATTGGGGATATTTGTGAGGGTAATTCAGAAAATAATGGCGGCATTGGAAACGTATATGGATAATATTCCAATCCGCAGAAAATTTATGCAGTTGTATATATTGTGTGTGCTGGTGCCACTGATCATCACGGACAGTGTGGTGTTCTACATTGTCGGAGGACTAGAACGCACGCGGGAGTATCATAAGATGGTGAATATCGCCAATTCCGTCAGCTACAATATCAACAGGATGGTGGACAATGCCGGAGAGATCGCCAAGAGTATCTACACGAACAAAAACGCGAATACGTTCCTTGAGAAGGAGTATGACAGCTCATCAGAATATTATGGAGCTTACCAGGACTTCTTCCAGAATACGATACTGGAAAACGTGCTCGGAATGAACCAGATCATATTTACGATGTACACGGACAATAATACCGTGATAAGAGGTGGTAAGATCGATAACATGACAAGCCTCAAGAAGACCAAAGCTTATGAGATCTGGCTGGAAAGAGGCGAGAACGAAGGCCTTTTCTTTACTTATGAGAGGCGTGGTTATGCAAATTCTTACCAGCGCAAGATCGTGCTTTTGCAGAATCTTGATTTCTTCCAATCTGAGCATGAGCAGATGCTGAAGATTGAGTTCGATTACAACAACATGATGCGTATGCTCCGCAAAATGAAATTCGATAATCAGGTCTTTGTCTGTGAGGGCGACAACATTCTCTTAAGTAACGGATCGTTTGGCGGAGTAGGTAAGGACTTCGAGCAGATGACGGTGAAGCAGAAGCAGGGATATAAGCAATCTGTTACGATCCATGGCGCGGACCTTGATATCTATGTGTTAAAAAGCGATAGTAGTATCGGTTCGGCAGTCATGCATTTCCTGCCGGAACTAGCGTTTCTTGTGCTGATCAATGTTATTCTGCCGATGGGCATGGTTATTTTATTGAATCGTTCTTTTACCAAGAGAATCAGTGGTCTGAGCAAGGTGTTCCAGTCGGTGAACAGCGAGCATCTGGTCATGATGGTGCATGAGAATGGCAAGGATGAGATCGGAAGTATGATCCGCAATTATAACTGTATGGTGAAGCGGACGAATGAATTGATCCAGACTGTTTATAAGAACAAGTTAAAGGAGCAGGAAATCCTTGTAGGAAGAAAGAATGCCGAGCTTTTGGCGTTACAAAGCCAGATCAATCCGCATTTCCTGTTCAATGCTTTAGAGAGCATCCGTATGCGAAGCATCTTAAAGAAAGAGGAAGAGACTGCGGATATGGTTGAGAAGCTTGCCATCATGCAGAGACAGTATGTGGACTGGGGCAATGATTCTGTCAGGATCGAGCAGGAACTGGAATTCGTAAAAGCATATCTGTCGCTGCAGAAATATCGTTTTGGGGAGAGGTTAAATTACAGCATTGAAGTTGAGGATGAGTGCATGGGACTGCAGATTCCGAAACTGACGGTGGTGACCTTTGTGGAGAATGCCTGTGTGCATGGAATCGAGAGTAAGGCTTCTCCGGGATGGATCTTCGTTAGAATCTATCAGAAGAAGGAAGAACTGTGGATCGAGATTGAGGATACCGGAAGTGGAATGGAAGCGGAGCAGATTCGCAAACTAGAAGAGGATATGCAAAATGTTGACATCGAAATGCTCAAGAATAAGAAGAGTGTCGGAATGTTAAATGCCTGCCTGCGCTTAAAAATGTGTTCCGAGAATCATGCACAGTTTTCATTAGAAGGAGAAGAGGGCGCGGGAACTTGGGTAACCATCCGGATTCCGATAAAATATGTTGTGTGTGTCAGTGTTGTGGCGGGGATAGAAGACGGACACAGTGCAAAGTAAGTGAGGTAGTGTTTCAAAATAAGGGGGAAGAAGATGTTACGAGTTTTACTGGTGGATGATGAACCGTTTATCATACAGGGATTAAAAATACTGATCGACTGGGAGCAGGAGGGCTTTGAGATCGCAGGGACTGCCGCCAATGGTCAGGAGGCATATGAGTTCTTACAGAAGGAGAAGGTTGATCTCATTATTGCGGATATTAAGATGCCGGTGATGACGGGACTGGAATTGCAGGAAGTGATTCGGAAGGAGAATCTGTCGAATGCGTATTTTGTCATCTTAAGCGGATATGCGGATTTTGAGTATGCAAGGCGTGCGTTGCAGAATGAGTGCACGGATTACATCTTAAAGCCGGTCGATAAGGAGATTCTTTTGAAGCTCCTGAGTCGTGTACATGCGATGCGCGACGAGGAGGATCGCGTGCAGCAGAATAATCAGAAGATGGAGAAAGCATATTTCGCAAGGCATCTGATTTCTTTGATTAAAGGAAAATACGATGCTTCGAATCTGGAGTATGTCTGTTCTCATATGAAGTGCCGAGAGGGCGTGCGTTATGTGGAAATCCAGATGGCAGAATGTAATGCGAAAGAGGATATCTCGGATCAGGAGATGCGCGAGTTTCAGAGAAGCATGTATGAAAGCTGCACAGCGTATTTGAAGGAGCATGCGCCAAATTGTGTGTTTGATATGTCGGCGGATGAGAAAATCTATGATGTGGGACTGATCTTTTTTGCCTACATGGCGCAGGAAGCAGACCTTTCAGAGAAAGAATACTTAAAAGAATTGCTGGATTACTTAAACGAGAATCTTACGCGTCCGGTTATTATGCTGGTCGGAAAGCAGGTGTCAGACATCAGCAATATCGCAAGATCCTACGGAAATGCATGTATACTTCGCTCCTTTCAGGGATTCCGTGCAAAGAAGGATATCTATATCTATGAGGAAGAAGTGCATGTATCTGCGGATGGAATGGTTCTGTGCAAAAAGAGCCTCGATGAGTTGCTCAAGGTAGTAGAACAGAACAATCATATTGAAATCCGTGCAGCCGTGGATCGTTTCTACGAAGAGATGGGACAAAGAGGGATTCACGGAGAGTCGATGACACTCAATATCAATTATCTTTTGTTCCAGCTTGTGCATCTTGCGAGTGAGCAGGATGACGAAGTCAATCAGGAGGAGATTCTAAGACTGATCTCAGAGAGCAGCTTTGAGACCGGAACGATGCGTGGCAGTAAGTCGCATCTGACGCGTTTTGCGTGTGAGTACGGTGATTATCTCTCGCAGCTTCGCAAGAACGTATCAAGAGGTGTGCTCGGTATGGTCGAGAAAGAAGTGAAGGAGAATTATGCGGATAATATTACTTTGAAAAGCTTAAGTGAAAAATATTACGTCAACAGTGCCTATCTCGGGCAGTTGTTCCGTAAGAAGTATGGGGTGTCATTTAAGGATTATCTGAACAATTACCGGATGGATCAGGCCGCGGATCTGCTGATCCATTCGGACAAGAAGATCATTCAGGTCGCGGAGGAGGTCGGGTATCATGACCTTGACTACTTCGTGAACCGCTTTATCCAGGTGAAAGGATGCACACCGGCCAAATTTAGGAAGCAGATACAGCAGGGAGAATAGAAACAGAACACTTGAAACAGGGCAAATTATAGTTCGTCAGTATGAACTATAATTTGCCCTGTTTCGTTCTATAGTTCGTCGGATTGTTTGAGAAGGTAAAAAAAGTAAAATAGTTAATATAAAGAAGGAGGTTACAATCTATGAAAAGAAAGAGAATTGTAAGTGTCATGCTCGTAGCAGCAATGGCAGCAACCTTATTCGCCGGTTGTGGAAATAAAGGCGGAAGCAATTCATCGACTCAAGGGGGAAAGGCAACAAACGGAGACGGAATCAAAGAGTTTACCGCATTCTTCGCAGTACCGGGATCTGAGATCAATGATGACAATGAGATCCAGCAGATTATCGCTGAGAAGACCGGAGTCAAGGTAAAAGAGACCTGGCTGACCGGACAGACAGCAGAAGAGGCAATCGGAACACTGGTTGCCGGAGATGAGTATCCGGACTTCATCTGTGGTGGAAACGGAATGCCGCAATTATATGATGCCGGCGCTTTGGTAGCTCTTGATGATTATATTGACAAGTATCCGAATATCAAGGATTTCTTCACCGAGCAGGAATGGGATCAGTTACGTCAGGATGACGGACACATCTACTGGATTCCACAGTTCTCCAACATCAAGGGAGAAGAGAAGACCTGTACGCACAATGATGAAGCATTCTGGATTCAGGCGAGAGTTCTTGAGTGGGCAAATTATCCTGAAATCAAGACGATGGATGATTACTTTAATCTGATCGAAGAGTACAACGCAGCAAATCCTACGATGGAAGACGGAACAGAGAACATTCCATACACGATCCTCTGTGAGGACTGGAGATACTTCTGCTTAGAGAATGCTCCACAGTTCTTAGATGGTTATCCAAACGACGGATCCTGCATGGTTGATCCTGATACATTAAAGGTTATGGATTACAACACATCCGATACGGCTGTTAAGTATTTTAAGAAGTTAAATGAAGAGTACCAGAAGGGTATCGTAGATCCAGAGTCCTTCACACAGACATATGACGAGTATATTGCTAAACTTTCTACCGGACGAGTTCTTGGTATGATCGATCAGTGGTGGGATTTCGCTTATACAGCAGGCGATGCAATTAAGGCTGCAGGTCTTGATGAACAGGGATGTGACTACATTCCGGTACCGGTAACCATCGATGGCCGCAAGAACCAGTGGCATAACTCCGGCGGAGTATTAAACGTAGGTGACGGACTTGCAATTACAAAAGATTGTGATGATGTAGAAGGCGCTTTACAGTTCGTAGATGATCTTCTTTCCGATGACATCCACACACTTCGTTTCTGGGGTGAAGAGGGTGTTGACTACAAGGTTGGCGAAGATGGTCTCTTCTTCAGAACCGATGAGCAGAGATTACAGGCAGCACAGACTGATTACAAGGCTTCTCATACATGCAGCTACTCATACTTCCCACAGTATGACGGAACCTGTGATGACGGTATCAATGCAACAAAGCCAAGCGGACAGCCGGCTGAATTCTTCGATGGATTAAATGAGGATATTAAGAAGGCATTCCTTGCATACGGTGTTGAGACTTATGTTGAGATGCTTGGAACAAGCGAGGCACCGGGACCATGGTATCCAATGTGGTCATTCTCCAATAACTTCACAACCGACACAGAGGGTGGTATGGCTTGGAACAAGATTTCTGAAGTTAAGCATGAGCAGCTTCCACAGGTTGTTATGGCAAGTGATTTTGACAGTGCATGGGCTACTTATATGGATGCATACAATGCATGTAATCCGGACGCATTCCTTGGCGAGTTACAGACAGAGCTCGACAAGAGAGTCGCTGACGCAGCAAAATACGAATAATACATAGAGAATGAGATTTTAAGCAGGCAGATGTTATGAAAATTTCATCTGCCTGTTTGAAAAAGGAGTGAGGTCATGTCTATAGTGAGAAATAAATCCAAACAAAAAGTGAAAGAGCCGAAAACCAGGATTACCTGGAAAGAGATTAAACGCCAGAAGGTATTGTTATTCTGGTCTGCAATCATGGTAATCTACGGAGTGATCTTTTATTATCTCCCGCTTGCAGGCTGGGCAATGGCGTTTCAAAATTACAAACCGAGACTTGGAATCTTTCACTCGGAATTTGTAGGATTAGCGAAATTCCGTACTTTATTCTCGGATATGACTTTTATCCGGGTAATCAGAAACACTCTTGCAATGGGTGTCATCAACCTTGTTGTAACCTTTGTTACAGCAATTGTATTTGCAATCTTATTAAACGAAATCAAATCCAGAGGTGGAAAAAAGGTGGTACAGACAATTTCTTACCTGCCGCATTTCCTCTCGTGGATCATTGTAACCGGTATCCTGCATGATATGTTATCCGGTGGCGGAATCGTGAATGAGTTACTTATGAATTTCCATATTATTTCGCAGCCGATCAACTTCTTCGCACATACAAGTTATTTCTGGCCGATTGTCGCATTCGCCAATGTGTGGAAGGAAACCGGATGGAACGCAATCATTTATCTGGCGGCAATTACTTCGATCGACCCGTCACTATACGAAGCTGCAGCGATTGACGGTGCAGGCAGATGGGCCAAAATCAAGCATGTTACACTTCCGGGCATTAAGCCAACCATTATCATTCTGCTTCTGATGAATGTCGGAAACGTACTGAATGCAGGTTTCGAGGTTCAGTACCTGTTAGGAAACGGTCTGGTACAGAAAGTATCACAGACAATTGATATTTACGTATTGAAATGGGGTATCAGCCAGGGCGACTTCGCAATCGGAACCGCAGCCGGTATCTTTAAGAGCTTTGTAAGTATTGCTCTGATCGTGATCGCAAACCAGATTGCAAAGCGTAATGGTGAAGAGCAGTTGTTCTAAGGAGGTTACATAATGGCAGCAGAAACTATGAAAGTTAAGAAAAAAAAGATACAGATATTCCCGATTGTGAACGCGATCATTATGATTCTGTTCGTGATCATCACGCTGTATCCTGTATTAAATACATTAGCAATATCTTTAAATGACGGTACCGATGCTCTAAGAGGCGGCATCTATCTGATACCGAGAAAATTTACATGGAAAAACTATATTACCGTACTTCAGAAAGATAACCTGATCACAGGTGCTTATATCACGGTTGCAAGAACCATTATCGGAACGGTGCTCGCGCTGATCGCCAATGCGATTCTTGCATTTATTGTCAGCAGAAAGCGTTTCATGTTCAAGAAGCAGCTGTCACTGTTCTGGGTTGTCACGATGTATGTCAACGGTGGTTTGATCCCAACGTTCCTGTTATACAAGGGACTGGGACTGACAAATAACTTTTGGGTATACGTTATCCCGGGTATGATCAGTGCATTCAATATGCTTGTAATCCGTACCTACATGAATGGTATCCCGGACAGTTTAGAGGAATCCGCACAGCTTGATGGTGCCGGATATACTACAATCTTTTTAAAGATTTACTCACCGCTTTGTAAGCCGGTGTATGCAACGGTCGCTTTGTTCGTCGCAGTCGGCCAGTGGAATTCCTGGTTCGATGCAATGTTATACAACCGTATGGATAGCAAGCTGACAACGCTACAGTACGAGTTAATGAAACTGTTATCATCCGTAACGAGTAATGGCACGAATGTTGAGGCAATGAAGAATGCGGCAGGTACCGTAACGCCGACATCCGTTCGTGCGGCAGCAACGATTATTACCATGTTACCGATCATCTGTATCTATCCATTCTTGCAGAAGTATTTCGTAACAGGACTTACACTCGGTGGTGTAAAGGAATAAAACGTTCGTAACAACTTTTTCATATATAAAATCTTCCCTTAATGCATAGAATCATCTCAGGAGGTGGTTCTATGCGTTTTTCAGATTTATGTGAAAAAGAGGTCGTCAACGTCAGTGACTGCAGGTGTCTTGGAAATGTGCGTGATCTGGAATTTGACAAGGAATGTGGGGATATTAAGGCTTTGATCATACCGGGACCTGGAAAATATCTTGGATGTTTTTGCAGAGACAGCGAATTTTGTATTCCATGGGCTAAAGTTATTCGAATTGGACCCGATATAATACTTGTAGAGTTCAATGAGAAAGAAATGCGACATAAGATATAAGAAAGATTGACAAGAAAATCTGAGAAAGTTATACTTATTTCTATATAGTCTGTAGTGTAATAGGAGGAAGCAACCGATGAAGTGTCCGTTTTGCAGCAGCGAGAATACCAGAGTAATTGATTCAAGACCGGCCGATGATAACAATTCCATCCGCCGCCGTCGTCTCTGTGATGATTGTGGCAAGCGTTTTACCACATATGAGAAAGTTGAGACGATCCCGCTGATCATTATCAAGAAGGACAACAATCGTGAGCAGTATGACAGAACGAAGATTGAAGCTGGTGTGCTTCTTGCCTGTCACAAGCGTCCGATTTCTGCAGAACAGATCACAAAGCTTGTGGATGATGTGGAGATCGAGATCTTCAACCGTGAGGAGAAGGAGATTCCGAGTTCTCTGATCGGAGAGATCCTGATGGATAAGTTAAAGGATCTCGATGCAGTTGCTTATGTAAGATTTGCATCGGTGTACCGTGAGTTTAAGGATGTCAATACATTCATGAATGAGCTGAAGAAAATGCTGGTATAAAATATGTTAACTTTCGAAGAAAGTTGACATGCAGCGTCCAATAATGAAAGGAGAAGGGTATGAATATCTCAGGAATTCGTCCATACGCAGGATTCTATGATTACAATTCCATAAAAGCGGAATCACTTCGCAATACACAGATTGCCGAAGCAGCCGATACACTCTCCTTACAGCAGGTAGAGGAGCCACAGACAACTGTTACGGCCGCTCCGGTTGAACAGAATTTCGGTTCCTATGATTTTGCACAGACGTATCGTCCGGATGCGACATACGAGCTTAAGGGGCGTGACAGTGATATCGAGAATCTGGATGTGCAGAAAGCAGTATCCGATCTTGGCAAGGATCAGGTGCTCCAGCAGTACCAGTATTTTGTCGGAAGCAACGATTCTGTGACCAAGACAGCAAGTGCTGCTGCGCAGCAGAATCTGCGTTCCGGAGAGAATTTCACACTCTAGTATTTGTAACGTGTTCAAGGAGAGAGATTTATGTGTGCATTCTTGTATCCTGGAGAGTATTTAGATTCCACATATGAGATTGATTTTGATAAATTATATAAAGAAGGGTACCGCGGTATTATCTTTGATATTGATAACACGCTGGTACCTCATGGAGCGCCTGCGGATGAGCGGGCGATTCTTTTGTTTAAGCATCTTAAGGAGCTTGGGTTCCGATGCATGCTTTTGTCTAACAACAAGGAACCACGTGTGAAGATGTTCAACGATGCAGTGCATGTGCAGTATATCTATAAAGCGGGTAAGCCGAAGCCGGCTGGATACCGTAAGGCGATGGAACAGCTTGGAACGGATACGAGCAATACGCTTTTTGTCGGCGATCAGATCTTTACCGATGTGTGCGGTGCGAATCTTGCAGGTATCCGTACGATTCTTGTGAAGCCGATCCACCCGAAGGAAGAAATTCAGATCGTTCTGAAAAGAAGGTTAGAAGCAATTGTGTTATTCTTCTATAAGCTGCATGTGAAGCGAAAATCCTAGCGCGCCTTGCGGTGCTCTACCGCCAGATAGACGGAAAAAAGCGCTGCGAAGAATAGCAACTGAATGCCGATGCACATCCAGTAAGTCGGCATGGAAAGTGTATCATCCGAGAAAGGTGCGAGCATATTGATCACGCGTACATTCCAGTAAGCCGGAAGGAAGCGGCCAATTGCAAGAACCTTATCGCCGAGTATGGACTGCGGAACAAAGATGCCACATAAGAAGCTCATACCTAAGGAGAGGATGTTGGAAACCATATTCACGATGTTCATATCAAGGTTAAAGGAACCGAGCAGTAATGCAATCGCTGTGGCGATCAGCATGAAAACGCCACTGTTTAATATACACATCAGTCCTGCAGCAGAGAAGAACTGGGATGGCCCGGTTAATGCGAATGCAACCACCAAAAAGACAATCCAGATGAAAAATACATAGGCAAAACAGGCGAGTCCGAGCTGTGAACTGATGCGGATGTTGGCAAGGGCACTGCAGTGGATACGTGCATCGATCTTCTTTTCGTGGAAGGTCATCAGTACCGGTGAAAGTCCGCACATCAGGATCATGAGCGCAACATATGGAAGATACTGGAAGAAATAATACATCAGTGTTCCGCTGCTTTCTGCGGAGTCTGCAAAACGGATGCTGCGAACCTGCGGTACACTTTCCAAAGATTGGTTGGTGTCAGCAAGTGCGTCCTGCAGGGAAAAACCGTTTGCAAGATAGGCAGCTACAGAGTTTAAGTATGCATCGATCTGGCGGTCCACAAAGTAGCCACTTGCACTGTCGTGGCGCTTGCTGGTCTCGATAAGATTCTTGTAATCACCGGATTGCAGACGTTCTTCAAAACCGGACGGAATCTTCACAATATACCCGATCTGATAGTAGTAGAGATTATCCTGCAACGATTCGCGGTCGTAGGAGTCAAGCGTTACACGGTGATGGATCGAACCAAGATAGTCACATAATGCCTGGCTTGCCACGCTTTGATCCTCGTCGATCAGGCAGATGTCGACCGATGATACGCGAAACTGCTTGCTGGAGGAAGAGTCAGCCTGAAAAGACATTGCAACGATCAAAACGAAAAATACAACAAAGTATGTAATCGTGTTCGGAAATTTTTTCTTTGCAACTTTGGCAAATGTTTTAAAGACTTGCATATGTTTTCCTCCTTGTTACAAGTATCGAAATAATCAAAAAGAGTGCGGTCATGAGAAGCAATGTCAGGATATTGCCGGTGTATCTGGTCAGCGTATCGTAGTTATTGAGCGCATAGAAGCTGTCGGAGATCAGTGCCGCCGGATTGATCCGGTTGACAAAAGGCGCATACTTCTCGACGACCATACGCATGGTTCCCATCATCAATCCACTTAAGAAACACAGTGGCATGACAACGGCAAACATGAGTCCCGTTTTGCCGCCTTCGGATTTTGGTCCGACGCATCCTAAGAACATGCCGTACGTGATGCTGAAGGTCGTGGAGATCAGTATCGTAAGCATTGCCAATCCAAGGTGTGTTGTCATATGAATTCCCAGGACAGTAACAATAAATAAAAACGAAACCATATTTAAAAGCGATTCAAACAGAATGATGGCGAGAAGCTCTGTGCCGATCAGTGCAGCGCGTTTTGCCGGTGCAATGGTTTTGCGTGCGGCAAGTGAAGACAGATTGGCGGAATTGTTGATTGCAAGGTTGATACCGCCCATTGCCGTGTACAGACACGCCATCGCGATCAGATTGTAAAAATACTGATCGTAAGTGTCGGTATTGTTCCTGGTGAGAGACACCTCTTTTCTCGTATCCACAGACTGTCCGATGGAATCGACGAGTGATTCGATATTTCCCGGATTGGTCGTAAGAATCTGCACGATCAGATCGCGGTTCAGATAATATTGTGTCAGGAGTGACTGTAAGATACTCTGGTTGATCGAGGCGTCCGACAGATCCGAATTGACCGCAAGTTCCACCGTATCAGTTGTGTAGAAAATGCCATCCACTTTGCCTTTTTCAAGAAGCGTACGCGCCTTCTTATCGTCGCAGAAGGTGGCGCTAAGCATGGCATCCTCAGAATCTTCAGAAAGCTGCTCGATCATGGTGTGGAAGGCGGTTGCATCTGCATTGTCGCCCTCTACAACTGCCACCGGAATCGTGTGAAAGCTTTCCGATGCGGTAATATTGGAAAAGGCAATCTTGAAGAAACAACCCAAAACGATCGGAAATACTAAGATCCAGAACAGGTTCGCCTTATTGCGCATGAGACGCAATAGCGCATATTTAAAATTTGTCATGGTAAGTACCTCCTAATCGCGTAAAGCTTTTCCGGTGATTTCCAGAAAGACATCGTTGAGTGTCGGAAGCTGCGAGTACACATGGCCGATCGCAAGATCCTTTTCCTGTAAGTAGTTTAAGGCGCGGATGAGATTGTGTTTGCCGCCGTCGCAGAGGAGCGTTAAGGTGTGATCCTTGTAGTCTGCCTGATAGACATGCGGTAACGCGCGGATCTGCGCGAGATCTTCCACGGATAGAAACGGAAGCTCGATGGTGATGATCTCGCTTTTCCTGATCATCTTAATCAGTTCTTCCTTCGTTCCTAAGGCGATGCTTTTGCCTTTGTCCATGATCGCAATCCGTGTGCAGATCTGTTCGACCTCTTCCATGTAATGGGAGGTGTAGATGATGGTAGCACCTTCTTCGTTTAGTTTCACGATACCCTCAAGAATCTTATTGCGGCTCTGCGGATCGACAGCAACGGTTGGCTCATCCAGAATGATGAGCTTCGGCTTATGGGCGATACCGCAGGCAATATTCAAGCGTCGTAAGAGACCGCCGGAGAGTTTCTTCGGGTAAAAGTCGGCAAAATCTTCCAGTCCTACAAATTCGATTGCTTCCCTGACGTACTTCCTGCATAATGCTTTGTCTTTGACATAAAGACTGCAAAAACATTCGATATTTTCTTTCACGGTCAGTTCGTTGAAGACGGCGACATCCTGCATGACGACGCCAATCTGACGCTTGATGTCATAGTTGTCGGGACGCATCGGCTGCCCGAAGATCTCGATATTGCCTTTGTCGTAAGACAAGAGGGAGAGCAGACAATTGATCGTGGTTGTCTTGCCGGAGCCGTTCGGACCCAGAAGTCCGAAGATTTCGCCTTCGTTTATGGTCAGACTCAGATGATCGAGTGCCAGGAGTTCTTTGTAGCGCTTGACCAGATTCTCAATTTTTACTACCGTATTCATAATTGCCTCCTTATTTGGTGTATATGAGCGATGGTGTGGTTTTTATGGCAGCTAAAGCCACTGCAGAAATCGCGCAATCGCTTTGATATACATAGCATAACGGAAGATGGAAGAATCGGGTAGTGTCGGATGTCAGAAAAGAAGATGACATTTGTCACAAAGTTCCGCAAAGTTATGTTCAATGCGTGAGATTTCGTATTGGATGTGTTAAAATTTTCTGGAGAGAGTTGGCAACGAGGATAGGGTAGATTCGTAAGGGAAAAAACATGAGGGAGCGATTGATTGATAATATCATATTGTATGCACTTGGCATTTTCCTGATGGCAGGAATGTCCGGATGGGGGCGCCCGGTCATCATTGTGCTGATTGCATTGTTGTATGTGTCGGTGTCAGATCTAATGTCAAAAGAGATGCTGCGTTATATGGAGATGGGTGCATTTATTGTGATGGCAATTGCGATGCCGGATCACGCACTGATGCTGTTTCTACCGCTTCTTGTATATGACTGCGTGCGGATGCGCTCATGGAAAGCGGGAGTGATCACAGGAATTGGTGGTCTGATGCAATGCGTATGGCTGGCGCAGGGAGAGATGGAACTGTTTCGGTTTCTGCTATGGTGCTTTGCGCTCATACTTGCAGCAATTCTGTCCGTGCGTACCAAGAGGAGCCTGCGGCTGGCGCAGGAAGTCATTCATCTGAAGGATTCATCCACGGAGCTTCGCCTTGTCATGCAAAAAAGGCAGCAGGATCTGTTGGAAAAGCAGGATTATGAGATTCATCTTGCAACACTTCAGGAGCGGAACCGCATTGCGCGCGAGATTCATGACAATGTGGGACATATGCTTTCGAGAAGCATTCTGCAGATGGGAGCGCTTCAGACGATCTATAAGGAAGATCCCCTGCACGGGCAATTGACTGCCATCAATGATACGCTTTCGCAGGCAATGAACAATATCAGGGAGAGTGTGCATGATCTGCACAACGAGTCACTGGATCTGCAGCAGGCGGTTCGTGAAGTGACCGATGAATTTAAGGAGAAGTATGAGATTGCTTTTACCTATGATATGTCGGCTGAGATACCGCGCAACGTGAAATATTGTTTTTTGGCGATTGTCAAGGAAGCATTGGCCAATGTGGTACGCCACAGCAATGCGACGCGTGTGACGCTGTATTTCTGCGAACATCCGGGCTTCTATCAGATGCTGGTGGAGGATAATGGGACGCAGATTGCGGTGGATGAAAGCAGGATCGAGAGAGAAACAGTAGGCGGAATCGGTCTTTCCAATATGAGGGAGCGCGTGGAGGCACTTGGCGGAACGATATCGTTTCGGATCCAAAAGGGGTTTGCGATACATATTTCTGTGCCGAAGAAGGGAGAAATACAGGGATGAAAGTTGTAATTGTGGATGATGATCAATTAGTTGCATTGTCATTGAAAACGATATTGGAAGCAAACGAAGAAATATCGGTTGTCGGAACCGGAAATGACGGAACGGAAGCGGTTGCCTTATATGAAAGAGAGAAACCGGACATCCTTCTTATGGATATTCAGATGAAACCGATGAGCGGCCTGGAGGCGGCGGAACAGATATTAGAGAAGGATCGCGAGGCGAAGATATTGTTTCTGACGACGTTCTCGGAGGACGAATATATCATTAAGGCATTGGATCTTGGAGCAAAAGGCTATATCTTAAAACAGGATTTTGAAGGGCTTGTTCCGGCTCTTCAGGCAGTAGAGCGCGGGCAAAGCGTGTTCGGTGGAGAGATTGTCAGCCGTATTCCGGTGCTGATGCAGTCGAAGGCAGAATTTAACTATGCTTCCTATGATATTGGAGAAAAGGAGCAGGAGATTATCTCCCTGGTCGGCAAGGGAAAAAGTAATCGGGAGATCTCGGAGGAACTGTTCTTAAGCGAGGGAACCGTGCGCAATTATATCAGTACGATTCTTGAAAAATTATCACTTCGGGATCGCACACAACTGGCCGTATTTTATTTGACGAAAGTGTGTTGATGCGCTAGAATGAATGAGTGGCGCGAACGTGTACGTTGTGCCATATATTTTTGATTTGACGAGGAATTGTGAAGAAGAGAAACAAACCCCTGCTTTAGGGGATAAATAAATACGAAAATAGGGATTATCAGGAGGAACGTAATATGAAAATCGGAATCGGTAATGATCATGCAGCAGTTGAGATGAAGATGCAGATCAAGGAATATTTAGAAGGACTCGGACACGAGGTTGTTAACTACGGTGTTGACACAACGGAAAGCTGTAATTATCCGGAGATCGGAGAGAGAGTCGGACGTGCGGTTGCGGACGGAGAAGTGGAATGTGCAGTGCTCATCTGCGGAACCGGTGTTGGTATCTCGATCGCAGCGAACAAAGTCAACGGTGTGCGTGCAGCAGTATGCTCGGATATCACAACCGCTCATCTTGTTAAGGAGCACAATAATGCCAACATTATCGCATTCGGCGCACGTATCGTCGGAATCGAGACGGCAAAGGATATCGTGAAGGCATATCTGGATGCAGAGTTCCTTGGTGGACGTCATCAGACAAGAATTGATATGATCTCTGATATTGAGAAGAGAAATCTGGCGTAGTAAGTTTTCTTTTTTCAAGCAGGTAAATTATCACAGTTCACAAGCGCCATTCGCAAAACGCCCGTGGTAATAGTAAATTAAGTCTTGAAAAGTATGCCAATTTATAGTAAAATTGTTAATCGAGAGAGTTTTTACTCGTAATTTAAGGAGGAAGATCGAATGATTTCAGCAGGAGATTTCAGAAACGGTGTTACCATCGAGCTCGAGGGTAATATTTATCAGATTATTGAATTTCAGCATGTTAAACCAGGTAAGGGTGCAGCCTTCGTTAGAACTAAGTTAAAGAATATTGTCAGTGGTGGTGTAGTTGAGAAGACTTTCCGTCCAACTGAGAAGTGCCCTACAGCACACATTGATCGTAGAGATATGCAGTATCTGTACGCAGATGATGATTTCTATCATTTCATGGATGTAGAGACCTATGACCAGATCGATTTAACAAAGGACAGTGTCGGTGACGCACTCAAGTTTGTTAAGGAGAACGAGATGGTTAAGATCTGTTCTCACAAGGGTAACGTATTTGCAGTTGAGCCACCTCTGTTTGTAGAGCTTCAGATCACAGAGACTGAGCCGGGATTCAAGGGTGATACAGCTACAGGTGCTACAAAGCCTGCAACTGTTGAGACTGGTGCAGTTGTATATGTACCTCTGTTCGTAGAGCAGGATGATGTGATCAAGATCGATACAAGAACAGGTGAGTACCTTTCAAGAGTATAATCTGGTTGCGGATATATGAATTTAAGCCGGGAAGCGTTTGCTTTCCGGCTTTTTTTACAAACTAAATAGATCTTTAGTCCGCGGCGTTTGGCGAGTTTGTAATCTTTTTTAAATTGTGTGGTGTGTTTGATCTCATATTTGGTCATGAATCAAGGTCTGCAAAAAGATCGTTCACGTCATGGTATCCCTTAACGTTAGGGTCTTTTGCAATCCTTTCTGCCTCCAGCAAAGCAGAGACGGTTTCATGGGTTGGAGATCCTTCGGTGATTTTGAATGGGATTCCTCTCTCACGTAGTGATTGACGAACAAAAATATTGAATGCAGTGCTGAGATTCATACCCAGTTCTTCGTATAAAGCTTCTGCGGCTGCTTTTAGATCACTATCCATGCGAATGCTAATATTGCTTGTTGTAGATTTAGCCATAGTACCACTCCTTTCATTTGATAATTGTATTGTACACTGATTGCACAAAAATATCAATACAATGCACGAAAATTATAGAAATTCCCGCAGCAGCCACATACATGCCACCGATGCAAACACCTGCGACAATAACAGTCCCCACAGATAAGCACCGATTCCATACGCCGGCACAAGAAACCATATCATCCCGATACGGATCAGGCACGCGAGCAGATTAACAAAAAGCACCTGCTTCGGGCGGCCGAGTCCGTGCAGGATACTGTTTAGCAGGCTTGTGATGTACATAAGCGGGCAAAGCCAGGCGAGGCGGCAGATGAAGTGTCCGGCAAGCGCATTGTGGAAAAGTTTGTTGCCGATCATATCCCCTGTGAGTAAAAACAGAATCGTAAAAGCGAAACCAAGAAGCAATCCCAGGCGGATTGCTTTTTGCGTTGTACGGCGGATCTGGTTTTCATTGGAGCGGCCTCTGGCTTCGGAGATCGCCGGAAGAAGAAGGACGGACAGCGAGTTTGTCAGCACGCACGGAAACAGAATGATGGAGAGGGTCATACCGCTTAAGATACCATAGATACTGAGTGCATCCGCCTGAGAATAACCGTAGAGCTGCAGCTTCTGCGGAATCAGAAGATTTTCGAGGCTGGTGCTGAAGGCAACCGACAGACGATTGATCGTCAGGGGAATGACCATCGCAAGGAATGCGTGGGTCATGGTGCGGTTGTATACAAGGAGCGAATTACGATGCCTGTGATTAGGGAGGTTTTCGCGTAGGCTTTCATGACCGCTTGGCGTAGAGTTGTCTTCATAAACTCTGGCTTGCGTCCCTTGCGGCAGGCGTTTCTCGCGCAGCAGGGCACTCATGGATATGAGAAGTCCTGCCGCTTCACCGATCACAAGACCGCAGACTGCGTGGAAGGCAGTAAGAGGAATGCCTTTTTCAGTGGTGATCTGGAAAATGATCCAGACGCTTCCGACGCGCGCAATCTGTTCGATGAACTGACAGAGAGATGGGACGAAAGCATTCTTCCTGCCGTAATAGTAACCGTTGATGCAGGCGTGGATACAGCATGGAAGCAGCGAGTAGGTTAAAAGCACAAGAAGAGGGGCACAGCGCGCCTCACCGAGAAAACGCACAGCAATCCAGTCGGCGTTAAAGTACATGAAGATTCCGGTGAGGATGGACAGACCGCAGGAGAGAACGAGTCCGAGGATGAGATAGGCACGCGCTTTTTTCTCGCCGCAGAGGGAGTCCTTACAGCCACCGATCGCATCGCCGACAAATTTGGAGATGGATGTCTGGATCGAGGAGGCGGTCAGCGCAAAGCAGAGGCTGAAAACAGGCCCGATCAGCTGATAGATTCCAAGTGCTTCTGCACCAATTGTGCGGGAGAGGAATATTCTATAGAAGAAGCCAATGATTCGACTTAAGACACCGGCGGCGGTCATCAGGAGAGTACCGGTGATCAGGGGATTTTTTTTGAGGGAAGATAGCATCAAGAGAAACTCCAAAGGGAAAAGATTGGTAACTATTGTATGAAGAGAGGGCACAAAATATGAGTTGTCGAATTTATATGGATCATGCGGCTACGACGGAGATGTTGCCCGAGGTGCGCGAGGCGATGGAGCCTTACCTCAGGGAGGAGTACGGCAATGCGTCCACGTCTTATGAGATGGGTGTGCGGATGCATGACGTCCTTGAGGATGCGAGAGCAAAGATTGCGCGGGTGATTGATGCGCAGCCGGAGGAAATCTTTTTTACATCCGGTGGCAGTGAGTCGGACAACTGGGTGATCAAGAATGTGGCGGGGGAGAAGAAACATATAGGAAAGCACATTATCACAACGAAGATCGAGCATCATGCAATTCTTCGTTCCTGTCAGTATTTAGAGAGTCTTGGCTACGAAGTGACCTATCTGGATGTGGATGACTATGGCCTTGTCCGGGCAGAGGATGTGGCGAATGCATTGCGTGATGACACAACACTTGTGTCGGTTATGACCGGAAATAATGAGATTGGAACGATCGAACCGATCGCAGAGATCGGTGCATTTCTCCGGACAAAAGGCATTGCTTTCCATACAGATGCGGTGCAGGCGGTGGGGCAGATTCCACTTTCCATGTCGCGCATTCCGGTGGATTATCTGAGTGCGAGTGCGCACAAGTTTCATGGACCGAAAGGGGTTGGATTTCTGTTTGTGCGAAAGGATCAGGATCTTCCTTCTTTCATACATGGTGGCAGCCAGGAGCGGGGGAAGCGTGCCGGAACGGAGAATATTGCGGGAATTGTCGGGATGGCGGAAGCGTTATCGATTGCGGCGCATGAGATGCCGTATACAAGAAACCGGCTGATCCGTCTGCGCAACTATTTTGTGGAGCGTGTGCGGCATGAGATTCCGCAGTCCCGTCTGAACGGGCACCCATATAAGAGGCTTCCTGGCAATGTGAATTTCAGCTTTGCGGGGATCGATGCCACTGCACTTTTGGTTTTATTGGAGGAAGAGGAAATCTGTGCGTCCGCAGGATCGGCATGCAACACCGGACAGACACGAATCTCGCATGTGATCGAGGCGATTCGTGTGCCGGAGGAGTATGCCGCAGGCAGTGTGCGTTTTACGATGGGACGCGAGACGACTAAACGCGACGTAGATGCCTGCGTGGATGCGCTGAAGAGAAGCGTTACGATTTTAAGGCAGGAATAAAATGTTCCATGGCAGTGGCTACGCCATCTGATTCGTTGTCATCCGTCACATAGTCCGCCTGCTCCTTGACGGCTGGTGTGGCATTGCCCATCGCAACACCGATTCCTGCAGCTTTTATGATCGCAAGGTCATTTTCTGTGTCGCCGATCGCCATCGTTTCGTCAGGATCGATCGAAAGAATTTTGGCGAGCGCATGTAAAGCCACGCCTTTGTTGACATCCGCACGTGTGAATTCCAGATTGTGGTAGCCACCGCAGACGCTTGTGACGCCCGGATTGGATTCCAGATATTGCTTGACTTCCTCGCGGTCCTTATAGACGCCGTTTTCGTCCGGATAGAAATTGAGCGTCATTTTCTGAACCCTCAGGTGGTTATCGCGGATGAACTGTGGCAGATTCTGCACACGCGTGCGGGTGTGCAGAATGTAGTGTTTTAAGGCCTCCGGAACAACGAGACGCTCCCCGTTTTTTACACATTGCAGCGGACTGTAGCCGTTGCCGCCGATAAAGGCGTCCATGTGGATATCTTTTGTCAGAAGATATTCGACAATCGGCAGGAATAGTTCCTCGTCCATCGCCTCCTCGCGCAGACATTTTTTCGTTTCCAATTCATAGATCGCGCTTCCGTTCGCGGTGATCGCGTAGCGAATGCCACTTCCCTTGATCTGGTCAAACGGCAATCCGTTTAATGGGCGCCCGGTTGAGATAACCACAGCGATGCCAAGTTCACTTGCTTTCTTTATCGTGTCAAGGTTGCGCTTACTGATGATACTTTCTTTATTAAAAAGCGTTCCGTCTAAGTCAAGCGCAACAAGTTTTATGTTTTTCATGGTTGATACCTTCCTGATTATGCGTTAAGATGATTCAAGAATGCGAAGCTGGAGCAATCTGTGGAATCAATAAATTGTAAATAAATTTTGAAACGTAACTCATTATATATACAAATGTACAATTCTGCAAGTGACATGTGCTCTGCTTTGCGCATTAAGCGAAGCGGGGCTAAGAAGCAATAAAAGAGTGAAATAAGCCCCGCATCTAAAGCGAGGTGGGGTTAAAAAGCCCCAAAAGAGTGAAATAGGCCCCACATCCAAAGTGAGGCGGGGCGAGAAAGCAATAAAGGCGTATAAAATGCCTCAGAAGTATAGAAAAAGAGGAAAATGAAATGACAAAAGCAGAGTTTGCCAGATTGATAAATGAAAAAGGTCCGATCATCTTGGACGGAGCGACCGGAACGAACCTGATGGAAGCAGGTATGCCAATCGGTGTCTGCCCGGAGAACTGGGTGATGGAGCATCCGGATATGCTGCTTAAGATGCAGAGTGAATATGTGGAAGCCGGTTCGCACATTGTCTATGCACCGACATTTACCGGAAATAGGATCAAACTTGAAGAGTATGGATTACAGGACCGATTGGTAGAAATCAATGCAACACTGGTAAAACTGTCAAAGCAGGCGGTGGACGGCAAGGCATTGGTTGCCGGAGATATGACGATGACCGGACAGCAGCTTTTCCCGATGGGCGAGCTGATGTTTGAAGAACTTGTGGAAGTATATAAGGAGCAGGCACGCGTGCTTGCAGAGGCTGGTGTGGATCTGTTCGTTGTAGAGACAATGATGAGTCTGCAGGAGTGTCGTGCGGCGGTTCTGGCAATCCGTGAGGTATGTGATCTGCCGATCATGGTGACACTGACTTACAATGAGGATGGAAGAACGCTTTTTGGTACGCCACCTGAGACTGCAGTCGTGGTATTGCAGTCACTTGGCGTAGATGCGATCGGTGTCAATTGCTCGACCGGACCGATGGAGATGGTTCCGCTTGTCGAGAAGATGGCAGAGTATTCGACGGTTCCCCTGATTGCAAAGCCGAACGCAGGACTTCCGGAACTGGAAGGAAAGAAAACGGTCTATCGTATGACTCCGGAAGAATTTGCTGAGGCAGGTGTCACATTGGTCAAGGCGGGCGCTGCAATCGTCGGCGGATGCTGCGGAACGACAAAGGAACATATTCGTGCACTCGCAGATGCGGTACGGGAAATGGAAATCCATAAGCCTCTTGCAAAGCACAGAAGAATCCTGGCATCGGAGAGACAGAATGTAGAGATTACTTTGGATGGCGGCTTTATCGTGGTCGGTGAGCGCATTAACCCGACCGGAAAAAAGAAGCTGCAGGCCGAGCTTCGCGAAGGCAAGCTGGATCTTGTCCGCGAGATGGCGATGGCGCAGGAGGAGAACGGTGCGCGCATTCTTGATATCAACATGGGAATGAACGGCATCGACGAGAAAGAGATGATGAAGCAGGTTATCTACGAAGTGTCTTCGACTGTGGACTGTCCGCTTTGCATTGATACAAGCCACATTGATGTGATGGAAGAAGCACTGCGCATTTATCCGGGACGCGCGCTCATCAACTCAATTTCATTGGAGAGCGAGAAGATTGAAAAGATGCTTCCAATCGCAAAGAAGTATGGTGCGATGTTCGTACTCCTTCCGCTTTCGGATGAAGGACTTCCGAAGGATGCCCAGGACAAAAAGCGCATTATCGAGACGGTGTACGATCGTGCGATGGAGATGGGGATGGCACATGAGGATATTGTTGTCGATGGACTTGTGGCAACGATCGGTGCGAACCCGGACGCAGCAAAGGAATGCTACGATACGATCGCGTATTGCAAGGATGAGCGGCTTCTGCCGACCATCTGTGGTCTCTCCAATATCTCCTTCGGACTGCCGGAGCGTATGTACGTCAACACTGCCTTCTTAACGATGGCAATCTGTAAAGGATTAACGATGGCAATCGCCAATCCATCCCAGGAACTTCTGATGAATGCGGCTTTTGCATCGGACATGCTACTTCACAGACCGGATAGCGACATCCGTTACATTGAGCGGATGAATCGTCTGGCGGAGCAGAAAGCGGAGTATGAGACGGTTGTTGTCAAGAAGACACCGGAGCAGGGACAGGAAAAGAAGGAGAGCAGTACTGGGGATGCGATCAAGGATCATCCGATTTTTATCGCTGTCCTCAAAGGAAATAAAGGAACGATCATCGATGAAGTCAAGAAAGCACTGGATGCCGGAATGAAGCCGGATGCCATCATCAATGATTATCTGATCGCAGCAATCAATGAAGTCGGTGTGCTTTTTGACCAGAAGAAGTACTTCCTGCCGCAGTTGATCGGAAGCGCCAACACGATGAAGAAAGCAATCGATTATCTCGAGCCGATGCTGGAGCGGCGAGAGGATGCCGGTCAGATGCCGACACTTGTGATCGCAACTGTGGAAGGTGACATCCATGATATCGGCAAGAATCTTGTCGTGCTTATGCTCAAAAATTACGGTTACAATGTTATTGATATGGGCAAGGATGTGCCGTGTGAGGATATTGTCGATACGGCAATCCGCGAGGATGCGGCAATCATTGGACTTTCTGCACTTATGACGACCACGATGATGCGTATGCAGGATGTCGTACAGTTGTGCAAGGAGAAAGGCTGTAAGAGCAAGGTTATTATCGGCGGCGCCTGCATTACGCAGAGTTTCGCGGACGAGATCGGTGCCGACGGATACTCCAAGGATGCGGCGGAGTGCGTGAAGCTGGTGGAGCGACTGCTTGCAAATTAAGGTTTGCAAAATTCGGGTTTGTTGATTTGAATTTATGACAAAGTGACGCTCTCCAAACCATTAATTATTATAAACATGACGGATTCGGAATGATACCGACTTTTTCTCAATTTTTTATGCGAGTTAACTCCTGCAACGATTTTGGATAGGTTTTCATCATATTTAGAATGAACGCTATTATCCAAGACAATGGAACGCAGGAGCAGTCGCATAAAATAATTTCAAAAAAGTGTATCATCCCAAATCCTGTTGCCTGAGATATATTTATGGTTTGGGGAGCTGTTTTTATAAAAATTCAAATCTCCAAAAATTTGCGTAGTAGTAGAGGTGGAAGCCGAAAGTATATTGGCACCTACTTTTTTATGCTGGTAAATTCGCTTGATAAGAGATAAATATGACGCGCAGCGTTATTTTACGATATTGACGTAGAATTTCGCTGCGCATGATTTGTTTTATATGTATTTGAATATGCCTATCAGTGAATGTATTGAGCCCACTTCTAGACTGTGCCGGGGCGAAGAAGCGAATATTTGAATATATAGTCCGGTTCACAGGTGTAATCTGCCTATTTAATTCCTACGGTAAATTTACGCTACCTGAACAATGTTTTTTGTTGACACAACATTGTTCAAGCCATATAATAAGTATATAAAAGGTGCTACCGTATAGCAAGACGGTTGCTCTGAAATTATTTGTTACAAAAAGTAATCGTTATTCCAGTGCTAGTGGACGATTACTTTTTTGCTTTCTGTATATCTCTACCGAGCTTGTATCCAGCTCCGCAGCAAATTGCAATCAGAGCGAATAACGCCTCATATGATAAAGTTATCATTGGCAAAAGTTTCCTTTCTGAACTACGGTACAATTCACCATTTATGTAAACTGGGCTTGTACTCCCAGATCGGAGAGCAACCGTCCTACCGTTTTTAGTAGCACCTACATATATTGTAGCAAATCGCAAAAAGAAAAGCAAGAACATATGTTCGTACTGACGAAAAAATGATTTCAATGAAAAAAATATTTTTAAATTTAAAAAAGTTGTTGACATTTGTTCTTGTCCAAGATATAATAACGGAGTCGGTCAGCGAAAACGACCGACATCGAATGGGATCTTAGCTCAGCTGGGAGAGCATCTGCCTTACAAGCAGAGGGTCACAGGTTCGAGCCCTGTAGGTCCCATTATCAGAGAAATCTGATTCAATTCAATATGGCGAGGTGGCTCAACTGGCTAGAGCGTCCGGTTCATACCCGGGAGGTTGAGAGTTCGAGTCTCTCCCTCGCTACTACATGAGCTTGCGAAGTATCGCAGGCTTTTTTCAACTCATAGGAAAATTTTTCCTATGATTCAAAAACGCTCCGTGGGGATGCGCAGATGAAGTTTATGCCAATCATACCATTCGCGCATAAGGGGGAAAGCGAGACTTGTTGTTTTATAAAATGAAGCATGTTGCATGAAAGACAGGTAACGAAACGAATCAGGAAAGGAAGAAAAAAAGATGAAAATTGCAGTAACATATGACAATGGAGAAGTGTTTCAGCATTTTGGGCATACGGAAACATTTAAGCTTTATGAGGTAGAGGATCATAAAATTGTTTCTTCGGAAATTTTGGGCTCGAATGGAAGCGGACACGGTGCGCTGGCGGGACTTTTGGATGAGCATGCAATTGATGTGTTGATCTGTGGAGGAATCGGCGGAGGAGCACAGAGTGCTTTGGCGGAGCATGGAATCGAACTTTGCGCAGGAGCAAGCGGAGATGCAGATGCGGCAGTGGAAGCCTATTTGAGAGGCGAACTGGTTAATACTGGAGCCAATTGCAATCATCATGGTGAAGGACATACCTGTGGCGGTCACGAGGACGGACATGGCTGCGGCGGACATGAAGAGGGACACAGCTGTGGCGGATGTGGTGCGCATAGCACGATCGAAGGCAGGAATGTCGGCAAAACATGTAAGACGCACTACAGAGGAACGTTCAACGACGGAACACAGTTTGATTCCTCTTATGACAGAGGCGAACCGCTGGAGTTCGTCTGTGGAGCAGGCATGATGATCAAAGGCTTTGATGCTGCAGTTGCCAATATGGAAGTCGGCGAGAAAGTTGACGTGCATCTGATGCCGGAGGAGGCATACGGGGAGGCAGATCCGGAAGCGATTTTTACAATTGAGCTTGCGCAGCTTCCGGGCTCCGAGGAACTTGAGGCAGGACAGCAGGTATATCTGCAGAATGCATACGGACAGCCGTTTCCGGTAAAAGTTGTCGAGAAAAATGACGAAACCATTACATTCGATGCCAATCATGAGATGGCCGGCAAGGAACTAAACTTCACTATTGAATTGGTTGAAGTTTCCGAATAAAATAAAATAGCAAATGGTAATGAAGAACAAATCCCAACAGAAAATCTGATCTGTTGGGATTTTAAGTCAAGAGGAAAAATTATGCTGAGACCAAAGATAGGACTTGACTGGGATGATGTGACCGCCCCGTTCAACAGTATCGCCATCCGTATGGCAAACGAAAAATATAAGATAGAACCGCCGCTTACAATCGAGGAAATTACCTCGTGGGAGAATACGGGACGAGCTTCCGTGATCAGGGAGTTCTACGCGAGTGAGGAACTATATAAGAGACAGGAAGTGTCGGAGAAGAACAAGCGCGCGATCCGTAAATTGATGGAGATTGCGGATGTGTACTTTATTACAGCAGCGTATCCGCAGTTTATGGGAATCCGCGCAAAGCAGATCCTTGATGCCTTCCCAGAGTTTCCACCGGAGAATATCATTCTCGGCAATGCAAAGAATCTGGTGCAGTTTGACATCATATTGGATGATGCAATCCATAATGTATTAGAGACACCGGCAACCTATCCGGTATTGATGCGAAAGCCGTGGAACTGGAAGATGACGGGATTGTTGTCAGTGAATAACCTGACCGAGTTTGTTTCTCTTGTGAAGCAGATCATCCATGCATTGCAGTCGCGCCCAGGCAGAATCGAGAATCCGTCGGTGCTCGCTTTGGTCGGACCGTCGGGATCGGGCAAAAGCCAGATCACAAAGCAATTGTGTGAGAATGAAAAGTTTGCAAGCCCAAAGACTTACTGTACGAAGCGAAGCGAGAAGCATCACTTCCTGACGGAGGAGGAATTCGAAAAACAGAATTTCTTTGAGCGCACGATGTATGCAGGAATCAAGTACGGAACCAAGAAAGAAGATATCCAGGCGGTGCTTGACGAGGAACAGTACGTAGTCATGCCGCTTGATATGTGCGGAGCGATTGCGATGAAAAGGCATTTTCCGACGGCAATCATTTATATTAACAAAGATAAGGAGTGTCTGATTCGGGATATCCTTGAAGAAGATTTTTCGGTGGAGGAGAAGACGCTTCGGATTCTGTCCGTTGATGCGGAGAAGAGGAATCGTGAGATCTGCGACTATGTGGTAGACAATTCGGATGAAAACGGGATGGAACGCATCTTAAATTTGCTATAAATATAATTTATAACCAGCTATAAAAATAATGAACTAACACTTTTCCTATGGAAATGGTATGATTTGATCAGGTTAAGGGAAGACTTATAAAAAGTCCTCCAAATTGAATCAGAAAAAGAAGAATAGGAAAAGGAGATTACGATTATGGCAAAGAAACATTACGCAGACAGAAATCTGAAATTTGAGACATTACAGTTACACGTTGGACAGGAGAGCGCAGACCCGGTTACCGATGCAAGAGCAGTACCGATTTACCTTACATCCTCTTATGTATTCCATAACAGTCAGCATGCAGCAGACCGTTTCGGATTAAGAGATGCAGGTAATATCTACGGACGTCTGACCAACCCGACAGAGGACATCTTTGAGCAGAGAATCGCAGCACTTGAGGGCGGCGTTGCAGCACTTGCAGTTGGATCCGGTGCAGCAGCATTAACTTATGCGTTCCAGGCGGTTGCTCATGCAGGAGATCACATCGTAGCAGCAAAGAATATCTATGGTGGAACCTACAACCTTTTAGCTCACACACTTCCGGATTACGGAATTGAGGCTACTTTCGTAGATCCATTTGATTATGCAGGAATCGAAGCTGCAATCAAGGAGAACACAAAGGCAATCGAGATCGAGACACTTGGTAACCCGAACTCAGAAGTTGTAGATATCGAGAAGATCGCAGGAATCGCACATGCACATGGCATTCCGCTTATCGTAGATAACACATTCGCAACACCTTATCTGGTTCGCCCGATTGAGTATGGCGCAGATATTGTTGTACATTCTGCAACCAAGTTCATCGGTGGACACGGAACAACCATCGGTGGTGTGATCATTGACAGTGGTAAGTTTGACTGGACAGCATCTGACAAGTGGCCATGGTTAACTGAGCCAAACGTATCTTACCATGGCGTAAGCTTTGCAAAGGATTGCGCCCCGGCAGCATTCGCAACATATATCCGTGCAATCTTGCTTCGTGATACAGGTGCAACCATTTCTCCTGTACATGCATTCATCTTCTTACAGGGACTTGAGACATTATCTCTCCGCGTTGAGCGCCATGTAGAGAATGCATTAAAGGTTGTAAAATACTTGGAGAGCCAGCCACTCGTAGAGAAGGTAAATCATCCTTCCATCTCTAAGGATCCGGAGCAGCAGGCATTATACAAGAAGTACTTCCCGAATGGTGGTGGATCTATCTTCACATTCGAGATCAAAGGTGGCGCAAAGGAAGCACAGGAGTTCATCGATAACCTTGAGTTATTCTCACTCCTTGCCAATGTGGCAGATGTTAAGTCACTTGCAATCCATCCTGCAAGCACCACACATTCTGAGTGCAACGAGGCAGAGCTTCTTGATCAGGGTATCAAGCCAAACACCATCCGTCTGTCCATCGGAACAGAGAATGTGGATGATATCATCGAAGACCTTGATGAGGCTTTCAAGGCATTACAGTAATTCATGTGTTGACTTTCGAAGAAAGTTAACATATTCATCAAATTAGAATCCTTCTTCGAAAAGGCAGAGTGCGCGAGTGCTCTGCCTTTTCATTGATGATACATGTTTTCATTTTAGAACACGAAAACGCATTGAATTTCATCGGTAAGGGGTATAGAATAACTGTTAGTTAATAAAAAAAATTAATTCATATATAGATAAGGAGATTTGAAATGTTTGGATTTGGTCAACTCATTGACATCTTAAAGAAGAGTCCTAAGAAAATTGTATTTACAGAGGGTAGCGATCCCCGTATTTTAGAGGCAGCATCCCGTCTGCTTGCCAGCAACTTCCTTCATCCGATTCTTGTCGGTAATGAGGATGAAATCAATGCATCTGCAGAGGAGAGCGGATTTAACATTCGTGGTGCCGAGATCATTGATCCAAAGAAATTCGACCGTATGGATGAGATGGTTGCAATGTTCTGTGAACTTCGTAAGAGTAAGGGAGTCACAGAGGATCAGGCAAAAGGTATCCTTTCGCAGGCAAATTACTTCGGAACCATGCTCGTTAAGATGGGCATCGCTGATGCACTCTTGGGCGGAGCTACATATTCTACCGCAGACACCGTTCGTCCTGCATTACAGCTGATCAAGACAAAGCCGGGTAACTCGATCGTTTCCTCATGCTTTATTCTTGTTCGTCCGTCTGCAACCGGTGAGAACGAAGTTCTTGCGATGGCTGACTGTGCAATCAATATTCATCCGACAGAGGATGAGCTGGTTGAGATCGCAGGCGAGTCTGCAGAGTGTGCGAAGATCTTCGGTGTGGATCCTAAGGTTGCATTCTTAAGCTATTCAACATTCGGCTCAGGCAAAGGCGAGGATGTTGATAAGATGCGTAACGCAGCACACAAGGCGCAGGAGAAATACCCGAATCTCCCAATTGCCGGAGAGATGCAGTTCGACGCAGCCGTATCTCCGAGAGTTGCACGTACCAAGTGTCCGGATTCGGATGTTGCAGGACATGCAAATACATTTATCTTCCCGGATATTAATGCTGGTAATATTGGATACAAGATCGCGCAGCGCCTTGGTAACTTTGAGGCATATGGCCCAATCTTACTCGGACTGAATGCACCGATCAATGATCTGTCCCGTGGATGTAATGCATCAGAGGTTTACTCTATGGCAATCATTACGGCAGCGTTAGCTTAAATTCCTGTGGCGCATCTTCTGTGGTGCATCTTCTGCGGTGCATCTTTGATGCATCGCCTGTTGATATATCGCCTAATTTGTGGCGTATCAGGGATACGTTACGATAGAATTTATATACAATCGTTCATTAGCGGGGCACTTTTTGTGCCCTGCTTTTTCGCTGATTAACAAAGAAAATTTTAAATGGGCTGATGTTTTGGCTCACAAAGGAGAACTATGCAGCAATATTCATTGACAGAGGGTTCTATTTCCAAGGGGATCGTCCTGTTTGCAATCCCTCTTTTCCTTGGTAACCTATTTCAACAACTTTATAATATGGCAGATTCACTGATTGTAGGAAATTTTCTTGGCAACAGTGCTCTTGCAGCCGTTACGTCTACTGGAAGTCTGATTTTTCTTCTGGTTGGCTTTTTTAATGGTACGGCGATGGGCGCTGGTGTTGTAATTTCACGGTATTTTGGTGCGAAAGATTATGATAAAGTGCACCGGGCTATTCATACGGATCTGGCATTTGGAATTTTTGCGGGAATTCTTATGACATTCATCGGTGTGTGCTTTACACCGGCAATTCTGGTATGGATGAAGACGCCGGCAGAGGTTCTTCCGCAGGCAGTTTTGTATTTGCGCGTGTATTTCCTTGGCTCGCTGGCGGTTATACTGTATAATGTCTGCATGGGCATTTTGCAGGCGGTTGGAGACAGCCGGCACCCATTATATTATCTGATTTTTTCATCGATCGTAAATATTGTTCTGGATCTGATATTCTGTGGTGGATTCCAGCTCGGAGTGGAATTTGCGGCACTTGCGACGGTAATCTCGCAGATGCTTTCCGTTATTTTATGTCTGATCCGTCTGATCCGCACGAAGGATGTCTATCAGGTGAATGTTCGGGAAATCCGTTTTGACTGGACACTCCTGAAACAGATCATTCATCAGGGACTACCATCCGGTATGCAGAATTCCATCATCTCAATCGCGAACATGGTCGTGCAGTCGAATATCAATGCGTTTGGCAAGATGGCGATGGCGGGCTGCGGAGCGTACAGTAAGATTGAGGGATTCGGCTTTCTGCCAATCACCTGTTTCGCTATGGCGATGACGACCTTTATTGGACAGAATCTCGGTGCAAAAGAATTTGAACGTGTGAAAAAAGGCGCCCGTTTCGGCATTCTCTGCGGTGTTGGATTGGCAGAAGGGGTTGGTATTGCAATCAACCTGTTTATTCCGCAATTGATCGCTTTGTTTGATCGTACACCGGAAGTAATCCGGTTCGGAGTAACACAGGCCAGAATCGTTACGCTGTTTTACTTTCTATTATCATTTTCCCATGTGATTGCGGGAATTATGCGAGGTGCAGGAAAGTCCGTGGTGCCGATGCTTGTTATGCTGATCAGCTGGTGCCTGATAAGAATCACATATGTTACGATCACGATTCACTTTATCCCGGACATCCGTGTGGTGTTCTGGGCTTATCCGTTGACGTGGAGTATCAGTTCGGTCATCTTTATGATCTATTACAAGAAGGCGGACTGGATCCATTATTTTGACAGACAGGAGGAAAAACAATGCGCGTAGGAATGGGTTATGATGTACACAAACTGGTAGAGGGTCGCAAGCTGATCCTTGGCGGTGTGGAGATCCCACACACACTCGGACTTCTTGGACACTCGGATGCGGATGTGCTGGTGCATGCAATCATGGATGCACTGCTCGGCGCGGCGGCGCTCGGCGATATCGGAAAGCATTTTCCAGACACGGATCCACAGTATGCCGGAATCTCAAGCATGAAGCTTCTTGCACATGTGCGCGATCTGATCATGAACGAAGGGTATGTGATCGAGAATATCGATGCGACTGTGATCGCACAGAAACCGAAGCTTCGTCCTTACATTGATGAGATGGAGAAAAATATTGCAGATACACTCGGTATCGCATTAAACCAGATCAACATTAAGGCAACCACGGAGGAAGGACTTGGATTTACCGGAAACGAATCCGGAATCTCCTCCCAGGCAATCTGTTCCCTGACCGGATTCTATGAGGGATCCGTGGCAATTGGCGGATCGGATCGCTGCGTGGGATGCGGCGGATGCAGCAAGATGCAGGGATAAATTAATGCAATCAATGATCTAAGCCACATATAATTAAGGGAGATGTAGAGATTTATCCGGGATATCTGCAAAAAATTGCGTTTAGATATAGGCTTTTGGACGGAAATATTGTAAAATTACAGTAGATTGACAGAAATGAGGAAATTGAGATGGAAAACAAGTTTCGTTTTTATAACACACTGAGTCGTGAGGTTGAGACGGTGATCCCGAACGAGGATGGCAAGATTGCAATGTACACCTGCGGACCGACGGTGTATCACTTCGCACATATCGGCAATCTGCGCAGTTATATTATGGAGGATGTGCTCGAGAAGTCGCTTCGTTACATCGGATATGATGTGAAACGTGTCATGAACATCACGGATGTCGGACATCTGTCATCGGATGCCGATACCGGAGAAGACAAGATGTTAAAAGGCGCTAAGCGTGAGCACAAGACTGTTATGGAAGTGGCAAAGTTCTATACAGACGCTTTCTTTGCGGATTGTGAGAAGTTAAATATTAAGAGACCGGATGTGGTAGAACCTGCAACGAACTGTATTCCGGAATTTATTCATATGATCGAAGTTCTGCTTGAAAAGGGGTATGCTTATCAGGCGGGTGGTAATATCTACTTTGATACCAGTAAGCTGGATGATTATTTTGTATTCTCATCTGCAGTAGAGAAGGAGCAGCTGCAGGTCGGCGTACGTGATGACGTCGAGGAAGATGAGAATAAGAAGAATAAGAATGACTTTGTGCTTTGGTTTACCAAGTCAAAGTTCGAGGATCAGGCGCTCAAGTGGGACAGTCCTTGGGGGGTCGGATATCCGGGATGGCATATTGAGTGCTCCTGCATCAGTATGAAGCATCTTGGTGAATACATGGATATTCACTGCGGTGGTGTGGACAACATTTTCCCTCATCACACGAATGAGATTGCACAGTCAGAGTCTTATCTGGGACATAAATGGTGTAATTACTGGTTCCATGTGAATCATTTAAATGACCAGTCAGGCAAGATGAGCAAGTCCAAAGGTGACTTCCTTACCGTATCACTCCTCGAGGAGAAGGGATACGATCCGGTTGCTTACCGCATGTTCTGCCTGCAGTCCCATTACCGTAAGCCACTTGTATTCTCTTATGAGAATCTTGACAATGTAGAGAGCGCATACGAGAAACTGGTCAAGAAGATTGCAACGATTCAGGATGAGGGAGAACTTGATAAGAAGTCATATGCAGAGTACAACGCAAAGTTTGAGGATGCAATCTGCAACGATTTAAACACTTCGATGGCGATCACGGTTGTCTATGATGTGGTCAAAGCCGATATATCCGGTAAGACAAAGCTTGCGTTATTGAATGCTTTTGACAAGGTACTTTCCTTAAATCTGACAACTGCCGGAGCAAAGCTGCTTGAGGCCGGAACCAGTGTGGATTCGGATCTGGAAAGTTTTATTCAGGAGAAGATCGCGGAGCGTGCTGCTGCAAAGAAGGAGAAGGATTTTGCCCGTGCGGATGCAATTCGTGACGAACTTCTTGCAAAAGGCGTGGCAATCAAGGATACCCGTGAAGGGGTTGTATGGGAGCTTGTATAATGACAACAGGCATTGATTCATATATCAGGGAACAATTTGGTGTGGCAGATGTGGATGTGCGGACGTATTCGCCTCTGACGCTTGCTTATATCGGAGATGGGATCTTTGATCTTGTGATCCGTTCGGTCGTTGTCGGCAAAGGCAACACGCGTCCAAATCAGTTACACCAGCGAACGAGCCATATTGTAAAGGCACACACACAGGCGGTCATGATCGAGTATCTGGAGCCGCAGCTGACCGAGGAGGAACTGGCGGTCTATAAGAGAGGACGCAACGCCAAGTCTCCTACGATGGCGAAGAATGCGACGATGGCCGATTACCGCAAGGCGACCGGACTGGAGGCCGTCATGGGGTATCTGTACCTGACGGATCGCTTTGAGCGGATGGTCGAATTGATCAAGACTGCGGTGGACGGACTGGAACTTAGCTTGTAACAAAATAGGAGTATAGATTACGGATGGGATACGAAGAGAGCAGAATTGAAGGAAGAAATGCGGTACTTGAAGCGTTTCGTTCCGGAAAAACAATCGATAAATTATATGTGCTGGACGGATGTCAGGATGGACCGGTAAAGTCCATTATGAGAGAAGCGAGAAAGCATGATACGATCATCAATTATGTGGCAAAGGAACGCCTTGATCAGTTGTCGGAGACCGGCAAGCATCAGGGAGTGATCGCTGTGAGCGCCGCATATGAGTATGCGGAAGTGGAGGATATTCTTGCAGCAGCGGAAGAGAAGGGAGAGGCGCCTTTTATCATTATATTGGATGGCATTGAAGACCCACACAATCTTGGTGCAATCATCCGTACCGCGAATCAGGCGGGGGCACACGGAGTAATCATTCCGAAGCGTCGTGCGGTTGGTCTGACCCCGACGGTTGCAAGAACTTCTGCAGGTGCGATCAACTATACGCCGGTTGCTAAGGTGACGAACATTTCCAATACGATGAAAGAACTGAAGGACAAGGGAATGTGGTTTGTCTGCGCGGATATGGATGGTACGAGAATGTATGATCTGGATCTGACTGGACCGATCGGACTTGTGATCGGTAACGAGGGAGAAGGCGTCAGTCCGTTAGTTAAGAAGAATTGTGATATGGTCGCATCCATTCCGATGAAAGGTGACATCGATTCACTGAATGCATCGGTTGCGACCGGCGTACTTGCATATGAGATCGTGCGCCAGCGTATGATCAAAGGGTAGAATAACGATGCCATATGAAGCATTTTCTGACGAAGAACTGATCGAGAAGCTACGCCAGGGTGAGGATGACATTACGGATTACATTCTGGAGAAGTATAAGCCGTTGGTGCGTAAGAAGACGAACGCGATGTATCTGATCGGAGGAGAGACGGAGGATCTGATACAGGAAGGCATGATTGGATTGTTTAAGGCAATCCGTGACTATAAACCGGATAAGGATGCGAGCTTTTATCATTTTGCGGAGCTATGTATCAACAGACAGCTGTATTCAGCGCTGGAAGCGTCGAACCGCAAGAAGCACCAGCCGTTGAATTCGTATATTTCACTTTCTGAACAGGAACATCCGGATGCGGTTGCCGCGGAGCTGCTTGTCGATAAAGAGAGCGGACCGGAGCAGACGGTGATCGAACAGGAAGTGTGGGAAGAGTACAAGAAGCGCCTTGCGCAGAAGCTTTCCAGGATGGAGAATCAGGTCCTGCAATATTATTTGGATGGAAATCATTATATTCAGATTGCAGAGATGATGGGCAAAAGCCCGAAGTCGATCGACAATGCGTTGCAGAGAATCAGACAGAAGATCCGGCAGATGAAACCGGAATAAGAAGCAATATTATCATTTTGGAATATCGACAGATGTTCAGGAGAAAGAGGGTGAGTGCATGAAATTTTCACGAATTGGAAAACATACGATCCGATGCGTGATATCGGAAGATGAGATTACAGACCTCGGATATACGATGGAAGAGATTATGAGTAACGGTGAACGCACGCAGGAGTTTATGAATGAGATCTTTGATCTTGCGGAGCAACGCTTCGAGACGAAATTCGAGCTTGGAGTTAAGACGGTGCGTGCCGATTTCCTTCCGGATCATACACTTTCTCTAACATTTTCCGAGCATCCGGGTTCTGAGGGAATGATGGAGCACCTGAAGGACATTGTCAATGGTTTGCTCAACTCGATCCCGCAGCAGAAGTGGGATGAGATCAATGAGGCAAAGAAGCAGCAGGAAGATGCGGATTTTGCACGTGTCTTTGTTCTGCTTGTGTTTGATGATCTGGATACGATTATCCGCTTTGCGAAGCAGGTTCCGTTTAAGGAGTGCCCGCCGAATGCACTCTATAAGCTGGATGAGACCTATTATATGATCATGGATCTCTCCAATCAGCTGGAATCCGATGTGCGCAGACTGTCTGCAGTAACGGACGAGTATGTATCCGATCTGCTTGTCGGTGCCCAAAAGAAAGCGTTTGTGGAAGAACATGGGAAATTAATCTTGAGTGATGCTGCGATTGAACAGTTACGGGAATTGTAAGAAGTGTAAATACGGGTACAACAAAAAACGGGGCTTTCAGAAGTCCCGCTTTATTTATGATCCGTTATGTATCGATGCAACCAATTAGTCTAAGATCTTACGAATTGATTCTAATACACGATCGGCCTGGAATGGCTTTACGATGAAATCCTTTGCTCCTGACTGAATAGCCTCGATAACCATCGACTGCTGGCCCATAGCAGAGCACATTACACATGTTGCGTTAGGATCTGCGGCTTTAATCTCTTTGAGAGCCTGAATACCATCTTTGTTCGGCATTGTGATATCGAGCGTTACCAGATCTGGCTTAAGCTCATTGTACTTTGTAACGGCTTCCACACCATCTGCTGCCTCGCCTGCAATCTCAAATCCTCCTTTAGTAAGGATATCTTTGAGCATCATTCGCATGAACGCTGCGTCATCCACGATTAAAATCTTTGCCATTTATACTTCCTCCTGTTTTAAAATCTGTTTAACAATACTAATTGGATATAACTGTATCAGCGAACTGTCGATCAGGTTGTCGACCGTCAGTCGAAATGTTACTTTAACAATGTCGGTTCCGTTGCATAGCTCGTCCGGAATCTCAAATGTCTTGTGATCCTTGGAGTTGATAAGCGGAAATCCAATATCGGTTGGTGCCGAGATCAGTGATGCCATCGAAGTGGCAATCGATCCACACATCTGATTCATCGCCTCCGCGACAGCAGAGAGTGTCAACTCGTCAACCTGCATATTCGATACATCCGAACCATCGCCGCCCATCATCAGGTTTGCGATAATGAGAGCATCCTTTACATCCATAACCATCAGGTTCGTTCCATCCAACCCCTTGGTGTAAGGAACCTTGACCAGAATGTAGTCATCCCGTTCCAACAACTCTTCCTTGGCGAGAACCTCGACCGTAGGAGTTGTAATATTGGTCGCACGGTTAATGATCAGACTCAGCGCAGTAGCGGCAGTACCGGTACAGATATTGGCCACTTCGCCGATCACATCAGCCTGTTCCCTCGTAATACTTTCCATATACTTCCCTCCATAGTGCCTATTCCTAACCTCGATTATACCAAAATTAGACAGATAAGGGAAGAAAATCTTTGTTTTTTTTAAAATTCATTGGTATCATACCACAGATATGATAAAATTGGAATATCGAAAGCTATATTAAGTGCATAATAAGGAGATTTATATGGGTGATCAGGAATATACAGAGGCGTTAAAGCTTGGTAAAAAAGAATATAAATCATGTGTGTCCCAGGGACGGTTTCCGTACCTGCCGGTACTCGACGACATTTTATCCAGAGAGGAAGTAAGAACAGAGCAGAATATGGGACTGATCCAGATTCCGCTTGACTTTGTGGTAGGAACGTCAACCATGGGAAGAACCTATTCATTCGCAGCGAATTTTATGCCGATTCTGCGGGAGAATACCGAGTTTGCCGTCAAGTGGGCAAACCTGTCAGACGCACAGATCAACGAGGGAATCCGTGATCCGATCGTTGCATACGAATATATGAACCGCTACTATGTCGTGGAAGGTAACAAGCGAGTCAGTGTTCTTAAGTATTTTAAGGCGGATTCGATCGTTGCCAATGTCACACGAAAGATTCCAAAATACTCGGAGGATGAGGATGTTAAGATCTATTATGAATACATGAAGTTCAATGAGATCACAGGTCTTTTCAATATTGAATTCTCAAAACCTGGTATGGCGGAGCAGCTGCTGGAACTGACCGGCTGTACAACCCGCTGGGATCCGGAGGTGCGCAGCGAATTTAACAGTCTGCTTTTGCATTTTACCAGGGCATATGAATTCAGGGGCGGAAGCAAGCTGCCGATCACGGTTGGAGATGCTTTGACCGCATTCATCAACGTATACGGATATAAGGAATCGCTTGCAATGTCGGATGCGGAGATGAACACGAATGTTGTAAAATGCTGGAATGAGTTTGTCGTGCTGACACATAAGCATACGGTCGGTCTGGTCATGGATCCGACATCCGTACAGGAGAAGAAGAGTCTGTTAAGTTATCTGCTTCCGACTTCGAACCGCAAGTTTACTGTGGCATTCCTCTATCCGAAGTCTCCGGAGGAGTCCGACTGGATCTATGCGCATGAGCTTGGTCGTAATTATCTCGAGGAGACCTTCCCGGATCAGATGAAGACCATCTGCTGCGTGAGCGGTGTTCATGAAGAAAACGTTGAGGATGTCTTAAGCGAAGTGATCAGGAACGGTGCAGACATTGTCTTTGAGGTGGCACCGCAGATGATGAAGCCGAGTCTTAAGATTGCGGTGGATCATCCGGATGTAAAGATTTTGAACTGCACACTCAACACGTCGCATAAGTATATCCGTACTTATTATGCACGTATGTATGAGGCGAAATTTATTGCGGGTGTAATCGCAGGTGCGCTTGCGGACAACAACAAGATAGCGTATATTGCCGATTATCCGATCTATGGAATGATTGCAAACATTAACGCTTTTGCGCTTGGCGCGTCGTTTACGAATCCGCGTGCACAGATCTATCTGGAGTGGTCGACGAAGAAGGATTACGACAGGGAACATTTTCTGACTGAGAATGATATATCGGTTGTTTCGGATCAGGACATGATCACACCGAGTGATACCAAAAGACAGTTTGGTCTGTACCGTATTGAAGAAGGACGGACGCTTAATCTTGCGATGCCGCTTTGGAACTGGGGCATTTTCTACGAGAAGATGATTCAGAGTATCTTAGCGGGATCTTATCAGACAGAGGGCAATTCCGAGGATCGTGCGCTCAATTACTGGTGGGGCATGTCGGCAGGCGTCATTGACATGATCTGCTCAAACAATGTACCTGCAGGCGTCAGAAGACTTGCGGACCATCTGAAGCATGATATTAAAAAAGGCGATATGGTTCCGTTTTATGGGGAAATTTATTCGCAGGACGGTGAGCTTCGCAATAAGAGTAATGTGGCGATGAAACCGGAAGCGATTATGGAAATGGATTGGCTGGTTGCAAACGTAAAGGGAAGTATCCCGACGATGGATACGCTGATCGATGCAGCACAAACCGTTGTACAATTAAAGGGTGTAGAGGAAACGAAGTAGCATGAAAATACTATTTTTGGCAGATGAAGAGTGCAAAATATACTGGGATTACTTTCGAAAAGAACAGTTTGAGGGAATTGATCTGATCATTTCCTGTGGCGATCTGAAGCCGGAATACCTGTCGTTTCTTGCAACGATGGTTCCGGTGCCGCTGCTATATGTGCACGGAAATCACGATGACAAGTACAAGAGGAGACCGCCGGAAGGATGCATCTGTATTGAGAATCGGATCTATATTCATAATGGGGTTCGCATTCTGGGACTTGGCGGTTCCTACCGTTACAAAACAGGGGACAACCAGTATACCGAAGTGCAGATGGCTCGCCGGATATCTAAGATGCGTTTTAAGATTAAAAGAAATCATGGGTTTGACATTCTTGTGACGCATTCGCCCGCGTATGGATTTCATGACGGCGAGGATCAGTGTCATCGTGGATTTGATTCGTTTAATCACCTGATTGAAACGTATCATCCGAAGTATTTTGTGCACGGACATGTTCATATGAATTACGGAAGACAGTTTCCGCGCGTGGATGAGATCGGGGAGACGCAGGTGATCAATGCGTTTGAACGGTATATATTGGAAGTGTAGAAGAGAACTTAATACTTAGTTATCAAGAGATAGCCGTTCCTAAACTTACCAGAGAGCAGGACGGTTATTTCTTATGTTTTTTAAAAGAATCATCTTGACAAGTTTTGTATCTTATAGTAATATGCAATAGTTGACAAAATCAACAAGTGCTGATGTGGCTCAGAGGTAGAGCACTTCCTTGGTAAGGAAGGGGTCACGGGTTCAATTCCCGTCATCAGCTCTTTTTTATTGCAATAAGGCGCTGCCGTATGATTCTGGCAGCGCCTTATTAATTATCAAGCACTTGTGTGTATATTTTGTTTATTTAGAATAAAAGGAAAAGGCATAGCAAGTGATTACGTTGCTAAGTCCAATTGTTGCATGGTGCCGGCCTGTCCATTCTCATAGAGGAACATACCGGTTTTGCGAATAACACCATTGGTGTGATTATCGCTTAAATTGTTGAGAGAAAAATCCGTATCGCGTGATCCTAAATAGATGGCACCGACGCCAGCTTCGGACAAACTCATCAGATTATCATTGCCATCGGCATCTTTTACCCAGATACGCAGTTTGTCAAAAATCTCATCTGCCTCATCAATCCAGCCGTTACCGTCTTTGTCGTACTGTGCGAGATCCGCGAAACCATTTCCGTTCGAAGTTCCGAATAGTTCAGAACCATCATTAATGATTCCATCTCCGTTTTTATCGAGCGCAAGATATCCGCTACCGGACTCTAGCATTGAAATCTCCTCTTCGTTTCCGTCTGCATCCAGATCAAACATAAATTTCTGATCCGATACATCCGCAACATTTCCGTTTAAGTTGATGACAAGCGGATCACATAAGCGCGGCTTTCCGAAATCAATGTAGTTTTCTGCCATCTGTGTGAATTCGCGTGACATTTCTACATTCATGTTAAACGGAATCTCACGTCCATCTGCGGTCTTGACCACACCTTTGGCATCAAAGCAGGTTGTTTCCTGTTCAGAATAATAGAAAAACGTATAGCTTTGTCCGCCCTCGCCAAATTCTGTCGATGCAAGGCTGGTGTCAGAACCTGTACTACCGAGTGTTGTGTCTGAATCTTCCGTTCCATCCTGTGTAAAAGTATTCGTATAGTCACTGTATTTACGCCCAAACAAAATATAGAGCAGATAGTCGATCGCCTGTTCACGAATCTTGTGAAGTGCATTCACACTTTCCTGTAAACTGGTGCGTTTCACACCTCCCGCTGATTGCAGCCGTGACATCAGATCTTCCAAAGATTCCTTTTTTGAACCCTGTTCGTTATCTTTTTCTGTGATTTCTTCCTGCTCATTTTCCGTCTGTGAAAACTGTCCCTGCCTGATTTCTTCCTGCCGAACCTGCGCGGCTTTTAAATTAAAAACCGTTGCCCCGGATGCGTTCCAGCGCGTGACGTTCACATAGTCTGCCTGCGTGGAGCGGTAACTTCTGCGGGAGTCCATACGAACCTGATCTGATTGAATAATCAATAATCCATCCTCCTAAACTCCGCCGATTATTTCTTAAATGCATCCTTTCATAAAGGAAATAAAAAAACGGATTCGCGAAAACTTCCTTTCTTTCGTGAAACCGTCCCTGGCTATCTTCTTTATTTGTGCTAACGTTATGGCCAATTTCGTTTGCAATATATGTATCGGCGTAAATCAGAATTTATTTAAGAAAATTGAGAAAAATGTTCATTTTTACACACAGAAAATTGAGAAAAAGTAAAAAGCGTGGTATAGTGAGTGTAGCGTTGCAAAAGCAAACCAGAGCGGAAAGGGTAGGAAATTATGGCAGATAACACAACAGAATCCATGAAGGATTACGAGAAGGAACTTGAGCGCTCCTTCCGTACGATCAATGAAGGAGATATCGTGAGCGGAAGTGTGATTGCGGTATCCGAAGAAGAAGTAACTTTAGATCTGAATTATTACACACAGGGAATCATCAAGGTCGAGAATCTGAGCAATGATCCGGATTTCAATCCGAAGGAGCAGCTGCAGCCGGGCGATGTCATTGAAGCAACGGTTATCAAGGTTGATGATGGCAACGGCAATATCGAATTGTCCAAGAAGGAAGCAAATGATGTGCTGGCATGGGACAAGCTGCAGGAGATGCTTGAGAATGAGACGCAGGTAACCGTCCGGATCAAGGAGAGCGTTCCAAGCGGTGTGGTAGCATTCTTAGAAGGAATCCGTGCGTTTATTCCGGCTTCCCAGTTATCGACTGATTATGTGGAAGATACGGACAAGTGGATCGGTAAGGATGTGACCGTGCAGGTAATCACCGTTGACAAAGAGAAGAATCGTCTGGTTCTCTCCGGCAAAGTCGTTGCAAGAAAGCAGCAGGAGGAAGAGAGAAACCATCGTATCGCGATGCTTGTTCCTGGTTCTGTTGTAGAAGGAACGGTTGAGTCGATCATGCCGTATGGTGCTTTTGTCAGCCTCGGCAACGGAATCAGCGGACTGGTTCATATCTCACAGATTAGTCAGAAACGTATCGGTTCGGTACATGAGGTTTTAAAGGAAGGTCAGAAGGTGAAGGCAAAAATCTTGAATACCAACGATGGTAAGGTCAGCCTTAGCATGAAAGCACTTGAGGAGATTATTCCGGATGACGACGTGCAGACGGAAGATGAGGCACAGGCAGAAGAGTATATCTCCAATGAGAGTGCATCGACAAGCCTCGGTTCCTTGTTAGCAGGACTGAAATTATAAATTCATTCTTAGAGAATCAATGAAGCCGGCGGATGCTGGCGTAGACCATCATGTTTACGCATGGTGACATGATAAGCAAAGGCGCTTAGGAGTTATCCTAGGCGCCTTCGTAATATGCAAGAACTTTCTTAATATAATTCTGGGTTTCGGTAAAAGGCGGTACACCGCCATATTTTGCCACATTACCGCTGCCGGCATTATATGCGGCGAGCGCGAGAGAAACATCTCCGTTGTAATTGGCAAGATGCTGGGAAATGACTTTGGCTCCTCCCATAATGTTATCATATGCATTATAGGCATCTGTGATGCCAAGACTCTTGGCCGTTGACGGCATCAGCTGCATGACACCCATCGCGCCGGAAGAACTGGTTGCATTCGGGTTGAAATTGGATTCTGCGTGGGCAATCGCCTTCAGAAGCTTGACATCGACGTTGTATTTTTCCGAAGCTTCCTCAAAGTAAGCATCCAGACTTGTGGATGAGGACGATGAGGTATTGCCGGATGACGTAGCGTTTGTCTGCGAGCCGGATGTAACAGCTGCGGTATTTCCTGTGCTTACATTCTGCGAATCAGCGACCGGAATATTCGGAGCAGGATTGAACCCAAGCAGCTTTTGAACCGTCTCGGGTGAAATGCTGCCGGAACTCTGCGCGGCGAGAATCGCATCCACCGCCATCGCCTGCTGGGCGCGTTCTGCGGAGGCTAATACCTCGCGGAAACTGTCGTAGACCGCATCGGTCCGTGCTTCTGTCGATGTAGATTCGGTAATTGTCGAACCCGTTTTATTCACTTCGTCAATATATGGTAAAATCGTTACACTCATGTCTGTATGATAGCACATCAAATGAGAAAGTTAAAGTAAAAGCACGAAAATTGCTTGAATTTGTAATGTAGTTGTTGTAGCATAGATTTCAAAGCGAATCACGTTAGGGTGATGCAATAGTAAAGTTATATCTCCGGAATCTCGATTCTGGAATTAAGGAGAATAGAATCATGGAAAAGAAACCATTTGTAACTAAGAGTCAGGTGGAAGAAATCGTAAAGACATACCCGACACCATTTCATTTATATGACGAGAAAGGAATCCGTGAGAATGCCAAGGCAGTCAAGGAAGCATTTGCATGGAATCCGAATTTCCGCGAGTATTTTGCGGTGAAAGCAACACCAAACCCATATATCCTTAAGATTTTACAGGATTACGATATGGGATGTGACTGTTCTTCCTACACAGAACTGATGCTTGCAAAGTCCTGTGGCTTTGACGGAAAACACATCATGTTCTCATCCAACGATACACCGGCGGAAGAGTTTGCCTATGCAGATGAACTCGGCGCAATCATTAACCTGGATGATTTTACACACATTGATTTCTTAGAGCAGACGATCGGTCATATTCCGGAGACCATCAGCTGCCGTTACAATCCGGGCGGAGTGTTCGAACTGAGCAATGGAATCATGGACAACCCTGGAGATTCCAAGTATGGAATGACCAAGGATCAGATCATTGAGGCATATAAGATTCTTAAGAGTAAAGGCGCGAAGCATTTCGGAATCCACGCTTTCCTTGCAAGCAATACGGTAACCAACGAATATTATCCGAAGTTGGCAAGACAGTTATTTGAATTGGTTGTTGAGCTGCGCGACAAGACCGGATGCGACATACGTTTCGTAAACCTCTCCGGTGGTGTTGGAATTCCTTACACACCGGACAAGGAGCCGAACGATATCCGTGTGATCGGTGAGGGCGTTCATAAAGCATATGATGAAGTACTTGTTCCGGCTGGAATGGGCGATGTTGCTATCTATTCCGAGATGGGAAGATTCATGCTCGGACCTTATGGCTGTCTCGTTACGAAGGCAATCCATGAGAAGCACATCTATAAGGAATACATCGGTGTAGATGCGTGTGCAGCAAACCTGATGCGTCCGGCCATTTACGGTGCTTATCATCATATTACGGTCCTTGGTAAGGAGAATGCGCCGTGCGATCATGTATATGATGTGACCGGAAGTCTCTGTGAGAACTGTGATAAATTCGCTGTTGACCGTAATCTGCCGAAGATCGATATGGGCGATTATCTTGTGATCCATGATACCGGAGCACACGGATTCGCTATGGGATACAATTATAACGGACGTCTCCGTTCTGCTGAGTTATTACTGAAGGAAGACGGCAGTGTGAAGATGATCCGTCGTGCCGAGACACCGGAAGATTACTTTGCAACGTTTGATTGTTTTGACGATCTAAAGATCACACGCTAGTTTTTGCATAGGGCTTATGGAAATTGAATACGTGAGTGTTTATTAAGGCGTCACCTTCGGGTGGCGCCTTTTTCCGCTCGCGCGTGAAAGTGTGGCAAGCGCACAATTTAAATTTTAAGACAACGTTAAGAATGGAACATTGTTTGCGAAAGGCAGGTATGGTAAGGTAGAGACGAAAATGTGAACAAGTTGAATGTGATGAAAGAAAATTGTCTTGTCGTGTTAATACATCGATAAGAAGGGAATGAATTTCTTAATCAGGGAGGATGTTATGTTAAGTGTAAACAATGTTACGAAGAAATACGGCAAAGTGATCGCGAACGAAAATATCTCGCTTCAGATTGCCGATGGACAGATTGCGGTACTTCTCGGACCGAATGGTGCCGGAAAATCCACAATTATCAAAAGTATTATCGGTTTTCTCAAATACCAGGGAAGTGTTACGGTCGATGGACTTCTCAACAAGTCAATCGAGGCAAAACGTATTATGGGTTATATTCCTGAGATTCCGTCACTGTACCCAAACCTTACGGTAGATGAACATATGGAATTTGTTGCCCGCGCGTATAAACTCGACAATTATAAGGAATATAAAGAAGAGTTGTTGCGTCGCTTTGAACTGGATGATAAGAAAAAGAAATTCGGTGATGAATTGTCAAAGGGAATGCAGCAGAAACTCAGTATCTGTTGTGGTCTGCTTCCAAAACCGAAGCTGATCCTCTTCGATGAGCCGATGATCGGTCTGGATCCGCATGCAATCAAAGAACTGAAATCGATGCTTTTGGAGTTGAAGCAGCAGGGGGCATCCATTCTTGTCAGCACCCATATGATCGACTCGATTGAGGAACTGTGGGATACGACCTACATTATGATGAAGGGACGTGTAGCAGCAGTTGTGGAGCGAGATAAGATTGTTCAGGGTGACAAGAGCCTGGAGGATATCTTCTTTGAGATTACGGAAGGTGGTGCCGAATGAGACTTTGGGGATATTATGCACTGCATACGTTTATCAATACAATTAAGAAGATTTTCAAAAGTAAAGTGGTTGTGGTCATATTATGCAGTATGCTGATCGGTGGTGTGATCGGAGGAAGTGTCGGTTTCATCGGTTCGTTGATTGAAGACCAGGCACAGACGGAAATTGCTACGGATGACCACGGAGATGCTGAAGCGGATTCCGTCGATTTAGAAGATGGTTTTATGGAAAAATACGCTGCCGAGATCAAAGAAAGCATACCGGCAGCCACGATGATATTACTTCTAGTGGTTGTGCTTTTCGGCATCTACGGAGGCTCGAAGAAAGGAAGCGATATCTTCCTTATGGCAGACGCCAATCTGCTGTTTGCCGCGCCTATTAAGGCACAGACGGTTCTCATGTTCCGGCTTTCGTTTCAGATGCTGGCGCTTTTGTTTGTCACATTTTATATGGTGTTTCAGGTGCCGAGCCTGAAGCTTTTGCTTGGAATTGATAACTTCGCGATATTCGCGATCTTTCTCGCGTGGGGCATGCTGCTTTTTATGTCAAGGATGATGTCTGTATTCACGTATACACTGACGTCGACCCATGAGCGCTTAAAACAATACGTTGTTCCATTTGTGTTTGCCGTTGCTATCTGCGTTGTAGTTGCAACCGGTTCCGTGTATATGGCAACCGGCAATGATTATATGGCGACGCTTCGCCTGACATATGGAGCAGATTGGTCAAATTACATTCCGGTGTTCGGCTGGTACAAGGCGATGGTTATGAATGCGATCAGTGGAGATGTGATCAGATCATTGTTTTATATGGTGCTCAATCTCATATTCCTGATCGTGCTTGTCTGGGGAATCTGGCATATGAAAGCGGATTTTTATGAGGATGCACTTGCCGGAGCACAGAAGCGTGACGATATGACAAGAGCCACAATGGAAGGGCGCAATGTCAACAAAGACAAGAAACAGTCTGCAAGACGTGCGAAGAAGCTGGAGCGAAAGGCAAAGGGGACATATGAACTGAAAGGATGGGGCGCATCGGTATTTCTTCACAAGTCGATTATGAACCGAAAGCGCTTCGCAAAGTTTGGTTTTGTGACAAATACGTTGCTTGTGTATCTTGCAATTGGTGGACTCGGATCTGCATTTATGGTCTATAAGACGGATATCCGTGAGATTTCCGTGATCGGGCTGATTATGGCTCTGACCTTATTTTTCCGCAACTTTGGGAATCCGATTGAAATTGAGTCTTCACACAATTGGCTTTTCCTGGTCCCGGAGGATCCGTACAAGAAGGTGCTGTATGCAATCCTTGCCGGAAGTGTGGACTGTGTGCTGGATCTGCTTCCGGGAATTGTGATAGCAACCGTGATCCTTCGCGGAAACCTGTTTATGGCGCTCCTTTGGTTAGTAACACTTGTGGCAATGGATTTCATGTTCTCATGCTTCGGACTTCTGATGCAGGCAATCCTGCCGTCGAATGCGATGGATGTGGTAAAATCGATGCTGCAGATGATGATCCGTTTCTTCATCATCCTTGTGATCGTGATTGCATTTGCAATCGGCGCAGCATTGCAGGGGCTGGCACTTGGCGCAGTATTTTGTATGTTTGCATCGCTTGCGGTGGGAACGGTATGCTTTGTGGTGTATCCAAGCTTACTGCATCGTGGAATTGGATAAAGAATAAAAAAAATCCCAGAAGTTGATAAACTTCTGGGATTCTTTTGATTTTGCTGACCTCAGCAAAATCGCGAATGCCGGCAGCGGGACTTGAACCCGCACGTGGTTACCCACAACAGATTTTGAGTCTGCATCGTCTGCCATTCCGACACGCCGGCACGAACAAATATTATACTAACACAGCAGAATGAGGATTGCAAGAAGAACTTTCGCATTTGAGAGTTTTTTGCGACAATTAATGAAGAAAATCAGCACGAAAAATCAAAAGCGGATATCGCTACATTATTGACGAAAGTTATCATATATGATAACATGATTAAAGTGACAAGATGAGAGAAACGTGGTTAATCAAACAGAACTTGCATATGGAATGGTGAGATTGCGGAAAGCAAGAAGCATCGTTGGATGGATTTCGATTGAATGATAAAAAGGGGGAATACGGTTAGAGGCATGACGAAGCGAAGTGATGCCAGCCGGGATGTCGCGAAGCAGCTTCGGGATGTGCGGAAGTCGCAGGGGATGACACAGGAGTCATTGGCGGAACTGGTTGGAACGAAGAAGTCGAATATATCGCGCCTGGAGAGCGGACGGTATAATCCGAGTCTTGATTTTCTGGCGAAAGTAGCGGGAGGACTCGGTAAGCAGATTCAGGTGAAGGTGAAATAACAGGCAACGAACAGGAGGAGAACAGGACGTGACAATGAAGTTGGGAAACTACAAGGATAATGATGTGGAATTATGCCGGACAACGAATGACCGGGTGAGCCGGCAGACGGCGGAGGCGCTTCTTGAGGAACACATTCCGTTTACGAAGAACAGCAAGCGGGTTCCATTCTTCAAGAGGGAAGAGTACAAGGGAGCAGACAAGGTCTGGGTTATTACGATCAACCCACGCAGATACGGACAGGCAAGACGCGTGATCGATCGCATGGATCGTGTCTATAAGGAACGCCTTGTATTATCGAACTATTAATTCGGATACAACATGGGAGAAAGTGGATTAGAATGATTTGCAGATGGAAGGCTTCTGCTGACGGAAGCAACGAATCTGAAAAAAGTGTGAAATCCATTCAAAAAGGAACAGAGGTGTGGTAGAATTTTATGAGATGATGCCATATTTCTGTTCTTTTTTGCTTGGAAATAATTTCTAATTGATGAGATACAATGTCCCTCCAGGAGGAAAAGCTGATGAAACAGGTAAAGCAGTAGTGGCAGATGATATATTATGAAGGAAGATTGAGGTTGATATAGAGATGAAACAGAGAATTCGTTATATGATTGGCTTTGCACTCGTTCCAATCATCGGTTTTTATCTGATGGAGGCATTTGAACATAACGCTTTGGCGGAGGTAAGACAGGAAGCGCAGCTATTTAATATCCTGATCTTCGAACTGATTGCGTGGACGCTGTATCTGCTGATCGGCAGAATGGCTTTGGCACTGCGCATAGAACTTATCATTGCACTCGTGTTTGGCATTACGAATCATTATGTGATGGCATTCCGATCGACACCGTTTGTTCCATGGGATCTGCTTTCCGTGAAGACGGCGGCGAGTGTTGCTGGCAATTATGATTTTACCCCCACAACGAGAATGATCGTTGTTACAGTTTTATTTTTGCTGCTGATGGTTGCAGTGCGCATTTTTCGCAAAGCGCCACGCATCAAGCTGCCGATCAGGCTTGGCTCCGCGGTATTATGTGGTTTAGCATTGTGTCTTTTTGTCAATACTTTGCAACAGGAGACGTTCCAGACGAAACATTATCTGTATCCGTTCTTATTTACACCGGCGTACATGACGAAGGTTAACGGTATGGCGGTAACCTTTGCGATGGATCTTGCTTATGTTGCGGTTGACAAACCGGAAGGTTACAGTGCTGACGAAGCAGAAGCAACACTTAAGCAGTATGGGGATACATCGAACGTATTTCCGGATGGAGAGAAAACGGTATCGGATCAAAGTAATAAGAATAATATGGGACAGAGTGATGATGCAAACGGAAGCAAAGCGAATGATTCCGGACAAGGCAAAGAGGATGATCAGCTCCCGAATATCATTGTGATCATGGATGAGGCGTTCTCAGATCTTGCAGTTGTCGGAGACCTTGAGACGAACGAAGATTATATGCCTTTTATGCATAAGATGCAGCAGGGAGCGGACAATGCAATCACCGGATATGCGCAGGTATCTGTGTGCGGCGGCAATACAGCAAATTCCGAGTTTGAGTTTCTGACCGGTAATACGATGTCGTTTCTGCCGAGTGGAAGTATCCCGTATCAGCAGTATATTACAAGAAATACGCCGTCGCTTGCAAGCTATCTGGCGAGTCTTGGATACGAGACTTACGCGCAGCATCCGTATTATGCATCGGGCTGGAACCGTGAGAAGGTTTATCCGCTGCTGGGTTTTGAACATCTGGATTTTATGGACGATTATGCAAACAAGACTTATGTGCGCAAATATGTCAGCGACGATGCGGACATGCAGCATATTATAGATACTTATGAGAATAAGGAAGAGGGGAAGCCTGCATTCATCTTCAATGTGACGATGCAGAATCACGGCGGCTACACGGATCAATATGCGAATCTGGAGGAAAGCATCCACGCGACCAATTACAACAGCGAGGTGCTCGACCAGTATCTGTCGCTGATCAAACTGACGGATCAGTCACTGGAGAAGTTGGTCGATTATTTCGAGAAAGCAGATGAGAAGACGATCATTGTGTTCTTCGGGGATCACCAGCCGAACGATACCGTTGCGGCACAGATTCAGAAATCAATGCTTCTCCCCGGCGAAAGCGTGTCTGACGAACAACTCCGTCAGCGTTATCTGGTGCCTTATCTTGTGTGGGCAAATTACGATATTGGAAGTGCAATGGGACAGGATACGAGCCTGAACTATCTGTCAGCACAGGTCTTGAAAGCGGCAGGTGTTCCAACGGATGCGTATCAGAATTTCCTGCTGGAGTTAAAGAATTCTTATCCTGTTGTTTCTGCGGCAGGACGCACGGATGGGACAAAGGCAGATGAGGATCTGTTTGCGACATACAAGAAATTACAATACTATAATTTGTTTGAAAAATAACAGACCTGTTAAGACGCGATTCAATCTTCCTTCAATGTGAATATTGTATTATGTGTTAACTTTTGGAAAAAGTTAACATGCAGCATCCGACCTTCGCGAAGCGAAAGTTCATGGTCGGATGTTCCATATATGTGTTAACTTTTGGAAAAAGTTAACATGCAGCATCCGGCCTTCGCGAAGCGAAATCTCATGGCCGGATGTTCCATAGGAGTGTAACATGTTTCATAAAGTCGGTCAGAAAATTGATCAACTGACAAAAAAGAAAGCTTATCCTTATGTGATGGCATTCTTCATACCGTTTGTGATCTGCGTGATCATCTGTATCGGCAATGGGGTCTATCCGTTTGGGGACAACTGTATTCTGCACATTGACATGTATCATCAGTATTGTCCGTTTTTTACAGAGTTTTTAAACAAACTCAGAACCGGCGGAAGTTTGCAGTATTCCTGGAATCTGGGACTTGGATCGGATTTCGTATCGCTGTATGCGTACTATCTGGCGAGCCCGCTCAATTTACTGATTGTGCTTTGTCCGAAGCGTTTTGTCATTGAATTCATGACGCTTCTGATCCTTGTGAAGGTTGCGGCGAGCGGGCTGAGTTTCTTTTGGTTTCTGAAGTACCATTTTGGAATGGTTGGCAAGGACGGCAGGATGCATAAGAATCAGATGATTCCGGCGCTCGTTTTCTCGACTGGTTATGCGTTGTCCGGTTTCGTTGCAGCGTACAGCTGGGATATCATGTGGATGGACTGTATTGCACTGTTCCCACTCATTATGGTTGGACTCGAAAAACTGGTGAAGGAGCAGAAGGCGTTACTCTACTATGTGACGCTGGCGCTTTGTATCTATGCTAATTATTATATTTCAATCATGATCTGCATCTTTTTGGTGTTTGCCTTCGGTCTGTATTTCTTCCAGGCAAAAGGCCATAGATTTGCGGCAATCCTGCGATTCGCATGGTATTCGCTTCTTGCGGGGGCAAGCTCGGCAATCCTGCTCCTCCCGGAGATTGCGGTACTGGGGGCGTCAGGATCAGCGGAGGGCGGATTCCCGACACAGATCGAATTCTACTTTAATATTATTGCGGAACTTGGCAGAGGCGCTGCGACTGCAGCTGCATATACAGGCAACGATCACTGGCCGAATCTGTATGCGGGCGCATTCAGTCTGCTTCTCGTCTGGCTTTATGTGTTAAATCGAAGAATTAAGATGAGAGAAAAATTGCCGCGTCTTCTGATGCTTGGCTTTTTCCTGGTAAGTTTTGCGAACAAGCAGCTGGATTACATCTGGCATGGCATGCATTTTCCGCAGGCGCTGCCTGGAAGACAGTCTTTTTTGTATATTTTTATGATTCTCGTGATGGGATTTGCGACTGTTCGCAAGTTTAAAGGGACGAAGCTTTGGCACATCGTGCTGTCCACAGTCGGAGCGATGAGTCTGCTTCTTTTGAGCGGTCTGGTGGGGGATGAGGAAGTCACCGATGTGATGTCGCTTCTGATTACCGCACTTTTCGTCAGTGTGTATGGCATCTGCCTGATTCTGATTAAACTGACGCGAAAGCAGACAAGGATGATGCTTGCGCAGTTTGCCGTATGGATTGCAATCGCGGAACTTGCGGTCAATATGGCAATCACCGGACTTGGCACAACGAGCCGCGTGGCTTATACGGATAAGCAGGACTTCTATCCAAAGCTTCTTGATATGGCAAAGGAAGATAACGAGAAGATGGGCGGTGACGCCTTTTACCGTGTGGAAGATACCGGAAGAAAGACGAAGAATGACGATGCATTGTACGGCTATCCGTCGGCGACGATTTTCTCTTCGCTGATGAATCTGGATGTCAGCCATCTGTTTCAGAAGTTATATATGGAGGGCGGCAAGAATTTCTATTGTTACAATGGGGCGACACCGCTTTCCACCGCAATGTTTTCTGTGCGCTACATGCTCTCCGATAATCCGATGGAAGCGGATATGTTTAAGACTTACGTTGGAAGCGAGAACGGAAATTATCTGTACCGCAACAATTATTGTCTGCCACTCGGGTTCATGATGGATGAGGATGCAATTCAGACGTGGACGGATTCGTCTGCGGGCAGAACCGGTTCGCTGAATGCCCTGGCAACTGCACTTGGATGCGAGGAGAACATGATCAGTACAGTAGACTGTAAGACAGAAGCAGTGGAGGGAGATACCTCGATCGACATCCCGGAGGATGGTTATTACTATGCAGATTACACAACATGCAATTCGGACAGTCTGAATGTCAACCGGAATGATGGATGGAATATGAATTATTCCAAGACGACGCATCGTTACCTGCTGGGACTTGGAAAATGCAAGGCGGGGGATCGAATCCACATCTCCAATACAAATATGGAAACGATTTATTTCAGCGTGTATAAGCTGAACACGGATGTGGTGGAGCAGTGTTATCATACATTGAATCGTCAGACGATGGAACTGACTTCCATGACGGATCGCTCGGTGGAGGGTACCGTTGATGTTAAGGAAGCGGGAAGACTGGTATTGTCGATACCGGCGGATGCTGGATGGACTCTGTATGTAGACGGTAAAGAGACGGATATAACGCCACTTGCAGATGCGCTGATCGGTGTTCATCTTACTGAAGGCGCGCATACGATCCGGCTGCATTACACAACACCGGGGCTGAAAGCGGGTGCTGCAATCAGCGGTGGAGCGATTGCTCTATTTGCATGGAGTATGCTGTTAGTTCGGTGTAGAAGACGAGTTGAAAGAGTGAGAGAATCAGTGGAAGAGAATACAGGCGAAGTTTAGAAGCGGAATGCAGGCGAGGAGAAGAAAATGAGCAAAATAAGTATCGTGGTGCCGATGTACAATGAACAGGAAGCATTGGACATCCTCTACAGGGAATTGAAGCGTGTGACGGAGACGATTCCGGAGCATGAATTTGAATATCTGTTTGTCAATGATGGATCGAAGGATGCAACATTGGATGAAATAAAGAAGCTGGCGGAGCAGGATGCGCGTGTGCGTTACGTCTCTTTCTCCCGCAATTTCGGCAAGGAAGCGGCGATGTATGCAGGACTGAAAAGCGCAAGCGGTGATTATGTGGCGCTCATGGATGCGGATCTGCAGGATCCGCCGGCACTTCTTCCACAGATGATCCAAATGATCGAGTCGGGGGAATGCGACAATGTGGCGACCAGACGTGTGAACCGCAAGGGGGAGCCACCGATCCGGTCCTTCTTTGCGAAATGCTTTTATAAAGTGATGCGGAAACTGACTCATATCGAGATTGCGGACGGTGCGCGTGATTACCGGCTGATGAGCAGAGCGATGGTGGATTCGATCCTTTCGGTCAGTGAGTATAACCGCTTTTCCAAAGGAATCTTTGCGTGGGTCGGCTACGAGACCAGGTGGCTGGAGTTTGAGAATGTGGAACGTGCAGCGGGAGAGACGAAGTGGAGCTTCTGGAAACTGGTGCGCTACTCGTTTGACGGAATTGTCAATTTCTCGGATACACCGCTTCGGATTTCTTCGTATCTGGGACTGCTTCTTACGGGACTTTCCTTTGTCGCCATTATTATAGAAGTAATCCGTGCGTTAGTGTTTGGTGATCCGGTTGCCGGATGGCCGTCACTTGTGTGTATCATCACGTTTATCGGTGGAATCCAGCTTTTCTGCATGGGTATCATGGGACAGTATATCGCAAAGACTTACATGGAGGTCAAACGGAGACCGCATTATATCGTGAAAGAGAGCAATATAGAAGAATTTGACGCATAAAACAAAGTTTTATATAATGATACAAAAGGTCAACAGATGAGGATGGAGCGATTTTCTGAAGAAAATCAGCGGAATCCGAATGGGTGTAGAATTGCGGGAGTTGCAAAGCAACGGAGCAATTCGTGTATCATATTAAAATACAACAGAGACAATCGTTCCCTGAGGAGATAAACAATACATGAAAATAAAGAGAAAAAGAAGGCGCATGAAGAGCGTGATCGTCAGTCTGGCGCTTTTGATTACAAGTGTGGCTGCAGTCCCTTGCATTCATGCGGTGGCAGATACGAAGGACACACAGTTCGAGTCGCAGATGAAGGCGGCGGGATTCCCGACCAGTTATCTGGACAGTCTGAGTGCATTACATAAGAAGTACCCCAACTGGCAGTTCGAGGCAGTAAGCACCGGACTGAATTGGGATGATGTCATCAAGAATGAGAGCAAGAATGGTGTCAATCTTGTCCCGAAAAGCGGCAACGATTCCACCAAGTCGACAGCCTCCGGGGCATACGACTGGACGACCAATACGTGGACAATCTACGACGGATCCTCGTGGGTGGCAGCGAGTTCAACCTATATCGCGTATTATATGGATCCGCGCAATTTCTTAAATGATACCGACATCTTTCAGTTTGAAAGTTTAAGCTACAGTAAGTCACAGACCAGGGCGGGCGTATCGGCAATCCTTGCGGGAACCTTTATGGCAAAGGAAATCGAGGATGCGGACGGCACAACATTAAATTATGCCGATGCATTTATGAAGATTGGTGAAATACGCAAGATCAGCCCCTATCACCTGGCGTCGCGTGTGCGACAGGAACAGGGAACGGGAGGAACGAGTTCGCTGATTTCCGGAACGTACAGCGGATACGAGGGTTATTATAATTACTTCAATTTTGGTGCATCCGGAGTTGGCTCGGCAGCCGTCATCAAGAACGGACTGGCATACGCAAAGTCCAAGGGGTGGGATACCCGTTATAAATCATTGGACGGAGGCGCGCAGCTTCTGGCAAAGAATTATATATCGGTCGGACAGGATACGCTGTATTTTCAGAAATTCAATGTGGTAAATGCGAGCAATCTGTACGGACATCAGTATATGAGCAACCTGACTGCTGCTTACACGGAAGGCAGGAAGCTTGGACAGGGATATACGGATAAGCAGCAGGCATTCGTGTTTCGGATTCCGGTCTACACTTCGATGCCGGATCAGGCATCGGCTTTTACGGCAACGGGTAATCCGAACAATTATCTGAATACACTTTCCGTCACCGGACAGACACTGACACCGGGATTTACCGGTGCAACGACTTCCTATTCGCTTGTCGTAGACAACAGCGTGGAGTCTATCAAAGTGAATGCGACTGCGGTTGCATCCACCTCTACGGTTTCCGGAACAGGAACCGTGAGTCTGAAGGTTGGAAGTAATACGGTTTCTGTGAAATGTAAGTCACAGAGCGGATCGACGAAGACGTACAAATTGACGGTTGTTCGGCAGGAGGGCGAGGAAGCAAGCAAGGTGCCGACCTCCAAAACGTATACCGTCGGAAGCAAATATATTACCGGAATCCAGCCGGGGACGAAGGCTTCGACGGTGCTTAAGAATCTTACCGCATCCGGCGCAACTTTAAAACTCGTCGGTACAGACGGCAAGAAGAAAAGCGGTGCAGTTGTAACATCGGATGTCGTGCAGCTGTATGATGGAAGCGGTAAGAAGATTTCTTCTTACACGATCGTTATCTACGGTGACGTGAACGGAGATGGTGAAATCAATGTACTTGATATGATCAAGGTGAACCGCCACGTGCTCGGTCTTACCAAGCTGAGTGGTGCTTATCTGGAGGCAGGGGATGCAAACCGTGCGGGAGATGGTGTCAATGTACTTGATATGATCTATATCAATCGCCATTCGCTAGGACTTGCAACAATCCGGCAGTAATGTCTGCCTGTAAATGGTCTTATATGTCTGTAACGCAGCGCAGCTTATGATAAAAAGGAAAAGGATAAAGCTATGAAAGAGTTAAAGATGACACAACATAAGGATGAGGCTGGCAAAAAGCGCAGATTGCGATTCATTTCTTCGCTTTTTGCAATAATTCTGATGCTTGGCTGCATCATGATCCCGGATACGAACGCCCAGGCGAGCAGCCTTTCTGTCGGCGTCAGTGCATCTTCCGTGAAGATCGGTGACACTGTTACGGTATCAATCACGGTTCCGGCTGGCGTGTCGGCAACTGTTAATGTGACATATCCGTCAGGAACATTTTCTTTCAGTTCCGCTTCGGATACTGCCAGCGCGAACGGCGGTACGGTATCAATGACGATCGGAAGCTACGGAAGCAGCAATACGAAGACGACCGGAACGATGAAGTTTAAGGCAAAGGCTGCGGGAAGTGCGACTTTTTCCGCATCGGCACCGATTGCCGGTAATCAGGATGGAGATCGTGTGAGTGTTGGCGGTGCAAGTGCTTCGGTGCGTGTCAAGAATGAGGCAAATGAGAACAATAGCAATAAATCGGATAGCAGTAACGGCTCCGATACATCCGATAACAATTCGGATGACAATAAGACAAAATCGGCGGATAATTCGCTGGCATCTCTGACCTTGTCAAGTGGATCGCTTTCTCCGGCATTCAAATATAGTGTAACCAATTATACCGCAGAGGTCGCAAACGATGTGACATCCGTTGTTGTATCTGCGAAGACGAGCAACGCCAACGCAACGGTGGAATCAGTAAAAGGCGGCGAGAATCTATCGGTCGGTGCCAACAAGATCCAGATTGTCGTGAAGGCAGAGAATGGTGTGACCGCAACTTACACCATCACGGTTACGAGAAAAGAATCCGGTGATACTACGGATGAACCGGAACCGGACAATACCGATGAGCCGCAGGAGCAGTGTTACGACATCGGCGGTGTCAAGATGTATCCGTCCGAGGATGGCGACGAGTCGCAGATTCCGGAAGAATTTGCATTAAGTGAGATTACGCTTTGGGAGAAAGCATATCCTTATTGGGTAAACGATACGATCGGTTCCGATGTCGGACTCATCTATCTGGTCGATGAGAATCAGGAGAACGGTGCGTGGTACCGCATCAGCGAGGCTTCGCCGTATGAGGCAAAACCGTTCATCTGCTTTAAGTCCGAGTATGGATATATTATTGCGACACCGGAGAAGATGAATGAGACAGCACCTGCAGGTTACACTTCTGAGACAATTAATATAGAAGGAAAAGGCGTTGCAGATGCATTCGTGAAAGCTGGGGATGAGGAGAACTGCCTCATCTATGCAGTCAACCAGGATGGTGTGTACGGATTGTATCAGTACGATCTGCAGGATCGCACCTATATGCGCTACAAAGAAGCACCGGTTGCAGAAGATACGCAGGTGACAGAAGAACCGACAATCGAGGACAGTACAAAGGTCAGTGATCTGGAGAGCCAGAACCGTCTGCTTTTCTACGCCTTCATTGTTGTCGTGGCAATCCTTCTCATTGTGATCGTTATCCTTGTCGTCAAGAGAAGACATGACGGCGATGATTATGCGGATGATGACGATTACGAGGAAGAGGACGAAGAGGAAGAAGAGGAAGAAGACACAGACAGTGCATCGAATGATGTAGGATACCGCATGGATGAATTAGATCTGTCAGATGAGCGCGCAGGCGCAAGCAAGCGTTATGACCGAAGTGCGTTTCTGACCGGGGATGAAGTGACTGCGGAGGACGCAGAACCGGACGAGACAGCTGAGGAACAGACCGAGAGTGATGTCGAGGCGGAGACTGAAGAGGAACAGACCAACATTGAGGTTGAGCCGGAATCGGAGATTACAGATGAAGAGTCGATAGGCACAGAAAATCCAATTGTGTCAGAAGCAGCGGTAAATGAGACGGAAACTTCTGAGGTTACAACAAATACCGTAGATCTTGAGGCGGTACTTGCGCAGGCGGTTGCAGAGACGATGGACGAGAGTGTAGATGGCAAGGGGCAGAGCGCTGAGAAAAGCGAGGAGACCTTAAGCAGCGAAGAAGATGACGCAGCGGTACAGGAAGAAATTGAGGAGGAGAGACCGCACAGGGATAAGCATAAGAAGAAGTCCTACCGGGAGAAAATAAGAGAATCAATGGACGACTTTGAAGATGAGGATGATTTCGACTCGGAGGAAGACGAAGACGATTATGACGACGAGCCGAAGAAATCCAGAAAAGAAAAGAAAGAGAAACACGGCTTCTTCGGTCGTAAAAAGAAGAAGGATGAAGACGAGGATGATGATATCGAATTCCTCGATCTGTAATCGCATTTTAGGAGGCAATATAGAGTGAGACCATATACAGATAAGGCAAAGAAAGCAATCAGTTACGCTAACCGCCTGTCGAAGTCTATGCAGTGCAATTATGTTGGTACGGAACATATTCTGGCAGGACTTCTGCGTGAGGGGAGCGGCGTGGCGGCAGAGGTACTTGCCGCAAACAACATTGAATTGGACAAATTACTCGAGCTGATCAATGAACTGGTCGCTCCGGGCGAGGATATCGCGGTATTGGATCGTGACGGAGAGACACCGCGCACACAGGCTGTGCTTGAGCGTGCAGAGGAGATTGCGGAGCGCTTTGACTGCGATGAGATCGGAACGGAGCATCTGCTTCTTTCTATGATTAAGGAGGGAGACTGTGCTGCATGCCGTCTTCTGAATACAATGGGAGCAAACCCGCAGAAGCTGTTCGTCGACATCTTAGGCGCAATGGGCGAAGATCCGGCGCGTTACCGCGACGAAATCCAGCGAGGCAGAGCAGATAACAGTGCTTCACTGACACCTACACTTGACCAGTATTCGAGAGACCTTACCGCTTTGGCGCGTGCGGGAATGCTTGATCCTGTAATCGGACGTAAGAACGAGACGGAGCGCGTGCTTCAGATCCTCTGTCGCAGAGGCAAGAACAATCCGTGTCTGATCGGCGAGCCGGGTGTCGGCAAGACGGCGATCGTGGAAGGCATTGCACAGAATCTGGTCAATGGAACCGTTCCGGACATTGTTGCCGGTAAACGCCTGGTTTCTCTTGATATGTCCGGTCTTGTGGCAAAATCCAAGTACCGCGGAGAATTTGAGGAACGCATTAAGAAAGTTATTAACGAAGTGGCAGCAGCCGGTAATGTCATGCTTTTTATCGATGAGCTGCATACGATCATCGGCGCCGGTGGCGCGGAAGGCTCGCTTGATGCGTCCAATATTTTAAAACCGGCGCTCGCAAGGGGCGAAGTGCAGGTGATCGGTGCCACGACGATTGAAGAGTACAGAAAATATATCGAGAAGGATGCAGCGCTTGAACGCCGTTTCCAGCCGGTGCAGGTGGGAGAACCGACCGAGGAAGAGTCTATCGAGATCTTGAAGGGGCTTCGTGGCTTGTACGAGAAGCATCATAATGTAGAGATTACGGATGAGGGCGTGGAGGCAGCCGTGCGTCTGTCTGCGCGTTACGTCAATGACCGTTTCCTGCCGGATAAGGCAATCGACCTCATGGATGAGGCAGCAGCCAAGAGTCGTCTCGGTGTCATGCGCGATCCACAGGATGCAATTCTGAAAAAGCAGGAGATCCGTCAGGCGGAGCTTGATTTAGAAGATGCGCTGCGCGAGGGAGATATCGAGCGTGCACGCACATTAAAATCTGCCAGAGAAGACTTAGAACTCCAGTGGGAGAAATTAAATAAGAAGAATCAGCGCGCGGATAAGAGAAGAAAGCCGGTAGTCGGCGAGAATGAGATTGCGGAAGTGGTTGCAGGCTGGACGAAGATTCCGGTCAGCAAGCTGACAGAAAATGAAGCGGCACGTCTGCAGAAACTGGAAAAGACACTGCACAAGCGTGTGATCGGTCAGGAGGAGGCGGTATCGGCTGTGGCAAAGGCTGTACGCAGAGGCCGTGTGGGTCTTAAGGATCCGAAGCGACCGATTGGTTCCTTCTTATTCCTCGGACCGACCGGTGTCGGTAAGACGGAGGTGTCCAAGGCGCTTGCAGAGGCAGTATTTGGTAATGAAGATGCGATGATCCGTGTGGATATGTCGGAGTATATGGAGAAGCACAGTGTTTCCAAGATGATCGGATCACCGCCAGGATATGTCGGACATGAGGACGGTGGACAGCTCTCAGAGAAAGTGCGCAGAAATCCGTTTTCCGTTGTGCTTTTTGATGAAATCGAGAAGGCTCATCCGGATGTGTTCAATATCTTACTCCAGGTGCTTGACGATGGTCATATTACCGACTCGCAGGGACGTAAAGTAGATTTCAAGAACACCATTATCATCATGACCAGCAACGCCGGTGCGCAGTCGATCATCGAGCCGAAGAAGCTTGGTTTCGGTGTGCATGAGGATGAGAAGCAGGATCATGAGCGGATGAAGAACAACGTGATGGAGGAAGTGAAACGCCTTTTCAAACCGGAATTCTTAAACCGAATCGATGAGACGATCGTATTCCGCGCACTCAACAAGGATGATATGAAGCAGATTGTAACACTGATGGCATCTGAATTGCAGAAACGCTGCAGAGAGCAGCTGCAGATCGAACTTGTGATCCGTGACGCTGCCAAGGCATATATTGTGGAGAAGGCATACGACAGAAAGTACGGTGCAAGACCGCTTCGTCGCAAGATTCAGGATGAAATCGAGGATCGGCTTGCAGAGGAGATTATCGCGGGCAAAGTGAAAGCCGGGGATCGCGTGGTTGTGACGACGAAGCATAAAGAGTTAATTGTGGAGAAGGACTAGCGCTGTTCGTTGAATTTATAATGAATAAGAGTGCATACATGACGGATAAAAGATTTGTTGTGTATGCATTTCATTTTTGTGGCAATTGCGATGAGAATGAAACTATGAAGAATGCTATAAATGGATGCAAAGAAAATGTGATGTTAGAATAAAAAATGCGACACTAGAAAGAAGAAAAATTGTGATGCGGAATCGGAAAAATGATTGTATCAGACTGGCAAGAGTGTTATAATTTGAGTATCAAATTTACGACTTAAGAGAGTGTGCATGCGACATTAAAATATGCGTGTGCAAAGGTGATCGATTCCGTAAGGGGATGCATTACAAGTCATATACAGGAGGAGAAAGATGGCTGCAATCAGTGAATTAATCCGTACCGAGGCCAATGGTACACTCAGCTTTGGAGATTATACATTAGGAGCGAAGGCAAAGCTGGACAATTACGACTTTAACGGTGACAAATACAAGGTTAAGACATTCAAGGAGATTACGAAGTTAGAGCGTAATGGACTTTTTGTATATGAGTCTGTTCCTGGTACAGCAGTAACCGATTTTGATCAGACTGAGAATACGGTTGCGTTTACCGTAGAGGGACCGGAAGATGCACAGATTACACTGGAACTTGAGGAGGAGACCGAGTATGAGATCTCCATCGACGGAAAATCCGCAGGAACCATGAAGACTAATCTGGGCGGCAAGCTGAGCATGAGTGTAGAACTTGAGGGCGCAGACAAAGTAGCAATCAAGGTGGAGAAGAGATAATATATGGCAAAAGCAAAAACGAGCGCGTTTTTTTGCCAGAATTGTGGATATGAGTCCGCCAAATGGATGGGACAGTGTCCGGGATGTAAAGAGTGGAATACCTTCGTTGAGGAACTGGTAGACCGGAAAGCGTTAAGCGGATCCGGGAAGAGAAAGCCAGCTTCTGAGGCGAAGCCTGTTCCACTCTCTTCTGTTGTGGCATCAAATGAGGAACGCGTCAGTACAAATATGAAAGAATTGGATCGTGTGCTCGGCGGAGGAATCGTGCGTGGTTCGCTTGTGCTCGTGGGTGGTGATCCGGGTATTGGTAAGTCGACACTTCTGCTTCAGGTGTGCAGGAATCTATCGGCGCAGGGACAGTCTGTATTGTATGTTTCGGGCGAGGAGTCGCTGCAGCAGATTAAGATCCGGGCGGAACGTATCGGAACATTTACGGATCATCTGCAGCTACTATGCGAGACGAACCTGGATCTGATCCGTGAGGTGATCGAGCGGCAGAAGCCACAGATCGTTGTGATCGACAGTGTGCAGACGATGTACAACGACAGTGTCGGATCTGCGCCGGGAAGCGTGTCGCAGGTGCGTGAGGCAACGTCTGTCCTCATGCAGATCGCCAAGGGGATGGATATCTCTATCTTTATTGTTGGCCATGTGACCAAGGAAGGTGTCGTGGCGGGACCGCGTGTGCTTGAACACATGGTGGACACCGTCTTGTATTTTGAAGGGGATCGGCACGAGAGTTACCGCATTCTGCGCGGCGTGAAGAACCGCTTCGGCTCGACGAATGAGATTGGTGTCTTTGAGATGCGTGCAGAGGGGCTTGCAGAAGTGGAGAACCCTTCGGAATATATGTTGAGCGGTAAGCCGGCAGATGCATCGGGATCTGTGGTGGCTTGTTCCGTAGAAGGCACACGCCCGATCCTGCTTGAGATTCAGGCACTTATCTGCCACAGTTATTTTAATAATCCGCGCCGTACTGCAACCGGTACGGACTTTAACCGTGTCAATTTACTGCTTGCAGTCCTGGAGAAGCGGCTCGGCATGCAGCTTTCCGACTGTGATGCCTATGTCAATATCGCAGGTGGAATCCGCATGAATGAACCGGCGATCGATCTTGGAATCGTTCTTGCAATCATATCCAGCAAACTGGATCTCACGATCGATGAGAAAACGATCTGTTTCGGTGAGGTTGGACTTAGTGGCGAAGTCCGAGGTGTGACGATGGCGGAGCAGCGTGTCGCCGAGGCTGCCAAGCTTGGTTTCAAGAGATGCATTCTTCCAAGTGTCTGTCTAGGCGCAGCGAAGGGAGTTAAAGGGATTGAATTGGTCGGTGTCAGCAATGTGAGAGAGGCGTTGGAGGCAATCCAATAAGACAATGATAGAACAAGAGGAGAGGCTTCTTCGATGTGCACAAAGTGTTGTGCATACGAGGGAGCCTCTCCTTTTGTTCGTAAGTGCGGGAGTGCGGCAGGCGCGCGGAGAGGAGGCGGAGCGAAGGGGAGGGAAAGTATGGACGCGCGGAGAAATGAAATGTATTATGTCGGGCGGGGCGAAGAGAAGGAGGAAGAAGGGGAAAAGTCCCGGAGAAAGAAGAAAGCGGGGCGAAGGAGAAGAAAAAGAAGTGAAAAAGCCCCGGAGGAAGAAGAAAGCGGGGCGAAGAAGAAGGAAAAGCAGGAAAAAAGCCCCGGAGGAAGAAGAAAGCGGGGCGAAGAAGAAGGAAAAGCAGGAAAA
>ERZ1034723.38-NODE-38-length-78132-cov-14.109802_pt1 | contig 78132 bp, 82 predicted proteins | sample MGYA00520637_ERZ1034723 | MGnify/ENA primary metagenome ERZ1034723 (study PRJEB33766, sample SAMN09781719) | gut metagenome | biome: gut microbiome | host: Homo sapiens | place: Madagascar | study: EMG produced TPA metagenomics assembly of the PRJNA485056 data set... | reverse complement strand
CGGAGAGTCTATACACTGCCCGCAGGATGGATGCAAAAATGCTCATGGCTTTTTTTCCTCTCATTTCCGCGCTGTAACGCACAGCCACCCCTTTTTGTTTTTGTGGCTCTGGATCTTACAAAATCCTGCTTGCTCCAGATATGCTTTCAGTGCAGTGTCCGTGTAGATGGTCATACCATTGATAATTTGTGTCCATTTGTCATCTTTTGCTGTTTCGCCGTTTGCTTCATTGCAGATGAAAAAGATCCCGCCGGGCTTCAGCACCCGATAGACCTCTCTGAAATTCTGTGCAAGCTCCGGCCAGAAGTAGACCGTTTCAAAGGCGGTCACCACATCAAACTGCTCCGCTTCAAACGGCAGTTCTGCCACACTTGCCTGTTGCACGGTACACCGTCCTGCCGCAATGGCTCTGGCATTGACTTTTCGCGCTTTTTCCACGCTGACGGCTGAGTAGTCGATGCCCTGCACCTTGCCTTTGGGACACAGTTTCAACAGTGTTTTAATGTTCGCTCCACCGCCGCAGCCGCAGTCCAGCACCATGGCATCCGGGGCAGGCTGCAAAAATTGAAGTCCCCACGCTGCCATTGCGCTGTGTCCGAAGTTCATCATGGCAACCATGATCTTCCCGCCAAGTCCTACGGGCTTTCGGGTGTTTTCAAAGAATGACATATCACACCTCCGATTTCACACATTCTGCATAGGTCAGTGGGAAGGACGCTTTCAGCACAGCACTTTTTCGCACCCTCCACCCGTTCTGCCGCAGAAAACTCAGATACTCCTCACTCGTCCACCTGCTATGCAGAGGGAATCCTGCCAATCTCATAAAATAGGCTTTGATCCTTCCTCTAAGTGAATTTTCCGCGTGAATAAAGGTTGGTGCGATCAACACACCATCGTCCTTCAGCACCCGTTTGATCTCTCGCAGTGCTTTCTCTGGCTGCGGCACGATGTGCAATGCGTTGGATACGATCACCACATCAAATGAATTGCCTGCGTATGGCAAAGAAAACATATCCTGCACGGAAAAATGCAGCTTCGCAGAGCAATTTCCACGCTTGGCTTCTGCAATCATTTCTTGAGAGGCATCCGTCGCCTCAATGCATGCCGCTACTTTTACGATATGCTTGGCGATCAGTCCCGTTCCTGTAGCCAACTCCAGCACTGTTTTGTCTTTCACGACCGGACGGATCAGCTCATATATTTTTTCGTACGCTGCCCTGTCTTTTCGCATAAAGCAGTCATACAGACCTGCATTTCTGTCCCAGAAATTCTTGTGATCTTGCATTGCTGTCTCACCTTTTATAGTTAGACTATTCTAACCAGCACGCGCATATCCAAAAGTTAGGTTCAGCTAACTCGTGTGTTTAGAAAAAGCCGCATTTCTGCGACCTTTCGCCTTATTCAAATAACTTCCTCCATGCACTGCACACCAACGTTTTCAGCCACTGAGGATAACGATTCTCAATCTGCTCCTTGTGGGAACAGCCAAAATCTATTTTTTGCACCGTTGCGGTAGCCTTTGTCTTTATGTCTATATTATACCGTGCTTGCTTCTGATTTGCAATGGTATAGTATTCTATTTTGTAATTTTCATCATACTATAACCCTACCATCTTAGTCAGAACAACTTAGTCAATGAAAATCCTGCACCTTACCCAACAGCCAGATTGCCGCAAGCGGTAATCCCATCGGACTAATCAAAAATGTCATCAACAACAAAATAAGCCCATTCTGCGGAGAATATGTAATCAACACTGCAACTCTCTGTCAAATTCTACTCGAACTAAAGAAATCCCCGAAAACTCAATGTTTTCGGGGAAATTTGCTCTTTTGTGATATTCGTTTGAATTATCTCTTTGAGAACTGAGGTGCACGACGAGCAGCCTTCAGACCATACTTCTTTCTTTCCTTCATACGAGGGTCTCTGGTAAGGAATCCTGCCTTCTTCAGAACGGGTCTGAAATCACCGTCTACCTGAAGCAGTGCTCTGGAAATACCGTGTCTGATTGCACCAGCCTGGCCGGTGTATCCGCCACCGCGAACGTTAACCAGAACGTCGAACTTCTCAGCAGTCTCAGTAGCTGCCAGAGGCTGACGAACGATAACCTTCAGAGTCTCCAGACCGAAGTACTCATCAATGCTTCTCTTATTGATTGTAATATTACCATTACCGGGTACTAAATATACTCTGGCGATGGATTTCTTTCTTCTACCGGTTCCGTAGTATCTTTCTGTTTTAGCCATGATTTATTTTCCTCCTCTCAGTCCTTTAGAATGTCAGTACTTCAGGCTTCTGAGCTTCATGCTTGTGCTCAGGTCCTGCATATACGTGAAGTTTGGTGAACATCTGTCTTCCTAAAGGTCCCTTGGGAAGCATGCCCTTAACTGCAAGCTCGATTACCTGCTCAGGCTTCTTTTCTAATTTTTCTCTCAGGGTAGCTTCTTTTAAACCACCAACGTAATCGGAATGATGATAATATACCTTCTGATCCATCTTCTTACCGGTTACTTTGATCTTCTCAGCATTGATAACGATAACGTTGTCACCGCAGTCGATGTGGGGAGTGAAGATAGGCTTATTCTTGCCTCTCAGCACTTTAGCAACCTCAGATGCCAGACGGCCTAAGGTCATGTCAGTAGCGTCTACTACATACCATTTTCTATCGATTGTAGCTGGACTAGCCATAAATGTTTTCATTATGTTCCCTCCATATTACTTTCGCCGATTCCTGATCGACTTTTTCAGTGTTCCGGTCTGATAGTAATCTGCAGATGTCCGGCTACATTTTACTTCTTCCCAAAACGGTTGAATACTTTATTTCAATGCTTCGTCGGGGCTTTGACTCAGCATATTGAAACACTGTCACAGTCATATATTATATGGCACCAAGCAATTAGTGTCAAGATAATTTTAAAACTTTTTACAGTTCAGCCGTAAAACGTAACAATGCGGCTTTGCGGATGACGCATGCTGAACTGTCACAGAAACTCGTATTTCATCAGCGTCAGTCCATGGGCCGGTGCGGTAGGTCCCGCTGCACTGCGTTCCTTTGCCTCGAGGATCGTGAAAATATCCATGGGGTCCCGCTTGCCCTGTCCGATATCTAACAGGGTTCCGACAATGATCCTCACCATATTATATAAGAAGCCATTACCGCAGACGCGGATCACCAGATCATTGTCTCCCTGCTCTTCCACTTCCACGGAATAGATGGTGCGTACGGTGGATTCTACCTGGGCGCCGGTCTGGCAGAAGCTTTTGAAATCATGTTCTCCCTCCAGATAAGCCGCCGCTTCCTGCATCCGGTTCACATCCAGTTCATAATAAGTAAAAAGCGAATACAAACGTTTCACCGGCATGGGGAACTGTGCCCGGTAGATCCGGTATTCATAGGTCTTGCGGCTGTCGCATCTGCGGGGATGCCAGTCATCCGGCACCTGTTCGGACTTTTGTATCCGGATATCCTCCGGAAGTCTCTGGTTCAGCGCATAAGAAATTTTCTCCGCAGGCATCCGGCTGGTAGTATCAAACACAGCGATATTCCCCAGTGCATGCACTCCGGAGTCCGTCCGACTGGCTCCGATGACCTCAACGGGCTCCTGCAGCAGATCGGTCAGGCACCGGTTCAATTCACTTTCGATGGTGATCCCGTTATTCTGGATCTGCCAGCCATGGTAGTTCGTACCGTCGTACGCCACGGTCAGGCGGACACGCTTTTTTTCTTTTTCCGGCTGCTTTGACAGCTGTTCTATTATCATTTCCGATTCCACTGTATTTCACCCGCTTTCTCTCCTGCCACCTGTCTTAGGTTCCCAGACATTCTTTCCTGTATTTGACGAGATACTATCTGTTATGGGCATTATTGTTTTGCAGTAAAAATTTACGGTAAAAACGGTAATCTTCCTACCACAATGCTGATCACCATATATGCGGCAATGCAGCCGTAAGCAATGTAATCTCTCTTATGATAGATCAGTGGCTTCATCTTCGTCCTGCCCTCTCCGCCGCGATAGCATCTGGCCTCCATTGCCATGGCAAGGTCGTTGGCTCTGCGGAACGCGGAGATAAACAGCGGTACTAAAAGGGGCACCATTGCCTTGGCACGTTTGAATAGATTGCCGCTCTCGAAATCCGCACCTCTGGCGATCTGCGCTTTCATGATCTTATCCGTTTCTTCTAATAATATAGGTATAAAACGAAGTGCAATGGACATCATCATGGCCACTTCATGTACGGGCACCTTGAATACTTTTAAGGGTCCCATCATTTTCTCCATTCCATCCGTCAGATTGTTCGGTGTAGTGGTCAGCGTCATCACAGAGGATCCAATGATCAGAAGTGTCAGGCGGATAGCCATGGAAATGGCCATTTTCAGACCTTCCTGCGTGATGGTCAGCTTCCAGATCGTTATAAGCGGTGTTCCCGGTGTCAGAAAGAGATTGAACACCACTGTGATCAGCATAAGCATAACAATGGTCTTCATTCCCTTTACCATGAATTTAAAAGGTACCTTCGACAGACGGATCACCAATCCCAGGAAAAGTGCCGCAATCACATACCCTGCATAATTTTTGAAAAAGAACAGGGAAATGATAAATAAAACGGTACCTCCCAACTTTACCCGGGGATCCATCTTATGAATCAATGATTCCGTCTGATAATATTGTCCTAATGTAATATCTCTAAGCATATTGCTCCTCACCAGAGTTTCTGCCCGTCTCCTGTCGGGTCAGAACTCGTATCTTCTCTCTGCTCATGCTGCAATTTGAGCATTGCAGTTCAAATCATTACTTCTGATTGTTCTGTTTCCAGACTCTTGCAATTTCTTCCGCAGCCTCTTCGATCGTTGTGGCATCTACATCCACATCCGCTCCCCGTGCTTTCAGCTCATGCATGATATAGGTCACCTGAGGTGCCGCCAGTCCTACTTCTTCCAATTCTTTGTAATGTTTGAACACTTCTCTCGGGGTATCGTCATACATGACGCTTCCCTTGTTCATCACAATAATACGGTCTACGTATTCCGCCACATCCTCCATACTGTGGGATACCAGCAGAATCGTAAGTCCTGTCTCGGTCTGCAGCTTTTTGATCTGCTGTAAGATCTCATCTCTTCCCTTGGGATCCAGTCCGGCAGTGGGTTCGTCCAGGATCAGCACTTCCGGCTTCATTGCCAGTACTCCGGCGATCGCCACACGACGCTTCTGTCCACCGGACAGTTCAAAGGGTGACTGATAGAAAAGCTCGTCCGGCAGTCCTACTTTTTTCAGAGCATCGTATGCACGAAGCTCCACTTCTTTTTTATCCAGTCCCAGATTCTTCGGTCCGAAACAGACATCGCTGAATACATCGATCTCAAACAGCTGATGCTCCGGATACTGGAACACCAGTCCTACCTTGCTGCGGAGCTTTTTCATATCATAATCCTTATCGTAGATATCTTCTCCGTTAAAATAGATATGTCCGTCGGTAGCACGGATCAATCCGTTCATATGCTGCATCAGCGTGGACTTACCGGAACCGGTATGCCCGATGATACCGATGAACTGTCCATCCGGTATCTTCAGGCAGACATCGTTCAGGGCATGAACTGCCAGCGGTGTATCTGCACCGTATACATAATTCACATGATCTAATATGATAGACATTTTTTCGATCCTTTCCCGGGTACTTTCATTCGCTGCCATCCCCGCCACTATTTCCTGTCGGTTTTTCCATAGCCCAGTGCATTGACCAGCTCTTCTCTTGTCAATATGCCATCCGGCAGCGGAATTCCGCGTTTCTGCAATTCATACGATAACAGCGTTACCTGCGGCACATCCAGCCGTAGCTTTTTCAGCTGCTCCACCTGTGAAAAGATTTCCCGGGGGGTACCCTGCATGGCAATTTTTCCCTCATCCATAACAAATACCTTGTCCGCATGAATGATTTCTTCCATATAATGAGTGATCAGGATCAGCGTAACGCCTTCCACCTGATTCAATCCACGGACTGCACGGATGACTTCCTTACGTCCACTGGGATCCAGCATGGCAGTTGGCTCATCTAATACAATGCATTTGGGATGCATGGCCAGTACTCCGGCAATAGACACTCTCTGCTTCTGTCCACCGGACAGCTTATTCGGGGAATACTTTCGATATTCGTACATACCTACCGCGCGTAAGCTCTCTTCCACACGCTGCCAGATCTCCTCCGTGGGGATCCCCATGTTCTCCGGACCAAATCCCACATCTTCTTCCACTACCTGTCCTATGATCTGGTTATCCGGATTCTGAAACACCATGCCGGCTGTCTGACGGACCTTCCAGATGTTGTCCTCATCCTTCGTGTCCATACCATCGACCCAGAGTGTTCCCTCTGTCGGATTTAAGATGGCATTCATATGCTTTGCCAGAGTAGACTTGCCGGAACCGTTATGTCCGAGGATAGCTATGAACTGTCCCTGCTCTATATCAAGAGAAACATCATTCACTGCTCTTGTGATCCCTTCCACATTTCCCTCTTCATCCCGACGAATATATTCATATACTACATTATTTGCTTTAATGATCTCCATAAATAATCTCCATTCCATATTCGCTTAGTGCCGGAGAATCAGCTGTCTTCTGCTTTTGCAAGATATCGTTCCTATTTTACTAGATTATGCACAGATTTACAACACTTAACAGGGAACTGACCCGACTTTTTCAAAATCTCTTGTACTGCTTTCCAAAAACCTTTATAGTTATGGTTGTATCTTTCTATTGCAGAACATTTCAGAAAATAAAACGAGGAGGCATTCTATGAATCCGATCGATCGCAATAAAATATGGAAGATGGTGGGTATCCTTGCGCTCATCACTGTCGTGGCCGGAGGACTGCTAAGGGTATCCCAACACAGTTCCTACACTCTTGGGGATTATGCGATGGACAATCCTTCCCTGGCTTATCAGACGGCAGAGCCGTCACCTACCCCGGAGCCTACACCAGTCGTCGACAATTCCAATGAAAATGCGACAGAAAACTTGCAGGAAGGATCTTCCATGGCAGAAACTACTGTTTTGACCGGTTATTCCCTGAACGGAGAGCTATTGACCGACCAGCGGACCACGCTGTCCGACGGCTTCTATTATGAGCCGTTATCCGAAAAATTACAGAGATACATAACAGGTGTTTCTTATCCAGCCACTGTAGATAACTCTGATAGTTCTTCGGAAACACTGTTGAAATCTGTCGAAATCAGCTATGACGATCTGTGCTATGTACATATAAGGCATTATAATTTTGAAGGAAATCCTGCAGAAGGGGAATTAATCTGTAACAAGGCGATCGCGCAGGACCTGACAGAAATCTTCTACGAGCTGTATTGTAATGAATATCAGCTGGAAAAGGTACTTTTGATCGATGAATATGATGGGGATGACCTCGCATCCATGGAGGATAACAATACCTCCTGCTTCAACTACCGCCCGGTGGAAGGAACTTCCTCCCTGTCTAAGCATGCATTAGGGCTGGCGATCGATATCAATCCCTTTTATAATCCTTATATTACTTACAATAAGGATGGCAGCGAAAAGATATCTCCTGCAAACGCTTCCGCCTATGCAGACAGAACCTCTTCCTTCCCCTACAAAATTGACGAAAACGATCTGTGCTATCAGTTATTTAAGGAACATGGTTTCACCTGGGGAGGTCACTGGAACTCCTGCAAGGATTATCAGCATTTTCAGAAGATAGTGGAGTAAGCCGCTTGTCAGCAATCATTTTCCTGTAATAATCGAGTAGACTGTCTCCTACTCGATTTGTATACTTCGAATACACAAAAAGCGCCTCCGGAAATGAACCAACTCATTTCCGAAAGCGCTATTTTTATGTCTGCTTATAAGTTATGGATTAAACTAACTCCAGAACAACAGTCATAGCTGCGTCACCCTTACGCTGACCGATCTTAACGATTCTGGTGTAACCACCCTTACGGGTAGCATACTTGGGAGCATACTCATCGAAGAGCTTTGCAACCAGGTCAACTTCCTTGGTGTTCTTTTTCTTGCCTGCTGCATCAGCGGGAACCTCAACTACAGGGTTCAGAACCTTCAGCATCTGACGACGTGCATGAGATCTGGTAGGCAGATCCTTCTTGATCTCCTTCTCAACTTCGTCGTATACAGTAACGGTAACACCGTTCTCGATCTTAACCAGCTTGCCATCCTTATCGCGATGGGACTCAGCCAGGACCTTACCGGTCTCCTTGTCAACGATCTGCTTTACGCGCTTGCCGTCCTTGTCCTTGCGGGCAACCTTGGTGGTAACTTTAACAGTTTCGAAGTTATCCTTCTCTTTTACTGCCAGAGCGATCAGTCCATCAACGATCTTCTGTACTTCCTTAGCCTTAGCTTCGGTGGTAACGATCTTGCCGTTGTTGATCACTGCAGTTACCTGATTTCTTAATAATGCCTTTCTCTGTGCAGATGTTCTGCCGAGTTTTCTGTACTTTGCCATGATAATTTTCCTTTCTCCATTCATGGTACATCCGGCCATGCACTTTGGACTTACTTACCGAATGCGTTGTTTTTTGCCATTTAGAGATAAACCGCATCCGAACACTTTGGGCTTACCGGATACGGAAATCTAACTTTTTATGTTCAGCTGAAATTAGTTCTCATCGCTGGGGTTCAGCTGTAATCCCAGCTCTTTCAGTTTAGCCAGAACTTCTTCCAAAGATTTACGTCCGAGGTTACGAACCTTCATCATATCTTCTGAAGTCTTATTGGTTAACTCTTCTACAGTATTGATACCTGCTCTCTTCAAGCAGTTGTAAGAACGAACGGAAAGCTCCAGCTCGTCAATACTCATCTCCAGAACCTTTTCCTTCTCGTCATCTTCCTTCTCTACCATAACCTCAGCGGTCTTAGCATTTTCGGAAAGGTCGATGAACAGATTCAGATGCTCGCTGAGCACCTTAGCTGCCAGGCTGACTGCCTCATCGGGAGCCAGGGTTCCGTTGGTGTATACATCCAATGTAAGCTTGTCGAAATCAGTACTCTGACCTACACGGGTATTTTCTACCGTAACGTTAACTCTCTCTACAGGTGTATAGATAGAATCAATGGCAATTACGCCGATTGGTAAATCTTCGTGTTTGTTCTTGTCGGCACTTACGTAGCCGCGGCCTCTTGTAATAGTTAACTCCATGTAAAGTTTGGTATCTTTACCGCTCAGAGTAGCGATTACAAGGTCGGGGTTCAGAATTTCAATATCCTGGTCACACTGGATATCAGAAGCTCTTACAACACCTTCGCCTTCAAACTCGATATATGCAGTCTTAGCCTCGTTGGTCTCGCTGTTGTTCTTGATCGCAAGGCTCTTGATGTTCATGATGATCTCAGATACATCTTCCTTTACGCCGGGAATAGAACTGAACTCATGAAGAACACCTTCAATTTTGATCTGGCTCACTGCAGCACCGGGCAGGGAAGACAGCATGATTCTTCTCAGGGAGTTACCCAGAGTAATACCATAGCCTCTTTCCAGGGGTTTTACTACGAATTTACCATACTTTTTGTCTTCTGAAATCTCGCTAACCTCAATATTAGGTCTTTCAAAATCAAACACTGCCAATACCCTCCTTTGCGAACTTTATATGTTGACATGTTCTTACGAACAATATCCCATGGAATAATATTCCACAGGAAATGTTCATTGGGGTTACATAAAACTTACTTGGAGTACAACTCGACGATAAGCATCTCGTCAACAGGAACATCGATCATCTCTCTGGTAGGCAGATTCTTGATGGTTCCCTTAAAGTTCTCAACATCAGCATCGATCCATTCGGGTACTAATCTTCCAGCAGTAACATCAAGGATATCCTTGTATCTCTGCATGGACTTAGCACTCTCCTTGATCTCGATAACATCGCCAGCCTTGATCAGGTAAGAAGGAATGTTTACACACTTACCGTTTACAAGTACATGCTTGTGGTCAACGATCTGTCTTGCTTCTCTTCTGGTTCTTGCAAAACCCATTCTGAACACTACATTGTCCAGTCTGCTCTCTAACAGGGTCATCAGGTTCTCACCGGTCATGCCCTTCATTCTATCAGCCTTCTCATAGTAGTTACGGAAAGGCTTCTCCAGAACGCCATAGATGAACTTAGCCTTCTGCTTTTCTCTTAACTGAAGTCCGTACTCAGATACCTTTTTGCCTGCTCTTGCAGAGGTTCTGTTAGACTTCTTGTCATAGCCCAGGTAAGAAGGCTCAAGGCCAAGGGCTCTACATCTTTTCAGTACAGGTACGCGATTTACTGCCATTTTTTTATTTTCCCTTCTTTATACTTCGGAAGTGATTTCCGAGGGTTGTTTACAGTGCCGCAATGCGGCACTTTCATCCAACTTGTTCTAATGTTACTTCATTAAAATTAATTGTTTCGTCTTCTGACGATTTCTCACTAAACGCGACGACGCTTAGGAGGACGGCATCCATTGTGAGGTACAGGAGTTACATCACAAATGCTTAAGACATCCAGTCCACTTGCAGACAGAGCTCTGATTGCTGCTTCACGTCCTGAACCAGGACCCTTTACGAATACGTCAACGGACTTTAATCCGTGAACAAGAGCAGCCTTTGTTGCTGTTTCAGCAGCCATCTGTGCAGCATATGGAGTAGATTTCTTTGAACCTCTAAAACCAAGACCACCGGCACTTGCCCAGCTAAGAGCATTACCTTCAGCATCTGTTAACGTTACGATTGTATTGTTAAAAGAAGACTGAATATGTGCCTGTCCGCGTTCAACGTTTTTTCTTACACGCTTTTTTGTTACTTTCTTTGCAACTTTTTTAGCCATTTTAAACTAACCTACTTTCTCATTTCCTGGGGATGCTTACATTTGCTTCCCTCTCACAGTTACATTTTGATCTCAATTACTTCTTCTTATTTGCCACCGTGCGCTTAGGTCCCTTACGAGTTCTTGCGTTGGTCTTAGTCTTCTGACCACGAACAGGAAGTCCTTTACGATGACGAATACCACGATAGCAGCCGATTTCCTGAAGTCTCTTGATATTCAGAGCGATTTCTCTTCTCAGATCACCTTCTACCATAACGCCAAGCTTTTCGATAGCTTCACTGATCTTCTTTACCTCATCATCGGTAATATCTCTCACTCTGGTATCAGGATTTACACCTGCTTCTGCTAACAGCTTGTCAGCAGTAGGTCTGCCTATTCCATAGATATAGGTCAAACCGATCTCAATTCGTTTTTCTCTAGGTAAGTCTACACCTGCGATACGAGCCATTTACGTTTCCTCCATTTTCCTGCGTAATCTCTTACGCTTTGCGCAACATTTCTGCGCTCACAACTTTCGTTGTGCGTGCGTACGTTTGGTCTGTTAGTTGTACGCTCAATAGTTACTAATTGATTGGGGCTCTCACCCAATCGGACACGATCCGATCTTTCCATAACGAATATGTCTGCATCCGCAAAAAGAAATCTGTGATTTCTTTTTGGTGACGAAACTTAGATTTTCTTAATTTATGTCTTTTATAAATTTAGAAAATCTTTTCGTCATGGTATCAACAAGTAATCTCCCGTAAGCTCTATCCAAATCTATTATGAAAATTGATATTTTTGATAATGATCAATTCAGCCGCACATAATAACCGGACAAGAACTCACATACCTGATCAAATGACGATCAAGCGGTGATTATCCCTGTCTCTGTTTGTGCTTCGGATTCTCACAGATTACTCTGATGCGTCCTTTTCTCTTGATGATTTTGCACTTTTCGCAAATCGGTTTTACTGATGATCTAACTTTCATGTTAAACCCTCCTTTCAAAAAAGACCGTCTTACATTATAGCATGACGGTCTTTCCTTTGCAAGCGTATTCTTACGCTTTTTTCAATATTTTTTAGGTTTTTTCAACTTTTTTGTGATCTTTTTGCCTGCTTTACGATCAAAACAATAAAAGTAATGGCTGCAGCCGCCGCAACGCTCAAAATCCGGAAGGTAAACCTTGCATGCAGCGCAGAATGATGTTGTACGGCAATGATCCAGGCAAAAGGAATTGCAGCTGTGACAACGACCGGAAGTAACTGGGCATACACATTCTTCCATCTTCCCATAACAATGATCATCACCATCAGTCCTACTGCCACTGCGGTCAGGATGCCTGCGGCGATTCCCATATAAACCGGATATTCATGAAGATTCAGTCCGATCACATAGAACCCTCCGTTCATCCGCGGTCTGCCGCCGATAGCCTCTGTCCGTCCTATAATGGACCAGATGGCATCCTTAATCGTACCGGTGTGCAATGTCAAATCAGCAATGACCCATTTTGCAGCCCACATTCCGGCATAACCGACAGCCCAGCTGATACCAAATGCAACCAGCTTTTTGATATTGTTCCACAACTTGTCACTCTCTAATAAGAAATAACAGCACAGAGGAATTCCAAGGGTTACGATCGGATATGTCAGAAAATCAAAATAAGAAGTCAATATTCCGACAATCAGGAAAAATTCCGGATACCACCCCTTGTCATGCAATCTGTCATGATGCAAAAGCATATATTCCACCGCCAGAAGCGTCAGTATCCAGCATACCGACATGGTGAGAGATACCAGAACAAGCACCGGCTTCATAAACAGGAAGCTTCCCAGCGTCACCGCTGCAACACCGACATTTTTCTTCCGGATCGCTGTGACCAGTACCCAGACCATAAGAGCAATCTGTACCGCCAGTTCCAGCCATACCACATGCTGCCAGGAAAGCACCAGCAACAACGGCTTTAAATATAACAGATAGCCATGCCAGTACCTCGCATAAATATGAAGGTACATGTTATTGACATTCTCATGGGATTCACAAAAAGCCTTCAGGGAATCTTCCGGCGTCCACACGTCCTCTTCCAGATCATAGTGGTACATCCACATGGCATGTTCATAAGCATTTTTATCCGGCAGTCTCTCTATGGCATTCTGTACCATGATAGCATCGGTGTAAGTCTCTCTGTTTTTCCATAAGTACTTTGAAAATGCATCTTCCGGGATCTCATCGCCGGTCTTCAGCATATCCCCAACACTTTTCTCCACATTCCTGCGCATCGGCCCTACCGGAAGAAGGAATACCAATACCAAAAGCAGCGTTCCCACTACCGCACTGATCGCCAGAATAGCAGCAAAGTTACGTATTTTTTTAGCCATAGCTATTTTCTCTCCAGATTGTACTTACTTATCTCTCCAGATAATACGTCCCTTGCTCAGATCGTAAGGAGACAATTCCAGTGTTACCTTATCTCCGGGAAGGATACGGATGAAGTTCTGACGAAGCTTACCACTGATGGTAGCCAGCACTCTGTGTCCGTTCTCCAATTCTACACGGAACATGGTATTGGGAAGTTTCTCCACAACGGTTCCTTCGATTTCGATTACATCACTTTTAGACATAAAATTCCTCCATAGCTTTCTACTTTTTACTTCTTTACATTACTTATTACTCAGATAATCCTCCAGGGTCTTGCGGATCTGTCTGTTGATCTCGTCCCGCTCCCCCGGAAGATTCTGCTTTATGATCTGGATCAGTGTGTCCTGTGCCGAAGAATGTATGATCTGGATATGCTTTTTCTTTTTCTTCTTCGGATGTTCTACACCACGCAGCCTTCCGTCACACAGATAAACACATTCTCCCTCTTCACCGACGATCAGGTACAATCTGTCCTTGTCATGACCGGCTTTTGAAGTTGCAAGTTCTCCTATCATACCGTAAGTCTAACCTTTCTTACGCATTATAATCGCAGTGGATTACTCTTAATACATGGTCAGGATCTCGGGCTCGCCGTCCGTGATCAGGACCGTATTCTCATAATGTGCGGACAGGGATCCATCCTCGGTGACAACTGTCCAGTCGTCATCCAGCCATGCCACATCCGGTCTTCCGATATTGATCATGGGCTCGATCGCCAGCGTCATACCTGCCTGTAACTTCAGTCCACGTCTGTGCTGTGCAAAATTGGGAATCTGCGGATCCTCATGCAGGCTGGTGCCGATACCATGGCCTACCAGATCTCTTACGATGCCATAACCAAAAGGTTTAATATAAGCATCGATGGCATTGGAAATATCATACAGGTGGTTGCCCGCCTTCGCCATCTCGATTCCTGCGAAAAAGCTTCCCTTGGTTCTCTCCATCAGGAGTCTTGCTTCTTCACTGACCTGACCTACCGGGAAAGTACGTGCCATGTCGGAATGATACCCCTTATAGATCAATCCTGCATCCAGACTTACAATATCACCCTCGTGAAGAATATGATCTTTGTGAGGAATACCATGTACGACTTCATCATTCACAGATACACAGATAGATGCCGGATATCCGTTATAATTCAGGAAGTTGGGAATACAGCCGTGGGCACGAATCAGCTTCTCACCCAGATTGTTGATATCCAGAGTGGATACACCGGGGTGCACTGCCTTCTCCATCTGGCTGAATACATCCGCCAAAATTTTGCATGATTCTCTCATCAGCTCGATCTCACGCTGTGATTTGATAGTTACTGCCATTTTATTCACCTTTCCGTTCCGGATTTTTCTGCTGTTTGTCAGGGATCCGGACTTTTCTTAGCCAAGGATTGCTACGATATCCGCAAATACCTCTTTCATATCCTTGGTGCCGTCTACGGTCTTTAATACATTTTTCTTGGTATAGAAATCGATCAGCGGCTGGGTCTGGTCATGATATACCTTCAGACGGTTCAATACGGTCTCAGGCTTATCATCATCACGCAGTACCAGTTCCTGTCCGCACTTATCACAGATGCCTTCCTTCTTGGGCGGAATGTGCTCGATATGATAGGTTGCGCCGCAGGACAGACATGCGCGTCTGCCGGACATTCTCTTCACGATATTCTCATCGGGAACATTTACGTCGATCGCAAAATCAATAGCATCTCCCAGCTCGGTCAGTGCCTTGTCCAGTACCTCTGCCTGAGGAATGGTTCTGGGGAATCCATCCAGTACATAGCCGTTCTTGCAATCATCCTGTGCAACTCTGTCTAAGAGGATCTTGACAGTCAGTTCATCGGGAACCAGCTGACCCTGATCCATGTATTTCTTCGCTTCCATACCAAGCTCGGTTCCGTTCTTGATATTTGCACGGAAAATATCTCCTGTGGATACATGAGGAATTCCATACTTCTCAGCGATCATTTTTGCCTGTGTACCTTTACCTGCGCCGGGTGCGCCTAACATGATAATCTTCATATCTGCTCCTATCTGCCTGCAGCTGCAGGCTCTGCTCTTCTATGGATAAGCTACAAATACAGCCCAACATTTATATTTTAACTTTTATGCGGATTTTTTGCAATAGATTTTCCCATAATACAAAAATAACCGGATGATCTTTAATCATCCGGTTACTGTTATGCTACTAATCTTCCAGGAATCCCTTGTAGTTACGAACAAGCATCTGAGATTCTACCTGCTTCATGGTCTCCAGTACAACGCTTACGATAATGATCAGGCTGGTACCGCCGAAAGATACGCTTGCACCGAACACACCGTTAAAGAAGTACGGGATCACAGATACAATGATCAGACCGATCGCACCGATGAATACGATATAATTCAGAATCTTATTCAGATAATCGCTGGTCGGCTTACCGGGTCTGATACCGGGGATAAAACCGCCCTGCTTCTTCATATTATCGGCAATCATCAAAGGATTAAATGTAATGGATGTATAGAAGTATGCAAAAAATACAATCAATACAATGTAAAGCAAAAGTCCCAGGGAATAAATCGGCTGGCTGGGTTTGCACCAGTAAGCGGAATTCAGACCCTTGAGGATCTCTGCCCACACGCCGGTTCCGTTATATCCGATAAAGGAACAGATAATAATCGGGAACTGCATAATGGACTGTGCAAAAATGATGGGAATAACGCCGGAAGTATTTACCTTCAACGGAATGTTGGAGGTCTGTCCGCCGACCATCTTTCTGCCCTGCATTTTCTTGGCATACTGTACCGGAATCTTGCGCACACCATCATTTAAGATGATAACGAGAACCACCATGGCAATAATAATTGCGAAGATGATCACTACTGCAAGAATTGCGGTTGCCGGAGCTTTTCCGAACACAAACTGCTCAAACAGATTGCTCAGGTCTTGAGGAAGTCTGGAAATGATGTTGATCACCAGTACGATGGAAATACCATTTCCGATACCTTTTTCTGTGATTCGTTCACCCACCCACATCAGGAAAGCACTACCGGCGGTAAGTGCTGTGATAGCGGTAATTACATTCAGAGCATTAAACTCGATCAGATAGCCCTGTCTGCCGAAACCGATTGCCATTGCTGTGGACTGGATCAGTGCAAGCGCTATGGTTACGTATCTGGTGATAGCGACCATTTTCTTACGGCCGTCTTCACCATCACGCTGCATTTCTTCCAGCTTAGGAATAGCAATTGTAAGCAGCTGCATGATAATGGAAGATGTAATATAAGGGTTGATATTCAATGCCAGAATAGACATGTTCAGGAAAGAACCGCCCGTAATGGCATCAAAGAAACTGAACGCACCGCCTGTCTGCTGGGCAAACCATTGAGAAAAGAACTTCGTGTCCACTCCGGGTACGGGAAGCTGTGATCCGATACGGATCACAACTAACATTCCCAGTGTAAAAAGAATCTTTTGTCTGATTTCTTTGATTTTAAATGCGTTTTTCAGTGTTGTAAGCATTACATCACCTCAGCAGTTCCACCAAGAGCCTCGATCTTTTCTTTTGCGGATGCACTGAATGCATCTACCTTTACATCAAGCTTTTTGGTAAGTTCTCCGTTTCCAAGGATCTTTACTCCATCTCTGGGGTTCTTAATGATTCCTGCTTCAACTAATGCGTTTACATCAACGGTAGCACCGTTGTCAAAGCACTCCAGAGCACTTACATTGATAGCAACGATCTCCTTAGTGTTTCTGTTCGTGAAACCTCTCTTAGGAATACGTCTGTATAAAGGCATCTGACCACCTTCGAAACCGGGTCTGGGAGCTCCGGAACGAGCCTTCTGTCCCTTATGACCCTTACCTGCGGTCTTGCCATTTCCTGAACCGTGTCCACGGCCTCTTCTAAAATTATCACTGTGTTTGGAACCTTCTGCAGGTCTTAAATTGGATAATTCCATTCCTAACACCTCCTTATCTGATTATGCTTCTTCTACCTTGATCAAATGATTCACCTGACGGATCTGTCCTCTTGTTGCATCATTATCAGGCAGTACTACGGACTTGCCGATCTTACGCAGTCCCATAGACTCCACGATTGCCTTATTCTTCGGTACAGCACCGATAGTGGACTTTACCAGAGTGATCTTTAACTTCTTGTCTGCCATACTCTACTCCTTTCTGTTGGCCCTGTCAATTTAACGGGAAGATCCGGCTTACGCCAGAACTTCCTCAACAGACTTTCCACGATTCTTTGCTACTTCTTCGGGAGCCTTGATCTGGCTTAAACCGGAGATCGTTGCAAGAACAACGTTCTGCTTATTGTTGGAGCCAAGAGACTTGGTACGGATATTCTTGATACCTGCAAGCTCACAAACGACACGAGCGGGACCACCAGCGATGATACCGGTACCTTCGGGAGCCTTCTTCAGTAAAACGTTAGCAGAACCATACTTACCGATGAAATCATGGGTGATGGAATTGTTCTCATCCAGATTGATCTCTACGATGTGCTTAACAGCGTCTTCCTTACCCTTACGGATAGCTTCGGGAATTTCTACAGCTTTTCCCAGACCAGCGCCTACATGGCCGTTGCCGTCGCCGACTACTACCAGAGCGGTGAATCTCATGTTACGACCACCCTTAACGGTCTTGGTTACACGCTTGATGGTAACAACTTTATCATTTAACTCTAACTGGCTTGCATCTATGATTGTGTGTTTCATGGTGTATTCCTCTTTCCTTTCCTAGAATTCCAGGCCAGCTTCTCTGGCTGCATCGGCTAAAGCTGCTACTTTACCCTGATAAATGAAACCGCCACGGTCGAAAACAACTTCCTTGATGCCTTTTTCGATTGCTCTCTTTGCGATAACAGTTCCAAGATATGCTGCTGCATCAACGTTATTGGTCTTCTCCAGCTCTGCCTTGATCTCTTTCTCAAGAGTGGATGCAGATACTAAAGTGTTACCAACTGTATCGTCGATAATTTGAGCATACATATGATTATTGCTTCTGAACACTGCAAGACGAGGTCTTTCAGCAGTGCCGCTGAAGCGGTTACGGATTTTCATGTGCTTTTTTGCACGTACTAACTGTCTGGACTCTTTACTAACCATCTTCATACTCTCCTTATCTATTATTTCTTACCAGTCTTACCAACTTTACGTCTGATGGTCTCATCGGCATACTTAATACCCTTACCCTTGTAAGGCTCAGGTCTTCTCTTGTCGCGGATCTCAGCTGCAAACTGGCCAACTTTTTCTTTGTCGATACCCTTAACAGTGATCAGGTTCTGACCATCGACTACAGTCTCGATGCCTTCAGGATCGATCATCTCTACGGGATGAGAGTAACCAAGGTTCAGGGTCAGCTTCTTGCCGGACTTAGCAGCTCTGTAACCAACACCATTTACTTCCAGCTTCTTCTCGAAACCTTCGGTAACACCTACTACCATGTTGTGGATCAGAGTTCTGGTCAGACCGTGAAGAGACTTCATCTTCTTCAGATCATTGGGTCTGCTTACAAGAACTTCTGCTCCTTCTACTTTAATATCCATCTCAGAGGGTAATACTCTTTCCAGAGTACCCTTGGGACCTTTTACAGTCACTTTATTATTTTCTGCAACTTCTACAGTTACACCTGCGGGAATTGCGATTGGCATTCTACCTATTCTGGACATGCCCGTACCTCCTATAATTCTATAGAAAAACAATAGTTACACAGGAGAATTCCGCAAGGAATTCTCTTAGGGATGAAACTTAGATTTTATTAGTCAGCGTATTTTGCTGACTTAGAAAATCTTTTCATCCTTACCAAACGAATGCTAATACTTCGCCGCCAACCTGAAGCTCACGAGCCTTCTTGTCGGTGATAACACCCTGGTTGGTAGAAATGATAGCAATACCCAGACCGCCGAGAACCTTAGGCAGATCTTCCTTGCCGGCATATACACGTAAACCGGGCTTGGAGATTCTCTTGATACCGGAGATGATCTTCTCGTTCTTGTCTGCGCCGTACTTCAGAGTGATGTGGATGGTCTTGAAACCACCGTCTTCAACGATGTCGTACTTCTTAATATATCCCTCATCCAGCAGAATCTGTGCAATAGCCAGCTTCATCTTGGAAGAAGGTACGTCTACGGTGTCGTGCTTTGCAGTATTTGCATTACGGATTCTTGTAAGCATATCTGCGATAGGATCGCTCATTGTCATGATTTAGTTTCCTCCTTATTATTTGACTTGAATCATGCTCAGTACATACATTTTGTATATACCATCTATATTATAAGATAATTCTTATAACCAAAACTTTTAGAAATTCTTACTCGGCGTCTTTCGACGCCTTAGAATTTCTTTTTGTCTCGGAGAATTTTCCCACCGGGAAAATTCTCTTAGGAGTGAAATATAGATTTTGTTAGCCAGCGTACTTTGCTGGCTTATAAAATCTTTTCACTCTTACCAAGATGCCTTCTTAACTCCGGGAATCTCGCCCTTGTATGCCAGTTCACGGAAGCAAACACGGCAAATTCCGTATTTTCTCAGTACAGAGTGGGGACGACCACAAATCTTGCAACGAGTATAAGCCTGAGTAGAGAACTTAGGTTTGCGCTGCTGTTTAATCTTCATTGATGTCTTTGCCATCAGAATTTACCTCCTTGATTACTTTGCGAAAGGCATGTTGAACAGTCTCAGCAGCTCACGTGCCTCTTCGTCGGTCTTAGCAGTTGTTACGAAAATGATATCCATACCTCTGGTCTTGTCGATCTTGTCGTACTCGATCTCAGGGAAGATGAACTGCTCTTTGATACCGAGTGCATAGTTACCTCTGCCGTCGAATGCGTTAGGGTTAACGCCTCTGAAGTCACGGACACGAGGAAGAGCGAGGTTAACCAGACGATCCAGGAACTCATACATCTTCTCGCCACGCAGAGTGGTCTTACATCCGATAGGCATACCCTCACGGATCTTGAAGTTAGCTACGGAATTCTTAGCCTTGGTCAGAACTGCCTTCTGTCCGGTGATAGCTTCCATATCAGCAACTGCATTCTCAAGGATCTTAGCGTTTTCTTTTGCTTCACCAACACCCATGTTGATAACGATCTTGTCGAGCTTGGGAACTTCCATTACATTAGCGTAACCGAACTTTTTAACCATAGCATCGACGATCTCATTGTTATATAAATCTTTCAGTCTGCTCACTTATATTTCCTCCTTCCTATTGATTAATCAATCACTTCGCCTGTTGACTTTGCGAAACGTACTTTCTTGCCGTCTTCAACCTTGAAGCCAACTCTTGTGGTCTTGCCTTTTACAACAAGCATAACGTTTGAAATATCAATAGGAGCTTCTTTCTCAACAATACCGCCATTGGGGTTTGCCTGAGAAGGCTTTGCATGCTTTGTGATCTTGTTAACGCCCTCAACCAGGACTTTATGATTCTTTACGTCTACAGAGAGAACCTTGCCCTCTGTACCTAAGTCTTTACCGGCGATAACCTTAACGGTGTCGCCCTTCTTAATTTTCATTGTAGACATGTGGCAACCTCCTTATAATACTTCGGGAGCCAGGGAAACAATTTTCATGAACTGTTTCTCACGAAGCTCTCTTGCAACCGGCCCAAAGATACGGGTTCCTCTGGGAGTCTTGTCATCTTTGATGATAACTGCAGCATTCTCATCAAACTTGATGTAAGAACCGTCTTTACGACGAGCGCCCTTTACGGAACGAACTACAACTGCTTTTACTACATCACCTTTTTTTACAACGCCGCCTGGTGTTGCATCTTTAACGGAAGCAACAATCACATCGCCAATCTGTGCATATCTTCTGGTAGAACCGCCCATAACACGAATGCAAAGTAACTCTTTTGCGCCGGTGTTATCAGCAACTTTCAGTCTACTTTCCTGCTGAACCATGTTATTCCTCCTTCACCGCTTTCACGGTTTCTTACAAACTAATTTATTTAGCTTTCTCTACGATCTCAACAAGTCTCCATCTCTTGTCCTTGGACAGGGGTCTTGTCTCCATAACTTTTACGATATCGCCAATGTTGCACTCGTTATTCTCGTCATGAGCCTTCAGCTTGTAGGTGTCCTTTACGATCTTTTTGTAAAGGGGATGCTTAACATGCTCTTCGATTGCAACTACAATAGTTTTATCCATCTTATTACTGATAACTTTACCAGTACGTGTTTTTCTTAAATTTCTTTCCACGGTTTGATCTCCTTTCTACGCACCCACGCGTTACGCTCTAGCCTTCTCGGTGATAACAGTCTGAATACGTGCAATGTTTCTTCTTACTTCTTTGATTCTTGCAGTATTATCTAACTGATTGGTTGCGTTCTGGAATCTCAAATTGAAAAGTTCTTTTTTAGCAGCTACCAGCTCCTGTGCCAGTTCTGCATCGGACTTTGTCTTCAATTCTTCTACAAATTTATTTGATTTCATTCTGTCACACCGCCTTCCACATCTGCCTTAGCAATGATCTTACACTTACAAGGGAGCTTGTGCATAGCAAGACGTAATGCTTCACGAGCGTCCTCTTCGGGAACGCCAGCGATCTCGAACATTACACGTCCGGGCTTAACAACTGCTACCCAGCAATCTACAGCACCTTTACCGGAACCCATACGAGTACCGAGAGGCTTTACAGTTACGGGCTTATCGGGGAAAATCTTAATCCATACTTTACCGGTACGCTTGGTATAACGGGTAAGCGCAATACGGGCTGCCTCAATCTGATTAGACTTGATCCAGCAGGGTTCTGTAGCAACCAGACCAAATTCGCCATATGCCAGAGTGTTACCTCTGGAAGCTTTTCCGGCCATGGATCCACGGAACTGTTTACGACGTTTTACTCTCTTCGGCATTAACATTATTTATCGCTCCCTTCCATCTGATTTCCTTTTGTAGGAAGTATCTCGCCTTTATAAATCCAAACTTTAACTCCAACTTTACCATAGGTGGTGTTTGCTTCAGCAAAACCGTAGTCGATATCTGCTCTCAGGGTCTGCAGAGGAATGGTTCCCTCGCTGTAGAACTCAGCACGAGCGATATCAGCACCGCCCAGACGACCGGAACAGCAGGTCTTGATACCCATAGCACCGGACTTCATGGTTCTGCCCATGCAGGACTTCATTGCACGTCTGAAGGATACACGGTTCTCCAGCTGCTGAGCAATGTTCTCAGCTACCAGCTGTGCATCTCTGTCAGGTCTCTTGATCTCTTTGATGTCAACCATAACCTTCTTATCGGTTAACTTGGAGAGCTCTTTCTTGGTTACTTCGATCTCAGCACCGCCCTTACCGATCACAACACCGGGCTTAGCAGTATAGATGATAACCTTTACTCTGTCAGATGCTCTTTCGATCTCGATCTTGGAAACACCTGCACTGTATAATTTCTTCTTCAGGAACTTTCTGATGTTGTAGTCTTCTACCAGATAATCGGAAAACTCCGCATCAGCGTACCACTTGGAATCCCAATCTTTAATAACACCGACTCTCAGGCCGTGAGGATTAACTTTCTGTCCCATAAACTTTTCAATAGCTCCTTTCCCTACTTCTTCTCATCAAGAACGATGGTAATGTGGCTCATTCTCTTTTCGATTCTATAAGCTCTGCCCTGTGCTCTGGGCTTTACTCTCTTCATGGTAGGTCCTTTATTTGCATAGCACTCTGCGATGTAAAGGTTCTCGGTATTCATACCGTTATTGTTCTCAGCATTAGCGATTGCTGACTCAAGCAGCTTCTTGATCAGGCTGGAAGCATATCTGGGATTGTACTCCAGAATACCAAGTGCAGTCTGTACGTCTTTGCCTCTGATGGCATCTAATACGAAACAAGCCTTCTGAACAGATACTCTTGCGTAAGACAGCTTAGCTGAAGGTCTTGTATCTTTCTGAGCGTTTCTTTCTCTCTTAATTTGGGATCTATGTCCTTTAGCCATAGATTTGGTCCTCCTTTCAAACTGAAACCGCGCAACGCACCCGTGTGTATCCTAAGTGCTGCGCACAAAAATATCCCGTCTTCTTTCCTCTTAATATATAATTTCGAGGGAAGACCCTCGGGAGAGCGCATAGCTCTCCCAGCCATCTATATAAGATAGCATATTTTTAGCTCCAGGTCAATAAAATTATTATTTAACCTTGGATTTCTTCTCGTCCTTGCCGTGGCCTCTGAAGGTTCTGGTTGCAACGAACTCACCGAGCTTGTGGCCTACCATATCCTCAGTAACGTATACGGGAACATGCTTTCTACCATCATGAACAGCAATCGTATGTCCTACGAAGGAAGGGAAAATTGTAGAACGACGGGACCAGGTCTTAATAACCTGCTTCTGTCCTGATGCATTTAAAGCGTCGACTTTCTTTAACAGGCTTGCGTCTGCGAAAGGTCCTTTTTTCAGTGATCTAGCCATGATCTTTCCTCCTTAACTATTTGATTGCTCTGCCGTCACGTCTTCTTACGATCAGCTTGTTGGAAGCCTTCTTAGATTTACGTGTCTTCAGACCAAGAGCAGGTTTACCCCAAGGTGTGCTGGGGCCGGGACGACCGATACCGGTCTTACCTTCACCACCACCATGAGGATGGTCGTTGGGGTTCATGACGGAACCACGTACGGTGGGACGGATGCCCATGTGACGCTTACGTCCGGCTTTACCGATCTTAACCAGGCTATGATCAACGTTACCTACAACACCAACAGTTGCACGGCAAACCAGGGGAACCATTCTCATCTCACCGGAGGGAAGACGAAGAGTAGCGTACTTACCTTCTTTTGCCATCAGCTGTGCGCTGTTACCGGCGGAACGAACCAGCTGGCCGCCCTTACCGGGATATAACTCAATGTTGTGTACCTGAGTACCTACAGGGATCTCGGACAGAGGCAGGCAGTTACCTACTCTGACCTCGGCCTCTGCACCGTTCATAACCTTCATTCCGTCGGTCAGACCTTCGGGAGCGAGGATATAGGACTTGGTACCGTCTTCGTAGCAGATCAGCGCGATGTTTGCTGTTCTGTTAGGATCGTACTCGATACCGATTACGGTTGCAGGAATGCCATCCTTGTATCTCTTGAAATCAATTACTCTGTATTTTCTTCTGGAACCGCCGCCGCGATGTCTTACAGTGATCTTACCCTGATTGTTACGGCCGGAGTTCTTCTTCAGGGAAACACACAGGCTCTTCTCGGGAGAGGTCTTGGTGATCTCAGAGAAGTCAGAACCAGTCATGTTTCTTCTGGAAGGTGTATAGGGGTTGTATGTCTTAATTCCCATTACTGTATCTCCTTTACGATGATTTTTTGCGCGAGCACTTAAGTGCCGCATACTTGAATCTTAAGCAGTAGCTTTATTCTTACAGACCTGCGAAGATCTCGATCTCTTTGCTATCTGCAGTTAACTGAACAATTGCCTTCTTGGTCTTGGCAGTCTTGCCGGTAACCATTCCGCGTCTCTTGTTCTTGCCATCCATATTGATGGTGTTAACACTCTTAACCTTGGTACCTTCGAACATCTTCTCAACAGCCTCTTTGATCTGAGACTTGTTAGCTTCGGTGTGAACGAGGAAGGTGTACTTCTTCTCGCCCATGCCGGCCATGCTCTTCTCGGTAATAACGGGTTTGAGGATTACATCATAGTATTTAATATCAGCCATTATGCGTATACCTCCTCAATCTTTGCAACAGCATCCTTGGTCAGGACAACTGTCTTAGCCTTCATTACGTCGTAAACGTTGATGGTATTTACCAGGGTGGTATCTACATCAGCTACGTTTCTAGCAGACATAACTACGTTAATATCGTTATCAGCGATCACTACCAGTCCCTTTTCTACCTTTAAGTTATTCATAACATTGGTGAAGTTCTTGGTCTTGATCTCGTCGAATTTCAGCTCATCAACTACGATCAGGCTGCTTCCCTGAACCTTGCTGGTCAGTGCAGACTTCAGAGCTGCTCTCTTCTCTTTCTTGTTAAGCTTGAAAGAGTAATCTCTGGGAACGGGAGCGAATACTACGCCGCCGCCTGCCCACTGGGGAGATCTGGTTGAACCCTGTCTTGCATGACCGGTTCCCTTCTGTCTCCAGGGCTTTCTTCCGCCACCGGATACCTCAGAACGGGTCTTTGCTTTCTGAGTTCCCTGACGATTATTTGCAAGCTGCTGTACAACTGCCATGTGTACCAGGTGCTCGTTCACTTCAACACCAAACACTGCATCGTTTAATTCGATTGTACCAACTTCTTTGCCTTCCATATTGTAAACAGATACGTTTGCCATCTGATTGGTCCTCCTTTCGTCCTAAACTATGCCTCAACCTTAACGGTCTCTTTGATGGTTACTAAAGCTTTCTTAGGTCCGGGTACTGCACCCTTTACCAGAAGCAGATTCTTCTCAGCATCTACTCTTACGACCTCAAGATTCTGAACAGTTACCTTTACACAACCCATATGTCCAGGCATTCCCTTGCCCTTGAATACACGGCTAGGGGAGGAACATGCACCATTGGAACCCTGATGACGATGGAACTTGGAACCATGAGCCATAGGTCCTCTGTGCTGTCCAAATCTCTTGATTGCGCCCTGGAAGCCCTTACCTTTGGAGATTGCAGAAGCATCTACCTTATCGCCTGCAGCGAAGATGTCAGCTTTGATCTCTGCACCAAGGGTGTACTCCTCAGCGTTCTCAAACTTGAACTCTCTTACATATCTCTTGGAGCTTACGCCAGCCTTTTTGAAGTGGCCCTGCTCTGCTTTGTTAACACCATGTCTGTGTACGATCTGCTTCTTGCCGCTGGCATCCTTGTTAACAACCTTATCCTTCTTGTCAACGAAGCCTACCTGTACAGCACTGTAGCCGTCATTCTCCACGGTCTTTACCTGAGTAACCACGCAGGGACCAGCCTGAAGCACGGTTACGGGAACGAGCACGCCATCTTCATTGAAGATCTGGGTCATTCCAACTTTTGTTGTCAAAATTGCTTTCTTCATTTTTACCTCCTGTGTTCTACATAGCGGACCAAAGCGTTTCTGCGAAACACTTAGAAATACGCTGTGCGTATTTCCCCGGCGATTGTTCATCGCGCTGTGTTCTTACGTCTAAGTAGAGGTTTTGTTGTTTTGGCTTTACTTTGAATGCTTATTAGTTGTTCTTCATCTTGATGTCGATGTAAACACCGGCAGGCATTTCCAGTCTCTGAAGAGCATCAACAGTCTTCTGAGTGGGAGCCATGATGTCGATCAGTCTCTTGTGAGTTCTCTGCTCGAACTGTTCTCTGGAGTCCTTGTACTTGTGTACTGCTCTCAGAATGGTAACAACTTCCTTCTTGGTAGGAAGAGGCACGGGACCACTTACCTGAGATCCGGTCTTCTTAACAGTTTCGATGATTTTTTTGGCAGATGCATCAACAAGCTGATGTTCATAAGCTTTCAATGTAATTCTCATTACCTGATTTGCCATAAAAAAAGTCGCCTCCTTTTCGCACTTTTGTAAGTAAATACTTACTTTTTGTACGGACAAGCGGTGACTGTACACTTTCCCGTGTGTGTCTGCGACCTTTGTGCAACGCTTTCTTCTCTCCGGCCATAAACTTACACGTTGTTACTGCTCAAGGCAGATGTTAATTGGTACAGTGACTTGCCGTCAGTTTTCTAACTTGACATTCGCTCCACGGAAAACCCGATCTCCATTACTGGGAACCGGCAACCTCACGCTTCACAGCTATCATGCCACAGCAAGGATTAGTATACATTGAATTTATGGGCATTGCAAGACTTTTTTTAAAAAAATTGTATTTTTTTTGATACAATTTCTTTTTGCTGTTTTGCACAGGTTCGCCACTGTATTTTTGTGAGTTTCTTCTTATATAAAATATCGCCCAATAGAATATAGCCAAATAATTTTTATAACAAGTGAAATCGTCCCCCTGGATGCTCTCACGTATCGATGGGGCTTATTACGGCAAAATCCTTATCTGTGCCCCGATATCCCGGTGTCGACGGGGCTTATTACGGCAAAATCCTTATCTACGCCCCGATGTTTCGGTAGCGTCGGGGCTTATCTTAATAAAATCTCTTTCTGCGCCCCGATATTCTGATATCGCTGGGGCTTATTTTAGCAGAATCTCTTGCTGTGCCCCGCTGTTTCGGTAGCGTCGGGGCTTATTTTAGCAGAATCTCTTTCTGCGCCCCGCTGTTCTGATTATCGCCGGGGCTTATTTTAGCAGAATCTCTTGCTGTGCCCCAGCGTTTCGATTTTCGCGGGGTCTAACAATCACAAATTAAGAATTTCGCCCCATAAAAAACTGCCCAGTACAATCCAGTGTGTCCGGGCAGTTTCAGAATTATGAAAAATTGAATTTTTACAGCCGGTTTTCCTTCACGTCCTCGAACTCCTGCAGCATTTCTTCGGAAGGAGCCTTGGTAGCAAGGCTGACTGCGATGATAGCGATAAGTCCCAGCCCGAAGCCCACTACCAGGGAATACAATCCGGTAGCTTTGCCCAGGGTCTGTCCGCCCACGAGAGGAATGTAATCCCAGATGATCACGGCAAGTGCTCCGGTGACAATTCCGGCTACCGCTCCGGGGAAATTGGTTCTCTTCCAATATAAGGACATCACTACCAACGGTCCGAAGGCGGCACCTAAACCTGCCCACGCATTGGATACCAGTCCCATGACGGTGTTGTTCGGATTCCATGCGATGATGTAAGCCAGCACAGCTACTACCAGTACTGTGACACGGCTCACATTCATAACCGTCTTGTCATCCGCATCCTTTTTGAGCAGTCCCTTGAAGATATCTTCGGCTACGCTGGAGGCGCTGACTAACAGCTGGGAATCCGCGGTGGACATGATCGCTGCCAGGATACCACAGAGGAACAATCCTGCAATGAACGGAGCACGCATCTCCACGGTAAATACCTTCTTGATCATTTCGATGAATACCTTCTCATTATTGCCATTCACCAGCTCCGGCAGATAGGCTCTGCCCAGGATGCCGATAAATACTGCAAATCCCAGGGATAATGCCACCCAGCTGATGGCTGTAGCCTTGGACTTGGTCATTTCCTTCTCATCCCGGACTGCCATGAATCGTACCAGGATGTGGGGCATTCCGAAATATCCCAGTCCCCAGCCGAGACCGGAGATCACGCTGATGATATTGTTGCTGCCGTCACCGTTCTTCATCAGGTTCAGGAAGTTGGCACTGTCAGCACCGCTGGCTTCCAGACCGGCTGACAATGTAGTGCCGCCGGTTGTCAGAAAATGATAAGCGAACAGCGGTACTGCCAGGATACCGACCAGCATCAGCATGCCTTGAATAAAGTCTGTCACACATACCGCGGTAAATCCGCCGAGGAAGGTATAGACCAAAACTACCAGCGCACCGATGGTCAGTGCCACATGATAATCAATACCGAACACGGACTCAAACAGCTGACCTCCGGCAGAAAGTGCGGAAGCGCAATATACCAGGAAAAATACTACAATAGTAATAGAAGAAACAGTCATCAATACCTTCTTTTCATCATGGAAGCGGTTCTCAAAATAAGTAGGCAGTGTCACAGAGTTGTTGGCGCGGATCGTATATCTGCGCAGCTTCGTGGCAATGAGCAGCCAGTTCAGCGTCGTGCCGATGAAAAGTCCGATAGCGATCCAGCCGTCACCTCCGACACCGGTTAAGTAAATAGCTCCCGGCAGTCCCATCAGCAGCCATCCACTCATGTCCGATGCCTGCGCGGACAATGCAGCGACGAAGCCGTTCAGCTTTCTGCCTCCTAAAAAGTAATCTTCGGAATTGTTGTTTCCCTTTGCGTAGAGCGCTCCGATAGCGATCATCATGAGTAAATACAGCACGAATGCCACAATTACCCAGCCCAGCGTATTTCCTGTCATAATAGCCTCCTCAAATTTTTCTTCTTGTACATTTTCTTAATTGTATACAGTGATACGATTTATTATATACAAGAAATGGGCTCCCGTCAACAAATTAGTTTGCTATCGCTGTAATGTGTAAAAGTGTCAGTTCAGGAACGATTCCTGCGGAGCGTTTTATGCGGCAGGAAATCGTTTCCGATAATGCAAAAGCCGCCCGGGTCTTGCGATCCGGACGACTCTTTTTTCATGCTGTTTGGATATTCTGCTGTCTGGTTGTCTTACAATTCCGATGCATCGGTTATTGTATTACTCCCGGTTATTCTTTTTTCTTACAAGCATCGCTGCCAGTCCTGCCAGCGATACTGCGAACAGCGTCATCCAGATACCGGAAGCATCGCCGGTCTTCGGAGCACCGATTGCTGCCGGTACGGTATTGTTTCCGCTGCTGACATTGCCGTTTACAACGGTGTCATTATCCCTGTCGTCATTACTGTCGTTATTGTTATCACTATTGTTGTTATCTCCGTTGTCAGGCTTTGCAGCAATAGTGAACTTCGTAGCTGCCGAACCATCCGTCCATACGAGTTCAAAGGTATGGCTGCCGGTGGACAGGGTCTTAAGGTAGTCTTCCTTGAAGGTGATGATCGTCGAGCCCTTGGCAACGGTATAGTTTTTCGCATCAACCACAGCGCCGTCGACCTTGACGCTCTGGAACTTCTCGAAATCACCGTTTCCACGGATGGCGATCGTACCGTCCGTACTCTGCGTCCAGGTGCTGTCCGCGCCATCCAGGATCCGGTACGGTGCATACAGTTCTAACTCACCGGTGATTGTCGCGTAGTTCGGATCGGCCGGGGTGAAGCGCCAGATATATTTTTTGCCCTCTTCCAGCTTTGTCTCACCGGGTAAGACTTTGCCGTTGCTGTCGATCCACTCCAGCTTACCTTCCTTGGGATTCAGGGTGCTGTTGATCAGATCCAGCCCTGCGTCCTTCAGCGTCTTGCTGCTGTCATGGATGAATTCGTAACCGGGGGCACCCGTAGGAGTCGCCTGTTTGATTGTGATCACTACATTAACTGTCGTTTCCTCATAATTCGTGGAGGCAATCGTCACAGGGATCGTCACGGTGCTGCCCGCTGCTCCCTTGCCGGTCAGGGTGTACTGCAATACACCGTCCCCGGTTACGTTTATATCAGAAAGGATCTCTGTCTCCGTATTGCCGGTGATCTCGCCGGGTGTATAGCTCTTCGCACTCTTCACAAGCTCTGCCAGACTGACGGTCTGATTACCGGTCATCGCATACGCATGATCCACCTTGACATCTGCCAGTGTCGGAGCGGCGGCCTTTTTAATTGTCAGCGTGCCTGCCTCGATACCTGAGATTGCCTTATAGTTGCTACCATCCGCCACATCAATCGTGATCGCATAACTGCCTACATTCACAGGCTTCTCGGTGCTGTCATTGTATCTCACGGTAATCATACCCATGCCCCTGATACCGGCTTTGGCCGTAACGTTCACGATCTGTTCTTCGCCGCTATAGGTCAGCTCGTTGCTCAGGTCAGGAACCACATCGAAATCTGCCAGCTTGGGAACAGCCTTGGTAATCTCCCATGTCGTTGTCGCCGTTCCGGTGTAATTGCCCGTGCCCTCGATGGTCAGGGTGATTTCACCGGCATTGGTTGCCTTGTTGCTGTTGTCCTTAATGACATAATCGTCAGTGCCCAGAATGGTTCCGTCAGACAACTTCACGGAAGTAATATTTACCGTCTGCTCCGAACCTGTATATGCAAAGCTCTTATTGGCCAGCTCGATGATTGCGTCATTGATGGACTTCTTCGAGATGGTGAAGTTCTTGGTAACCTCTCCCTTATAGTTGCCCTTACCGGTGATGGTCAGTGTTGCAGTACCGGCATTGCGGTTGTTGGAATAACTGTAAGTAAAGTCCGTATCATTAGTCAGCTTGGTCGTGCCGTCCTTGACTTCGGGAGTAGGCTTGATGTCCTTGCCAGTGTACTCCTGTGCATCAATATTACCAATCATATCTGCGGTAATTGCCTTCGGATTTACGGTGATGCTTATGTTAGCAACACCAATGTAGGTGTCGCTGGTATAGGTCACCGTCAGCATCACTGTTCCTGCATTCTTTACATGGATCTTAGCAGTTTTGCCATCTGCACTGGGTTGAATCTCCAAAATATTGTTATCGTCACTACTCCAATTCCATGTGCCGTTATCGCCTTCAGCGGGAACAGTCCCCTTGGGGTCGAAATCGGCGGTCAGACTAAAGTCAGGGTCGCCATAAGTCACAGTGTCAGGCACACCCTTGACCTCAACGCCTACAGTAATCTTGTTCACCACCTGCACGGTGATGTACTGCGTCTCCGGTTTTTCAAAATTCTTTGTGGCTTCAGCAGTCACCTCGATGGCGAAGCTGCTTTTATCGGGCACAGTGTTTTCAGCCTTCAGCATGTTATTCTCATCAAGTGTAACGCCTTCGGGTATAGCATCCCACAGTTTATAGATCAGCTTTGCACCATCGGTGTTGTTAAAGGTTGCCCAATCGGAAATGTCCACTGCTATGCCGTTATTCATCAATGTCTTCCAAGTTGCAGCAGTAATTACAGGCGTTGCCTTACTGATTTCTACTGTCGTGGTAGGCATGGTATCAGAAAGATTGTAGTTGGTTGCCGCGTCGCCTGACAGCGTTACCGTGATGTTAACGACCTTGTCTTTGCCGGCATCCGCATCAGCCATCTCGCCGGTCACGGTATAATCCGTACCCTTCACCAGCGGTGTAACAACGCCATCGAAGTCTACGCTGTCAATTGTCACAGAGGTATTGCCCTTCTCGTACTCGCGTCCTACAGCAGTCGCACTTACGATGCTGATAGGCTTCGCATGGATGTTCGCATAAGCCGTATATGTGGCCTTTTTCAGTTCATAGTTCTTCGCGTAATCCCCCCTGAGTTCTATCTTGATACTTACCTCTTGCTTAGAGGTGCTCGCGTTCGGACTGCTGAATGTGCCTGTTACAGTGTAGTCCGTAGTGGGCTTCAATTTCAGCAGAGCGTTGTTCCCGTCGGCAAATGATACTGTGACGACAGCATCCGCGGTACCGTCATAGTACTTGTCCTGGACGACAGGCGCCCCGTTGACCACAAGGAGTGCCTTATTCACCGTCAGTGTGTAGCTCGCTGAACGTTCCTTATAGTTCATCGTTGCAGCGGCTGTTGCAGTGATGGTAGCCGTTCCTACGCCGACAATGGTAACTTCGCCGGTGGTTTTGTTCACTGTTGCAACGTTTGTGTTGCTGCTACTATAGGTGACTGTGCCGTCGCCTACTTGAATGGGTAGATTCGAGAAAGGTTTGTCAATGAAGGTCTTGGTCACGTTGGACTCCTCAAATCTCAACGTCTGCTCCGCCTTCTTGATGTCAAAATTCTCTATAACGTCTGCAAACGCATAATTGCCTGTTGTTGCTGCCTTAATGGTCACAGAACCAGCATTCTCACCGGCGGCTACGTTATCACCGTACTCAATTGTATAGTCCGTACCCTTCGTCAGCGTTTTGTTACCGATTGTTACGGTAACATCCGGTGTAATCTGATTGCCGGTGTAGATCATGTCGCCGCTCAGTTCCACCTTCGGTGTGGTGCTAGAGCGCTCAATCGTGAACCTCCAACTATCGCTCGTCAAATCTTTAGCCGCGTTGTAGTTAGCGCCTGCTTCCACATCAATTTTAACGGTGTAGGTACCTGCATTGATAGGCTCTACCATTGTTTCACCCTGATAATATTTCACGGCAACAACGTCACCCATGTCTTTAATGACATCTTTCACCTTAACTGTTGCTTCCTTGGCATTGCCGTCGTAGATTATGTCATTCGGTGCGGTGAAAGTAAAGTCACCCGCCGTGGGAGTTGCCTTTGCGATCTCATAGGTCACGCTGGCAGTCGCATCGTCCAATGTGATGCTGGCGGTATAGGTGCCTGCATCGATGGGTTCGGTAATCTCGTTGCCGCTCTCATCCTTGTAGGTGATGGTGATTTCATCTACCGCCTTCCCTAACCAGCCGTCACTTGCACTCACCGTTGCCTTCTTGGCACTGCCGTCGTAGGTCAATTGGTCGGGTGCTGCGATGGTCACACTGCCGCCGTTGCCTTGGTTAGGACAACTAGCTGCTTCGTGACAGGTAGCGGTGATAGTCTTGTCGTCTGCACCCTTCGTATATGTCAAGCTGTGCTGATGCATGCCGAGGTACAGGTTGCCCTCGTCGACATTATGGGTAATAAAATATTTATCCGGCACATCAGCGGTGAATATCTCGGTGTATTTCATAGTACCCGTCGCACCAGTGGCGATTTTGAAAACTGTACCGTCTGCAAGGTATGTACTACTTTTTCTCACGCCAATCCGAGCGTCCTTCGACAGTCCCTCTTCAATGGTGATGGTTGCCGGTGTGCTTTTTCCGAACAGATAGACGTTATCTGCCTCGCCATCACCTATCAAATATATCCCCTTGTCGGTATCGAGCGTACCGTTCTTCCAGTTGTTTGTAATCTGCACTTCGCCGGACACAATGAGTTTGCCCTTTGAAGATGAAGACACATATACAGACACGCCGCCACCGTTGGTGCTAGCGTTGTTTCCGGTGATAGTACCACCATTCATGGTAAAGCTACCACCTGAAGCTACACACACGCCACCGGCAGTGCTAGCATTGTTCCCGGTGATAGTGCTGCCGTCAGTCATGGTAAAGCTACCGTCTGCGAATACATACACGCCGCCACCGGCAGTGCTAGCATTGTTCCCGGTGATAGTGCTGCCGTCAGTCATGGTAAAGCTACCGGTTGAAGATACATACACGCCACCACCGGTTTTGCCCGCATTGTTTTCTGAGATAGTGCCGCCTTTCATGGTAAAGCTACCGCCTGGAGATATAAACATGCCGCCGCCGTCGTCGCTGGCACTGTTTCCTGTGATAGTGCCGCCTTTCATGGTAAAGCTACCATTTGAATATACATACACGCCGCCACCATCACTGGCATTGTTTCCGGTGATGGTACCGTTCCACAGGGTGAGTGTGCCAAAGACTTTGATACCCTTACCGGACTCGGACTCGTTATGAGTAATCTTGCCTACCTTGTCTTTATCTTTGCAGTCGGTGATTTCAAGAGCGCAACCCTTACTAACGACAATAGCATCCGTTCCTGATGCCCCGGTAATTGTGCATCCGTTCAAGCAAAGTTTTACATTATTAATGTTGCAATACCATGTCGTATTTTGGAGATCCACATTTTTCGTAAGATAGTAGTTACCACTTGAAGTAATATCATCAAGATCAGAGATGCCCTTCCACACCTCAATACTGTGGCTACCATCGGTACATTCTTTACCACAGATGGGATGACTATCCAAATTGGCGGTAGTCAGCCGCAGCTCATCGTCCACCTTCCAGACTCTGTAACCGTCATCACTGGTAATACTGTCGGTTGAATAGCCTTTATTCGCGCCGGTGGCGATTGTGGCATCAGTATCAGCATTGACCGTACCTCCATAGGTCACGCCGATGGACGCACCTGTTTGCAGACCTAACTCACCGATAGTGATTTTTTTATTGTTGGGCAAATAAACATTACTTTTCTTGCCTGTGCCCTGCTCATACACACCCTCCGATGTCTTCACGCCATCAATCCAGTTGTTCTGAATCTTCGCCGTGTCGGACACACTGAAGGTGCCATCGGCTACATACACGTTACCGCCGCCATTCGTTGCAGTATTGTTGCCGGTGATCTCACCGCCTGACATAGTAAAAGTACTGTGAGAACCAACATATACTCCACCGCCTGTGTCAGCGTTGTTGCCGGTGATCTCACCGCCCGACATGTTGACTTTAGCCGTATAATTACTGCTACACTTCATATATACGCCGCTGCCCATATCGGTTTTGTTGCCGGTGATCTTACCGCCTGACATGTTAAATTCAATATCGCCAGTAGGGGCAGGACCACCAGAAATAACCGGAATATGCCCCTGTGTTATATATACGCCGCTACCCTCGTTGTTACATATCTCGCCTTCATACATGTTAAATTTAGCGAGGTGCTCCATCTTAACGCCGCTACCCTTGTTGTTACATATCTCGCCTCCATACATATTGAAGATGCCAATATCGTTACTACATGTAGCCTGACTCGCGCCCGTAGTGTTGCCGCTGATCTTACCGCCATACATATTGAAACAGCCGTCGTAGCACCACTCCACGCCCACTGCGCCACCGCTGATAGTGCCGCCATACATATTAAAAGTTTCATACACATACACAACACTTCTGCTGGCATTCCCGCGGATCACACCACTCTTCTTGCAGTCACACAGTGAAAAGGTTGTTGTGTCGGTTTGGTAACTAATAACAGAATATTCGTTCTTTTGCGTAATGCTGAATCCATTCAGACAGAGGTTCACCTCGCCGCTGATTACAATCCTATCATTCAGGTTAAGATCATCCGCAAGATAATAGTTTCCAGTCTCCAGATAATACCGTTCTTTATTCAGTTTCCACTCCGCGCCGTCTATCGTTAGTGTACCGTTTTCATCACATGACAATGCCTTCCATTCGGTCAAAACGTCATGTTCCTGACAATCCACATCACCGCAGACGGGATGGTTAGTATGCCCGGCATCCTGCACCGCCACAGCCCCGTTCAACGCCGCCTGAATATTCTCCAGACGCGTCATGTTCAGCTTGGCACGCTGCTCCTCGTCCAGTGCATCCAACGCCTTGTCGATAGCCATCAGCTGTGCCTGGAGTCCGTCCGCGTTCTCCGCGGTCACTTCCTCCGGCAGGGCGTTGATGAGGGCCTGTACCTTCTGCACTGCTGCCTTCTTCTCATCATCTACCCCGGTGTCCTGCGTGCCGGCATCACTGTCGCTGACGCTTTCAGCTGAGGGTTTCACAGTATCGGGGGCTTCGCCCGCAGTGGAATCTTCCGTACCGGGAGTTGCCGCAGTGGTACTCTTATCGGCCGGAGTCTCTGCCCCCGGTGCCGCCGCTGCTTCTGCTTCCTCCTGCTGCTGTTCCTCCTGCTCTGCCGCAGGGCCAGCCTGCTCTGTCACAACATCAGCTTCCTGTACAGTCTCCTGTGCGAATGCTGTCATGGGCAGTGTTGAGAAGCAGAGAATAAATGCCAGTAACATGCTCAATACTCGTTTTTTCATAGCGTTTTACCTCTTTTCTGTGGGCATAGTGATACCCATTATCTTAAAGATAACGTACCACACTTTCTCTCAGCAAAACCATTTTTTGCATGAATCGACCCAAAAATGACATGAATCGACCGTAGGAGGAATTATTCTTTAAATACAAGCTCAATGCACTCAATGCGCCGTAACACAAAGAACGCACCTTTCGGTGCGTCCTTTGTTACTTGCGTGTGGTCTTTCTTCTTAATATAAGCATGCCTGCAAATCCAGCAAGTGATACTGCAAAAAGTGTCAGCCAGATACCGGCCGTATCTCCGGTGTTCGGAGCTTTGGTCAGGTTCTGTGTCACATTGCCACCGCCGTTTGCATTATTGCCATTTGCACTGTTGCTGCTATTCGTATTACTGCTGCCGCCATTATTACTGTTTCCGCTGCTGTCTTTGTCATCATTATCATTTTCCTTATCACTGCCGGAGGTATTCTTTGCCACCGTAAAGCTGGTGCTTGCGGAGCCATCCGTCCAGACAAGTTCAAAGGTATGACTGCCCTCGGACAGGGTCTTCAGGTAATCTGCCTTAAAGGTGATGATCGTGGAACCTTCTGTTACTGTGTAATTCGATGCATCGATAACGGTTCCGTCTACCTTTACCCTCTGGAACTTAGTAAATTCACCGTTACCCCGGATTGCAAGCGTTCCGTCGGTATTCTGCGTCCAGGAACTGTTTGCGCCATCGATGATACTGTATACCGGATATGGCGTAATCTCCCCGGTTAGGATATTGTAGTTGGTATCCGTGGGCGTAAAACGCCACTTGTAAGCCTTGTTGACTTCCACTTTCGTGTTATCGGACAGCTCCTTACCTGCATCATCTATCCACTCCAGCGTACCGTCTGCGGGATTCAGATTGCTGCCAGTCAGAGTAAGGCCGGCATCTGCCAGCGTCCTGCCGGCAGTGGTGATCACGGTATATTTGGGTTCACCTGTGGGAAGCGCTTTGGTAATCGTGATCACAAAGGGCTTACTGGTGACTTCATTATAATCGGCATCGCCAGCCTTGGCTGCGATGATCGTGACAGTTCCCACCCTGACCGGAATCAGGATACCGTCTGCATCAATAGTTGCTTCGCCGGTGCCTCCGGCCTCAACAATCCGGTAGGTCACGGCTCCCGTACCGCTACCACCGGTGGTTCCCAGCGTCAGCTTCTGACCATAAACCAAGGTAGTGTTACCGGTGATAGTCAGGGGTGCCTGATCATCCTTTTCTGTCAGAGTAATGACTATATTGACTGTAGTATCTTCATAGTTCGTGGAGGAAATAGTCACCGGCAGGGTCACAGTATTGCCTGCTACGCCTGTACCGGTCAACGTATACTTCACAACACCGTTGGCATCCACAAAAAAGTTTTCGATGATTCCTGTGTCTCCACTGGCTGTGCCTGGCGTATAGCTTAGTGCACCTGCCACAAGATTCTTTATATCGACCGTCTTCTCGCCGGTCAGCAGGAACCTGTGGTTTTCCTTAATATCCGCCAGTTTTGGAGCATCAGCCTTATCAATGGTCAGTGTGCCGATTACCATTCCGGTTCTGGCATTATAGTTGCCGCCGTCACTTACATCAACAGTCACAACATAACTGCCTGCATTGCTGGGAGCCTCCGTGCTGCCATTGTACTTCACGGTAATAGCTCCCATGCCTTTAATGCCGGATCCGGCCGTAATTGTCACGGTCACGGCGTTGCCATCATAGGTCTGCACCGTGGGAAGGCCGGGGATCACATCGAAATCCGCCGGCTTGGGATCGATCCTGGTGATCTTCCAGACCTTTGTTGCCATTCCTGTATAATTACCCTTGCCCTCAATGGTCAGGATAATACTGTCATTGGCATCGGTAGCCTTATTGCTATTGTTTTTAGTATCATAGTCACCGGCAACCAAAACAGTTCCGTCAGGCAGTTTTACAGCAGTAATGTTCACCATATGCTCCGAACCGGTATATTCAAAGCTTCCGACATCCAGTTCAATGCCCGCACCGCTGATGGATCTGGGCAAAATGGTGAAAGTCTTGTCCACCGTTCCGGTATAGTTACCCTTACCGGTAATGGTCAGTGTGGCAGTTCCGGCATTGGTGTTGTCGGAATAGCTGTAATTGAAATCGATTCCCCGGGTCAGTGTAGCCATGCCATCCCTGACTGTGAAAACGGGGTCGATATCCTTACCGTTGTATTCCTGTGCAGGGACGTCAGAAATCATATCCGCAGTAATCTTCTTCGGATTCACAATGATAGTCACGTTAGCAATACCGTAGTAGGTATCGTCGGAATAACTCGCCGTCAGAATCGCACCGGCAGCCCCTGCATTTTTCACCCTGACAGTAGGTGTTGCGGTATTTCCACCGGAAACGATCTCCAAAATATCGGAATCAGAACTGCTCCAGCTCCATGTGCCGCCATCGGGTGCGGTCTTAGTGGCAGTTACGACAAAATCACTGTCACCATAGATCTTGCCGGTGGGTGCCCCAGTGATGCTGACGCCTGCATCCTGCTTTTCCACCACCGCCACATGGATCGTCGCAGCTGCCGGTGCCTCAAAGTTGTCGGTAGCAGTGGCAGTTATCTGAATATCGAAGCCGGTCGTAGTGGTGCCGGAGGCAGCCGTCAGCTTATTGTCTGCTGAAAGCGTAATACCTTCGGGTTCATCCACCAACGTATAAGTTAGTTCTGCACCACTGTCAGTGTTGTTAAAAGAAGCCCAACCGGAGATATCCACTGCTTTACCGTTCTTCACCAGCGTCTGGGTGGATGCCGTCAACTGAATGACGGGCTTAGCTTTTTGGATAGTGAATGTCCAGGCGGGATCACTCAGTTTGCTGGCCTCATTATAGTTCGGATCCCCGTTTGCGGTGACCAGAACCTTGTAGGTACCTGCTTTTATGGCCTGATCCAAAGTACCACTCGCATCCTCGTACTCCACATGAATGTAATTTCCGTTAATCTTAGTGGATGAGACAGTTGCGTATTTCGCTTCACCATCATACACCAAATTGGCCGGTGGAGTGACAGTAAAGTCGCCCGCCGTAAGTGTGGCCTTTTCAATGGTATAATCCACACTGGCAGTGACGGATTTGTCGTCTGCGCCTATGCAGGTAATGCTGGCGGTATAGGTGCCGGCATTGACAGGTGCACCTTCAAGCACATCACCGTCCTTCACGTTATAGGTAACCTTCACCTTTGTGGGAAGTGTCTCATCCTTAACAAAACTGCCATCGAGTGTTACGCTTTTTGCGGTGCCGTCGTAAGTCAATGCATCTGCTGCAGGTGCCTTGAGGGTCACGCTGCCACCGTTGCCACCGTCAGTGGGACAGGTAGCTGCATCGTTGCAGACAGCGGTAACAGTCGCACCGTCTTCACTCAGCTGATATGTCCAGCCGTGCTCGTGGAGGTGGATGGACAGATTGCCATCACCGTCGCGGATCACACTATAGTACGGATCATTCACATCCAGCGGGAAGATCGTCTTGTAGTCCAGTTCCGCATCTGCAGTCGCTCCGGTAGCGATTCTGACATTGTCGCTTGCTGTTACGGGAAGGCTTTTGCTTACGCCAATGCAGGCGTTCTCTGTCAGTCCTTCTCCGATAGTGATCGTTGTGTCGGGCGTCAGGCCGACATTGCTTGCCATGCCGGAGCCCTGTTCATACACACCACCCTGCAGTGTACCGTTCCTCCAGTTGTTCTGAATCTTCGCCGCGCCGGACACAGTAAATTTGCCGGTGGATGCTACATACACGCCTCCGCAGCTTACATTTACATCGCCGGTGGTATTGTTCCCGGTGATGGCGCCGCCATACATGGTGAAACTGCTGCCGCCATTCACTATTACGCCACTGCCGCTGCCAGCAGCCGTGTTGCCACAGATGGTACCACCGTACATGGTGAATCTGCCGCCGCTATTCACCATTACGCCGTGGCCCGTATTATCGCTGCCATGAGTGATAGTGCCGCTGTCCCCTTTGCAGTCGGTCAATGTGAGGTTAGCACCGTCTTTAACCATAATCGTACAAGAATCATGCTCCGCCGTGATGCTGCAGCCGTTCAGACAGAGATTTACCTCATTACTGCAAAACAATGGCCCAGTTTCTTCGGGGCGGGTCACAGAATTCATCAGATAATAATTGCCTGCCTTCGTCGCATCGGCCAGCTCAGTAATCCCTTCCCAGACCAGGGCGGGGTGTCTTCCGCCATGAGTACAGGTTTCTCCGCAGATGGGATGTTTCTGTGGCGGGTTCCTGTACAGTTTCACTTCAGTGCCATCAAGCGCCGGGTAATATCCCGCATCACTCGTAAAACGGGCTGCATCATCATCGCTCAAAGTATAACCGTCTCCTTTGGCAATTGTCACGGGGCTACCCACAACTGCCCCCGAGGGTGTGGTCACACCAATGCTGGCATCCTCGCCAAGTGCGCCGGTGATCGTGATGGTCTCGGGTCTCAGATAGACGTTGTTTATCTCTTCATTTCTTTTGTTGTCGGTGATCTTCACTGCGCCGGACACAGTGAAAATGCCGTCTTTTGCCACATATACGCCACCTCCGGTTTCGGATCCAGTGTGGGTCGCGGTGTTATTGGTGATGGTGCCGCCGTTCATATTAAATGTATTATTACCGTAATACTCCACCGCGGTTCCAACATACACACCGCCACCGGTAGCGGACGTGTTGTCGGTGATGGTGCCGCCGTTCATGGTGAAGGTACTGCCGTATGAAACATATATGCCGCCTCCGTAATTGTTCTCCTCCTTGTTCTTACAGATGCTTCCAGCCGTCATGGTGAAAGTACTGCTGGAAAGCTCTATGCCGCCTCCGTTTTGCTTGCTGGTATTACAGCTAATCTCACCGCCGGACATGTTAAATGTTCCGTGATCCACAGACACACCACCGCCGCTTGATTCGCAGGAGTTATTGGTGATGGCGCCGCTGTACATGTTAAATGTTCCGTAAGCCACAAGCACTCCACCGCCGCTTCCAGAATCTGTTTTAACGTTGCCGGTGATCTTGCCGCCGTACATATTAAATGTTCCTCCTACAACAACACCGCATCCGTTGTATGTATTGTCAGTGCTGTCCTTACCATGGGTGATGGTGCCACTCTTCTGGCAGTCATACAGCGTGAAGATTGTGCCATTAGCCGACATGTTTATAACGTCACCCTTCGCATTCAACGTGATGCTCTTCCCGTTGAGACAGAGGACAGTGCCGCTCTTGGGTTCCCATTCCGCCGTCAGCGTCACGTTTTTGGTCAGATAGTAACTGCCGGCATCAGCGGGCAACTCCGTATCCTTTTCCCACGGTGTCATACCGTTGTGATCTTCTGTATGCCCGCTGTCCTGTTCTGCCACAAGCGCAGGTGCGTTCAGCGCCGCGCATATCTTCTCATAGCGCGTCATATCCAGCTCTGCTGCCTGCTCCTCGCTCAGCTCTGCCAAAGCCTCATCAATCGCCATCAGCTGTGCCTGAAGCTCGTCCGCATTCTCCGCTGTGACCTCCTCCGGCAGGGCGTCGATCAGCGCCTGCGCCGCCTCCACCGCCGTATCCTTGTTGGAAGCATCCTCGTTGGCAGCATCTCCCCCACTGACGTCTTCACCGGTGGTGGAGACGTAGGCGGTGTCCCCGCTGCTCTGGGTCTCCTGTTCCGCCACTGCACCTGTCCCTTCCGCAAATGCCGACATGGGCATCATGGAAAAGCTGAGCACAAATATCAGAAACAGACTCAATACTCGTTTTTTCATATAAATCTCCATACCTTTCTGTAACCTGCTCACTTTCCCACACCTTAGTATCATGTACTTTTCGTACCGTCTACTAATTTACATCATGCAGGCACCAACATGATCATCTCCCGGAATCTTCCGTCCGCCAGATTCCCGGGTACCGTAAATCCATTATTTGGGAACAGTATAACACATTTTTGCTCTAAATTTCTTTATTTTTTCATAATTTTATATATTTTTTATATCGACCGTCTCAAATATATAATAAAAAGACACTACCTTTTTTTGTTAGACTCAATGAGGTGACTCAATGCGGTTCAATAGCAAGTATTCCTTGAAAAAGTCTTTCCGGTATTATATTCTATTATTATGTCCCACAAAATCAGTTACAAAATATACACACAGAAAGGTTTCTATATGTGGATTGCAGATAATTGGAAAGATTACGAAGTGCTGGATACGTCCAGCGGAGAAAAATTAGAGCGTTGGGGAGATTATATTCTCGTCCGTCCGGATCCCCAGGTCATCTGGAAGACGCCCCACGATCATAAGGGCTGGAAGCAGAAAAACGGTCATTACCACAGAAGTGCCAAGGGCGGCGGAGAATGGGAGTTCTTCCATCTGCCGGATGAATGGGCGATCCATTACACCCTGCCTTTTCAGAAGGAAGCCTCCGGTAAGGCTGATCCTCTGACCTTCCATCTGAAGCCTTTCAGCTTCAAGCATACCGGTCTGTTCCCGGAGCAGGCTGTGAACTGGGACTGGTTCTCCGGTCTGATCCATGATGCGGGCAGACCCGTGAAGGTGCTGAACCTCTTCGCATACACCGGCGGTGCCACTGTATCCGCCGCGGCTGCGGGAGCTGCCGTGACCCATGTGGATGCGTCCAAGGGTATGGTCGGCTGGGCGAAGGAGAACGCTGCTGCCAGCGGGCTTGCCGATGCTCCTATCCGCTGGCTGGTGGATGACTGTATGAAGTTCGTAGAGCGTGAGATCCGCCGGGGCAACAAATACGACGGCATCATCATGGATCCTCCTTCCTACGGCAGAGGTCCTAAGGGCGAGATCTGGAAAATAGAAGATAATATCTGGGATTTCGTAGGACTGACCGCACAGCTTTTATCCGATGATGCGCTGTTCTTCCTGATCAATTCGTACACTACAGGATTGCAGCCCGCCGTGCTGTCCTATATGATGAATTCCACCCTGACGAAAAAGTTCGGCGGTCATGTGGAAGCCGAAGAAATCGGCCTCCCCGTAACCGAGAGCGGTCTGGTACTGCCCTGCGGTGCTTCCGGGCGCTGGCAGCGGAAGTAATCAGACTAGCATCATAAGCCAAATCAAGAAGGAGCCTCTGGTCGAGGCTCCTTCTTGATCACAGCCAAAGTCAGCAACTATCGCCTGATGATTGAATTCCAAATATGGTGCGTTTTTACTCCTCTGTTTCAATCTCCAATCTCTGAAGAATGTCTCTCACAATACCAGCATCCTCAATCAGAGAAATTCCAAAACACTTTTTTCCTGCATCTTTTAAGGAGGCTCCTATATGATAAACATTTTTCTTATCCAAGATTAAAAAGCGATCATGAAATACTTTCGTGTACCGCACTTCCAGTAAAGGATACTGGCTGTTGAAATTATTAACATCTTCTTGAGATAACTTGGTTCTTTTCAATGTATACATCACAACAGTCACATTTTCATTCTTTTTTGTGAGAAGATTCAGCGTTCCTATATCCACATAGCCATCAATTAAAACGATTTCCTTTTCCGCTTTTTGAATCAGGCTAACAATTAGGCTAAAAGCATCATATAGCTGTCCATCAAAAAAGACTTTCTGATTTGATTCCTCATGGTCCGATATATATTCAAATATCTGATCCAATTTTTCATCCGTTTGCTTTTGATATTCCAGTTGTTTTAACTCCACATTACTGATACGCTCAAAAAGCAAGGCGTTATTAGCAATAAATCGCCTCATTTCCACGAATGCGCGCATAATACCAATGCTTACCTTAATTGCCACTTCGCTATGTAGAACACTAGCCAACATAGAGATTCCCTGTTCTATAAATACATAAGGAAGAGTCCTACGACCACCATAATTATTTTCGCCCTGCGCAAAACTTGAAATGCCAGTTTGGCATCTCAAGTTCTGATACTCCTCTTTCGTGAGCTGAAAGCGAAAATCTTCTGGAAATCTACTAATATTTCTTTTTACTGCTCTATTCAATGCCCCTGTCTCTACCCGATAAAGAATGGCAAGATCACTATCCAGCATGACTTGCTTATCTCTAATAACATAAATCATTTTTTCAATCGACGGTCGAGTGATTTCAACTAAATCATTTGTAATACCATCCGTCTTTTTCGCTTCTGGTTTAATTTCTATCATAAATTCTCCCTATGCCAACTTGAAGTGCCAGTCTGTTCAGACATTCCATGTTTATGAGATTATAGTAGCAAAAACAGACATACCTATGTCCCATACAAAGTACGTATATCGCGGTCAAAACCCCGCTGTTATTTTAGAATGTTGTAAATTTGGAATAAAAGCATGGACTTTCCGACTCGCTATTCAGAACTTCACAAGATATCTGTAGAAATAGAAAACTTCTATGCTTTGTGCACATTCTAGCATAGAAGTCTTCTGCTGGCAAGGGGTATACCATTATCAAATATTTGTAATGCAAAACCAGATTTGCCGCCTATATTTCACTTCTGATCACAGCACATATTTTCTTAACACCGGGATCTTGCGCAGCACCCACGCAGTAGCCGTTGCCAGTGCCAGCACTACCAGGCAGAATGCAGCCAACAGCAAAATCAATACCGCTTGTCCCGCGGCTACAGACTGCACACCGCATTGTTCCAACACCGTAAAGGGTGTGATCTTCACGAATTTATACAACAGGTTCACATACACCGGATGTACCAGGTATACGGCGAAGCTCAAAGCTCCCGCCTCCTGCCAGGGGATCCGGTGTTTTTTAATACTCCCATTCCATCCTGCAGCGAACAGAAGCACTGCAAGCAGTACTGTAAACGGGTAATTGTATGCCATCTGGATGGAAAATCCGGCGAGTGTCCTGCTGAGGATCATTCCCATTATCAGCACTGCCGCAGCGATCAGCCACACATTCCCTATCTGTCTTCCTCTGGCCGGCTCCGTATGGTCACCTGCTTCCATGCTTTCCCTTTTTCCAGACGTTGCGGAACTCTCTGCCTTGTCCACACATACTTCTCTCACCGCGAAGAGATATCCACACAGATAATACAGGAAATACACACCGCCATCCGGCAATACCGGAATACTGTTGATATCCAGCACCTTATTCAGAAAAGGTGCCACACTGCTTCCCAAGAAGATCACAGCCATCACTGTCCCAACACCCCACACCGGCAGCACCCGCAGCATTTTTTTCAAAAGCGGTGTGATCAGATACAAAAACAAGATCAGATACAGATACCACATATGAGACCAGGTATGTCCCGTCAGGGTCATCTTCAGTGCCTCCGGGATCATCCTGACCCGGAAGGTCCGCTCCGCCACCACCAGCTCGGAAGCTGCATACGGAACGCCGAATAGGAGGATCGCCAGCGCAATCCTCCTGCAATATTTTTTAATCATGACCGGATAAGTCAATATGCGTCCCGGATTCAGGAACAAATATCCCGAAATCAATAAAAATATAGGAACACACCAGGTCACCAGATCCATAACTGACAGCAATAATGACCGGTATTCCGGCACTATTGACGCGTCTGTCACATCTGTCGCACCCGTCAGTACATGCATCAGCACCACTGCACAGGTCGCCAGTACCCGGAGTACATCCAGGAACTGCTTTCTTGGCCCGGATAAGCCGTTCGTCATGTCTCTCCCATCTCCTCCATCAGGCGCATGCCTGCAGTATCAGTCACAGGAAGGGAGAATACGATGCTTTTCGCCTTGCTCTCCAGTCCTGCTTTTTCCATTATAGCACGCATGATGGAATTTTTCTGCTCACTTTTTACCACAATGAACAACATTTCCTTTTCCGGCACCAGTGTCACGCCCAGAAACTGCTGTGCATTCTCTGTTCCGGTGCCCTTGGCATGGATGACTGTACCGCCCGCCGCATGTACTTCTCTCGCCGCATCCATGACCAGTTCCGTATATCCATGATTGGCTATCACTACCAGAAGCTCATTCTTCGTCTCTTTCAATGTGGACTCCTCTCCTTTTACGAATTCCTGCCCACAGGTCAGGTAATTCAATGCTTTCTTGCCACCGACACTACTCACGGGAATGATAAATGCGATTCCCATTCCCGGGAGATCGATCTGCATTTTCTTACGCAGAGTAGCTTTGATCTGCCGCCAGGCAGCATCTGTGACGAGATGGAACAATACGCTCTTCTCCATGCCGTCCAGTCCGAAATAATCTAAGATCTCGTTAGCCGCAGTTCCCATGCCGACGGTAACACCGCCGACCTGTGCGCCATTTTCCTTATAGCATTCCACGAATTTCCTCGTTAGCTGACGATTGGTGATGGTGACCATCATATATAATTCACTCATGGGCACACCTCCTATAGTTCAATGATGGCATTCTCATCCAAAGCACCAAATGCATCCGCCGCACCGGCAAATGTGCCTGCACCGCTCTTTGCCTGCTTTAACTGATATACCATTCCCAATATCTGGATCGTGATCAGCGGTGTCATGGCTACCATAGCTACCACACCGAAAGCATCTGCGACTAAATTGCCGCCCACTGCCACACAGGCGCCCTGCGCTAACGGCAGTAAAAAGGTGGCTGTCATGGGACCGCTCGCTACACCGCCGGAGTCGAAGGCGATCGCTGTGAATATCTTCGGTACAAAAAAGGATAGTCCGATCGCCACGCCATAGCCCGGGATCAAAAACCATAGAATCGGGATACCTGTCAGTACCCGGATCATCGCCAGTGCTACGGATAAGGATACGCCCACAGACAGAGAAACACCCATGGATCTGGCAGAGATAGCGCCGTCCGTCAGCTCCTCTACCTGATGATTCAATACATAGACTGCGGGCTCCGCTTTTACGATAAAATAACCGATCAGTGCTCCCACCGGCACCAGTACCCACCTGTAGGATCTGGCTGCCATGACCTGACCGAGGTAATTACCGGCAGGCATAAAGCCCACATTTGCGCCGGTCAGAAACAGCACCAGACCAATATAAGTATACACCAGACCGATCAGGATCTTCGCCAGTGTCTTCCCCGACAAACGCAGGGCAAATATCTGGAACAGACCGAAAAATAATACAATGGGAAGTAATGAGAGTGCAATCTCTTTCATATAATCCGGAAGCCCATGGGTAAAAAGCTGCGCCAGTTCCACAGAATCAGAGAGCTCCGGGATCGCCACCGGCTGATAATCCGCATTGGTCGGCTTATAGATCAGCCCCAGCACCATGACCGCCAGGATCGGTCCGATGGAGCAAAGTGCTACCAGACCGAAGCTGTCGTCCGCCGCATGGTGGTCATTACGGATGGACGCAATACCGACACCAAGTGCCATGATAAAAGGAACTGTCATGGGTCCCGTGGTCACACCTCCGGAATCAAACGCCACTGCCCGGAAGTTCTCCGGTACGAGAAATGCAAGAACGAACACTGCTATGTAGAAAAAGGTTAATAACGGCGGCAGTGCCACACCGATCAACATACGCAGAAGGGCAATGACCAGGAAGATTCCAACCCCCACTGCCACTGCCAAAATCAGCGTCATGTTCGGCACCGAAGGCACCTGTGTCGCCAGCACCTGTAAGTCAGGCTCAGAAATGGTGATCACCACTCCCAACAGAAAAGATAACACTACGATCAGCAGAATATTTTTACTCTGGGTCATTCTGGCACCCACTTTTTCTCCCATGGGAGTCATAGACATCTCCGCACCCAGAGTAAAAAACATCATACCGACCATGACCATCACCGCTCCCACCAGAAAACACAACAGGATACTGGAGGTTATGGGAGCTATGGTAAAGCTTAATACGATCACGATCCCTACTACCGGCAGGACCGCCTTCAAGGATTCTGCAAATTTTTGCCGGATCTTTGGATTTAATAACTTCAATATTGGTCTTTCCTTTCTTTATGTTTTCTTTATCTTAACATGAAGCAAAGACCCGGTCATACCGTTTTTTAGCAATTTATGAAAATTTCATGAGTTCTTAACGCAGTCTTTACGTGCATTGCCTGTTACACTTAATTTTGAATTAAATCCATGCTTCCTGTATCTGCTTTGCGGTAATGTCCACCAGCTCCATGCAGCGTTTTTTCTTGTTACCAAATGCTCCTGACATGCTGGACCAGCCGTCGGTCAGGTCATCCAGTACCGCATTCTTCACGACATTACCCAGTCCCGCCACTTCCGAAGAGCGCATTACCTGGTATTTTGCCTTACCCACATTCATGATCCATACCTGGTTGTTGCGGTCCTGCTCCGGATATACAATGACCTGATTAAATCCATGCTTTACCAGCGCCGGTGTACCGGCTTCGAATTTGATGTCTTTGATCGCCTCGTAGAGCTGTTCCATGGTCTCATAATTTCCCTTTAAGTTTAATTTTGCCACCTTTACACCTAACATTTCGCCAAGTCCCATATTGTCCTCCTTCTTCTGATCGCGGTTCACGCAATCCACACATTCTTCACCAGTTTGAATTTCCCACTCCGTTTGCGGCCTCTTCCCAGGTCAGTTCAAAGGAACTATGCGTTGCTCCGCCTTCCTGGGGCAGTCTCCGGTAAGAATAGTCCCTGCCGTTCTCCATCAGCGCTTTTGCCAGACCGAGCCGCAGCATTTTTCCAAGGTTTTCATCCTCCGGCATGTACGCATAGTAATATTCCTTGTTCTTCTTCGTTCCTTTTAAAAGGATGCCTTCCCGTATTCCCTTCCGCATATTCCTCTCCACGGCACCGTAGTCCCCGGAAGTGATCTCACAGCACTTCATGCAAGGCTCTCCCGCCGGTGTGGAGAACTGTACATAATAAGTATAGTCTGTATCCCCCTCACTTTCGTACCATTCGCGTTCGCCCACTTCACGCCCGTCGCACAGAATGCTGTCAAACAGGATGTCTGCTATGTACAGATCCCCGTGTCTGATCATCTCCTGTACATCCAGCTTCGCATTGCTCTCGAACAGCTTTTTCTTCTGTTGTCCCAGTGCGTCTGCCACATCTGCCGGAACCTGCCGGAAGGCAAAACCACTAAAGTCCACCATGTGCTTCGCTTCCCGGCCGCATTTGCTGCACCTTCCCTGCACAATGGCATTGCCGCAGGAAATGCAGTAATCCATTCCCGCCTCTGCCTTATTTAATAATCCCAATGTCTGTTCTCCTTTCCCGTAGTCAAATAATAAAACCACAGAAGCCATTCTTTTCAGGTATCTCTATTTTAATCTAATATTTTTCTAAGTGTCAATCGGACTAAAGTATATTTTTGGACAATTTTACAACGTAATTATAAAAACCGCACCTGTCTATTACGAGAAGTACATAAAATATACCTGTTTTCATATATCCTTAACTACTTCTTTACACCCTGCGTTGAAAAGTGATGGTACTATGGTTATAATAAACTTACTATGAAGGGAAAACCCACTGGAGGACAATACCGTGTTCCGATCATTTTCCGATAAAAAATCACCGCGAAAAAGCTTCCGCTTAAAACCACCCTTTACCAGACATGCCATCAGTATCCTGATCTGTGCCGCCTGCATGCTGTGCGCCACTCTTGCCTCTTTTTTATATCAGCATATAGTACCGGACAACCATGCCAATGTAGCACTGTTCTACATTCTGGCACTGGTGATCATCGCCAGATGGACGGTGGGCTACGGCTACGGCATTGCCTGCACCCTTTTTTCCGTAATAGCAATCAATTATCTGTTCACCTATCCGTATTATACGCTGAATTTCACACTGACCGGCTACCCTATCACCTTCCTGCTGATGAGCGGGATCACTCTGATCCTGTGTACCATGACCTCCCATATGACCATCCAGTCCGAGATGATCGCAGAGCGGGAAAAGCGGCTGGCAGAGGCCGAAATGGAAAAGATGCGTGCAAATCTACTGCGCGCCATCTCCCACGATCTGCGCACGCCGCTCACCGGCATCATCGGCAACAGCTCCCTGTTTCTGGAAAGTCAGAACGATCTAAGCTCCACCGAGCAGCGTACGATCATGACCAATATCTATGAGGATTCCAACTGGCTGCTGAATATGGTGGAAAATCTGCTGTCCGTCACCCGTATCCAGGGAGACAGCTTAAGCATCAATACCACAGAGGAACCGGTGGAGGAAGTGGTGGGAGAAGCTTTGGAGAAACTGAAAAAGCGCTATCCCGATGCCGCCATCCGGGTCAAGATCCCCGAGGAATTTCTGATGATCCCCATGGATGCGGTGCTGATCGAGCAGGTCACCATCAATCTGTTAGAAAACGCCATCGTTCATTCCGGAAGTATCCTGCCCATTGATTTCATCGTGGAGGATCATCCGGAGCATGTATCTTTTATTGTGAGAGACTACGGAAAAGGATTGTCGGAAGAAAAATTACAGAATCTGTTCGAGACGGGTACCTACAACAATTCCCAGAGCTCGGATTCCCGCAAGGGCATGGGTATCGGTCTGTCCATCTGCAAGACCATCATCACCGCCCATCACGGAACGCTGAGTGGCCGGAATCATGCGGATGGCGCGGAATTCTGTTTCACACTGCCCAAGGTGGGAGTTGTCGCTTCAGAAAAATAAGTGTACTCTCAGCCACATAAGACAGAACTCTTGAAAATACCGGAAAGGATATGGATCACAGATATGAATAAGATCAAAGTTCTCTTAATCGAAGACGATAGAAGTATCAGTAATTTCATCACCGCTACCATGGACCGGGAAGGCTACAAGATCATGCATGCCTTAAACGGCAGAGAGGGACTGAGTCTCAGCACTTCTTTCTGCCCCAACGTGATCCTGTTAGATTTAGGGCTGCCGGACATGGACGGGCTGGAGGTATTACAGAAACTCCGTTCCTGGAGCGATGTTCCGGTGATCATCATATCTGCCCGCACCAAGGAGCAGGAGAAGGTCTCCGCTCTGGATCTGGGGGCGGATGATTATATCACGAAGCCCTTCGGCACCGGCGAGCTCATGGCAAGGATCCGCACTTCTCTGCGGCACAGCCACGCCCAGACTCCCGGTCATGTGTATAAGGCACTGGATCTGGAGATTGATTTCGAGAAACGACTGATCCGCCTGCGGGGCGAAGAGGTGCACCTGACCCAGATCGAATACCAGTTGCTTACACTTTTAGCGGAAAATTCCGGCAGAGTTCTGACATACAGCTATATCATGAATGCCATCTGGGGTCCCTATATGGACAATAATAATCAGATCCTCCGGGTCAACATGGCGAACATCCGCAGGAAGCTGGAGCAGAATCCCGCACAGCCCCAGTATGTCTTCACTGAGATCGGTGTAGGCTATCGGATGCGTGAGAACGAGAACGGTGTAGCGGTATAAAAAATCCCCTCGGCGAGGGGGAGTGTACCGAGGGGGATAGAGAGAAAAGTATTTTTGAAAGAGGCGGGTTCCTTTTTCAGTTATTATAATAGCGTAATTTATTTATATTTACTGCTGTTTTTATAGCTTGTTTATGTTGAAAACACTGTTTTTTTGTGGTATTCTGACTGTATCAATGTCAGCAGATTAAAAAAGTGAAGGAGCAGCTATGGATATCACAACGAAAAAAGGCAGACGCGGCAGAAAGGATATTGACCGGATCATCGTGGAAAAAGGCCGCAGAGGTGATTTTTCTCCCCTGCAGCCCGATCATTATCACAGCTTTTATGAAATTTTTTATCTCTGGTCGGGAAGCTGCCGTTTCCTGTTAAAAGATACGGTCTATCAGATGGAAGCCGGAGATCTGGTCTTCATCGCTCCGGGAGAACTGCATCACTCTCTGTATTCCGCCGGAGAGGTCTGCGAGATCGTGATGATCTATTTCAAGGAAGAATATCTGCATCTGTCAGATCTGTCCGTCGAGGATACCGACCGGCCGGCCCTTCATTCCTTCATGGGCAGCGTTCCCGCGGTATACCAGGAGGCTCTGCACTCCCTGCTGACCCGGATGCTCACCGAGAATTCCCGGTTCGACCGCTACTCCGAGCATTTTGAGCGTTGCTATCTGGAAGAACTTCTGCTCATGCTGATGCGCCATTCCGTCATGAATGAGAAGGAACCGGATCTGATGAACTCCCGGGATGCGGACATCCTGCTTGCCACAAGATACATTTACAACAATTTCCGCAAGCCACTGACACTGGAAGAGGTCTCCTCCGTGGCTTCCCTAAGCCCCACCTATTTCAGTAAAAAATTCAAGCTGATCACCGGTATGGGCTTCAAGGAATATTTAAATTACGTACGGCTCAAGCACGCCCAGACGGCGCTTCTTACCACCAACAGCTCCATCACGGATATTGCTCTGGAATACGGCTTCAACGACAGCAATTATTTTAAGGATCTGTTCAAAAAAGTATACGGAAAATCTCCTCGGGAATATCGGAAAAATCAGGATTGACATCGGGTTTCTTATCGGCAGTCTCCTCTAAGTCTTCCTCTTCGAAATGTTCTTCCGTCTGTTTTTCGATTTTCTCTTCCAGTGCCTCCCGGATTGCATCCTGTACGCTGTCGAACTTCTCCAGAAAACTGTCCCATTCTTTGATGCTGAATTCCTGATTGCCGATCATGAATTTCGTCTCTGTATCGCCGTTCTGAAGCTTGTCGTAGATCTCCTGCATTTTCTCGCGGATCTGCTCCATGAGACTCAGATCCTCTTTTTCCGGTTCTCCGGCGGTTCCGGCCGGGTCCGTTTCCGCTGCTTTGTCCGCATCGGGCGTCTCCGAAGTTTCCTCGTTGCTGTCTACATTGTCACCGTTCTCCATATCATCCAGTTCCTTCTTCATCTCCTGGATCTTCTTATCCTGTGCCAGTGCGCGCAGGATTCGGTTCACATCCTCCGGACTGAACATACCGATGGCCTTGGACAGGGCATCGATGTTATTCCGGTTCACCAGCAGGCTTCCACCGCCGGACAGCGGAATGTTGATACAATCTTTCTCATTAGAGGTATCTCCCAGCGTCAGACGGTTATGATCATAATCGCAGACGAAGACCACCCCATTATATTCAATAACACCGTCCTCCGCCATTTCCCCATAGGGCACTTTGTCTTTGCCTTCGATACGACGGTTCAACCGTACACCACGTGTCACCGGAGCCAGCACTTTGTCATTTTCCTCCGCAGATTCCTCCAGACTCTCTGCAAAACGAGATGCCACATCTGACGCGCTCTGTAAAACTCCCTCATTCACTCTCTTCTGTGTCTCATACACGAAAGTCCTTCCGTAACCGATTCCCGTAATTGCCATATTTATCTCCCTCTCCGCAGCGATCACTGCCATAAAAAAAGATGGTTGCCTTCTCTTGAAGCAGCCATCCGTAGCTTTTGTCCATCCATGGTATCTGTATTTTCCTATATGAATAGTATCGACACCGCCCGGAGAAACTTTATAGTACAAAACTCTTGTTTTTTTGCATATTGCCACTTTATAATAACAGTAGTAATACCTAAAGTCAGCTTTAGATAGTTTTATACAAGGAAAGGGATTATATATGTACAGTATCGGACAAGTTTCCGCAATGACAAATTTACCGATTTCCACTTTAAGATATTATGATAAAGAGGGCTTCTTCCCGAATCTGGAGAAGCAGTCAGGAATCCGGCGGTTCAGCCAGGCCGAACTGGATGCCATCCGCATGATTGAATGTCTGAAGCGTTCCGGCCTGGAGATCAAGGACATCCGGCAGTTTTTCGAATGGGTAGAGGAAGGTCCTTCCACTTACCCCAACCGTAAGGCAATGTTCGAAGCCAGAAAAAAAGCTGTGGAAGAAGAAATGAAGCAGTTGGAAAAAACTCTGGATATGCTGAAATTCAAATGCTGGTATTACGAAAAGGCCATGGAGGACGGCAACGAAGACGAAATTCACGCCATGCTTCCGGATAAACTTCCCGCTGATATTCAGGCTCTGTATGATAACAGCCACGACCGGAACAACGCCTGAAACGAAGTCTTCTGCATAAATTTTCCCTCGGAAATGTATTTTCATATCGCGTAAGATATGGTACTATATTATCAGTTAGTGTATGCTAACCTTGCGTTTTCTACATAACACACACTGAATGACCATTCGGAGGGAGAATATTATGAGGGTAACAGATTTAGATGCACAGATACCTGATCAGATCGGTCATGCCTTTGGCTATTATGATTATGGAGAGGAAATCGGCATGGATTCCTTTTTCCGCAGTAAAGATGCGGTGGCAGACTATATCGCCGGATATGTGCGGATGGCATTTGCTGGCGGTATGCTTTATGGCATCCGTGAGCCTGGTAGGGGCTATATCGCCTATAAGCTGCCGGGACAGAAGCTGGGCTTTGGAGCGAGCATGGAACTTGTAAAGGCTCTTTTCCATTCTATGAGCCTGAAGGAGATCTTCCGTATGGGAGTTGCTATCTCGAAGGGCGGAACCTCTTTGGAGGATCGGATGAAAAAAGCGAAAAAGCCCTGCATCTTCGTCGGCATGGTCTGTGTCCCGGAGGCATTCCAGGGACTGGGCTATATGCGTAAGGTGATGGAGCTGGCCTACGCAGAGGGTAACCGTTTACAGGTCCCGGTGATCCTGGAGACAGATGCAAAGTCAAAATGCGATAAATACAGACATCTTGGAATGCAGCTTGAAGGCATCCGTGATCTGGGAGCCTATGGAAAAATGTACGATATGATCAAATATCCGGATTAAAATGGATTAAAATCCCATCTTTGACACTTTATAGAGCAAAAAACAGCCATAACCCCAGTATTTATCAGTGGTATGGCTGTTTCCTTTTTCGCATCGATATTGTACTATTTTTGAAATTGTGTTATTTTTTCTGCATTGTTTCTTTGATAAGTGCCCGTATATCTGCCTTTGATATAAATTCATAATCCGTTCTGAATCCAAAAGCACTGTGCAATGCATCGGTCAGTTTTGTACGTTTGTAGGAGGGAATGCAGCCACTGTCTTTGGAAAGCAGGATCATATTCATGTCCCGAAGGGTTTTTAAGTCTTTGCTGCCAGTAATATTGATATACATTAAGAAGTCCTCCAATTAAATCAATTACAATACAGTTAGTACAAAAAAGCACATATAAATTCATAAAATTTGACAAAAAATAAGCCAGGAATGTCTTAAATAAAGGATTTATTTTATATTTCCGGTTTCTCTGGCGTTCTTTTTGTCTGTCCGGGCGTTTTTGGTGTCCTGTTATACCTGCTGGGCTTTCGCGATTTGACGCTCCAATCAATGGATGGTATAGTAGTGCTGTACGATCGCGTGTTGTTGGAGATTCCGCTGTGTACATTGGAAAACTGGTAGTCTGGAGTTAGGATGCCACCGGTGTATGCCGAGAAGCTGGTGGTTAAGAAATTGGTTTCTGTAAAGAGGGAAAGAGGTTAGAGGATGCAAAAAAGTGTGATCTATTTTAAACGTACTTTACCGGAAAAGGTGATACAGTTATTAGTGTCCATTTCAAATGATGCTTTTAACAATCGTGAGGGGAAGATTGTAGGTAATAGAGAATCCACATATTGTTTATCTTACGGTGGCGATGAAAGTATGTATGGCTGTCTGCAATTAGGGATGCTGGAGTTGGAGGACAACAAAGATTTTTTAAGGTGTGTATGTGATTGGAAGTGGATTGATGAAGAATATCCGGAGGAGAATTACAGTGTATGGAGAATAATGGAAAAATCCCTAAAAGAATAGAACCGGATAGATGTCGTAAACAGTTGACTTTTAATATACCAACAGAATTGAGTTTTTGTAGGTCTGGAGCAGAAGGAGTGATATTTTATTTTTATTGATGAAAATTATGTGATTAACAGGGAAGAATTGCCTAAAGTCCTTCAAAGGAATATTGAAGAACTGGAGAGCTATTATCATAGTGGAGATTTTGTAGGATATGATTGCTGTCTGGAAACACTGGAAGCGACTGTGAAGCAGTGTTGTATACATGGCAGCATCAGTGGAAAGCAGTTAGACACTATTTTCAGGAGGTATGGATTAAGGTGATAGAAATGAGTTACAGTAATGCTCCTGTTTCTGAGTATATAGGATCTCATGTATATGAATTGATAGGAATGCCTGTTCATGAAACAAAACTTGGAGTGTATAAAAACAGAGTAGTGGTAGGATGTAAGGATTTTTTATCAGAAGGAGAAAACCTAATAGAATTTGAAAAAATAAAAAGTATGATTTATGAAATTCCATGTATTAGTGATGTACGGAAAAAGTTTTATACATCAATGATAAGTATGAGGTATGAAAAAGTTCTTTTGCCAACGTTTCAGGAATTAGTAAATATGCGGAGCAGAGGAATAGATATGATGTCACTTTAACTCACCCAAAACCCATGTTTTCTCCAAGCTTTTTTTCATATAATTAAGATATGGAGTGATATCACCGGTATTGTCATAATGATCTAAGGATTTATAATACTGGTCTTTTGTTTCTGAGTATACTACTAAAGGTGGATAGTTATTGATCATCAAATAATAGTTCATAAGGGTTCTCCCTACTCTTCCATTTCCATCGGCAAATGCATGAATATTTTCAAATTTACAATGAATATATGCGGCTGTTTTTAAAATGTTATCACCCTTGTCAGGGATATTTAAAATTTCGTCACATAATTCCGCTATTTCAGCCGGAACTTCTTCTGGTAGCGCACCCTGATTTGATTTGCCAATTACATAATCATGTATTTTATAATGTCCAGGACGTTCACCTTTTTGCCAACGGTGTTCGTCATAGACCCCTTGCATAAGTTGATAATGAATTTTTTTTATAAGATCAGAGGTAATGGGGTCTTTATTTATAATTTTAGGTACAAGAAAATTATAACATTTTTTTTGATTTTCAATTTCAAAGATGATTTGAATATCACCACAAAAATTGATTACCTTTCCATTTTCAAAGACTTCTCTTGTAGCATGATATGTTATCTGTGGATTTTCTATTGTTCCAGAGTTATAAGCAAAAGTGATACGAAAATTGCTGAGCTGTTGATCTAATTTTTCGATGCTATCTATTTTCTTCTCCTTCCACTTGCTTATGATGTCTGTATAGTTCACAAAAATACTCCTTTCATTATTTTGTTAAATTGTAAAGTGACATCATGTCACCTCCATAGAATCATGGTGGGATATCCTACCTGATGTTATACTTAATTTCAGTATGTGTCAACTCAAAACAACAGATAATTCCGTAAAAAGAAAAGCAGATACATAGCAACAGCCACGCATCTGCTTTTCTACATTTTATTTCTGCCCCAGCTTGGAGACATTGATAACTATATTCTGTGCCTAAACACTACCTGACTTTTTAACACCGATACCGTATCCACATCGCATCACTGTCAATTTTTTTCACATCAATTAATTTTAACTTCGTCACATCATGCAGCATTACAAGTCCGTCAAACACGGCTGGCATGCCGCCTCTGCCATCGATTCCGGCTCCGCTCAACAGACTGATCTCATCAAGAAGTCCAGCTTCTAAAAATGCAGTATTAATTTTCGGTCCGCCGACAATACTCATGCGCTCTACGCCAAACTGCTCTGCAAGGATTTCTGTTGCACGCGCGAGGTCTACATGCTCTTTTACGCAGGCAATCCATGAAATATTCTGTCTGTCCAGATAATCGAGATATTCCTTTGAAACCTTCTCACTGGTTACAATCAGATATGGTTTTGCCATACCTGTTGCATCCGGTCAGAGAAGTTTTCCGTTTGTATCGATGACAACTTCATAACCTGCTGTTACACGTCCACTGACTGTTATTGGTACATTAATTTCATCAAGCGTTGTATAATAATCATCTACTCCATTCTTAAAACACTATTCGGATTCCTGTTATCATTACATCTTTCCGCTATATACAGGGAATCCACTGCTTGCTCCATAACTTTCAATCTTCTTGAAGTTCTTTAATACTTCCATATCCTGCGCACTGATTTCAAAATCAACCTCAGCATTTGTCTTCATATGCTCAGGATTAGCTGTCTTTGGAAGAGAAATTGCACCAAGCTGCAATGTATAGCGGATGCAAAGCTGTGGTACCGTTACTCCATACTTTTCTGCCATAGCTTTGATCTCTGGCTGATTTAAAATCTCACCGTGGGCGATGGGGGAATATGCCTCTACGGCAATCCCATTCTTCTGGCAGTACTCCATCAGTTCTAACGGTGTATTGCTGATGTGCAGCAGGATCTGGTTCACCATAGGCTTAATCTCTGCTGTCTGAAGCAGACTCTCGATGTCACCGATCTGGAAGTTGGAGATACCGATGACCTTTAATTTACCTGCTTTGTAAGCATCTTCCAGAGCTCTCCATGCGGCTCTGTTTCCCTCCACATAACGATCCTCACTCCGATTTACCTCAACCCAGGGCTGGGGAGAATGAATGATCATCATATCCAGATAGTCCAGTCCCATTTTGCTCAGTGTCTCATCAATACTCTTTACAGCAGATTCGTAGGTCTTGTGCTCTGCTGCAACTTTTGATACAACAAAAAGTTCCTCTCTGGGTACACCGCAGGTACGGATACCTTCCCCGATACCGCGCTCATTGCCATAAGCCTGGGCGGTATCAATATGTCTGTAACCAAGTTTTACCGCTGCCTTCACGGCATCTGCCGCCTTGTCATCATCAATGAACCATGTTCCCAGTCCCAGCTGTGGAATCTTCACACCATTATTTAAAGTTAATTCATTCTGATACATTTCTTCTGCTCCTTCCATAATCTTTCTATTTGACGATCTTGCTCATTCTGCCCGAAATCTTGCATATGTCCTGTCTGCATAATAATGTTTCATTTCGGACAGTTTATCATAATACCTGGAGCTAACTTTAGGTCAATACTTTTTTGCTACGTCGGTAATATTTGTTCCTGCATAGTCATAAATTTTTAATTGCATCACAGAAAATGGTATGTTATACTATGAAAAATAAATCGAAACAAAAATCAGGTAACTATGTCAGCGTGGACATCTTCGGATGTCTGCGCTTTTTCTTTTACCTGAAAACAGAGAGGAGAATGTATATGGTAGAGTTCATTACGAATGTGAACAGTGCCGTCAATGGATTCGTATGGGGTGTCCCCATGCTGGTACTGCTGGTAGGTACCGGTATCCTGATGACGATCCTGACGAAATTTTTCCAGTTATCCCATCTGGGACACTGGTTCAAAAACACGGTGGGCGGCATCTTTCACGACAAGCATGTAACGAAACATACGGAGGCCGGAGATCAGTCCATTTCCCAGTTCCAGTCGCTGTGCACCGCATTGGCTGCCACCATCGGCACCGGTAATATCGTCGGTGTGGCAAGTGCCCTGGTCGCCGGCGGTCCCGGTGCCATCTTCTGGATGTGGGTCGTGGCTTTCTTTGGCATGATGACGAACTACTCGGAAAATGTGCTGGGTATCTACTACCGCCGCCGGAACTCCAGAGGGGAGTGGAGCGGCGGTGCCATGTACTACTTAAAGGACGGCCTCGGCTCCTATAAGGGCTGCAAACAGATCGGTGCCGTACTGGCTGTGCTGTTCTCTGCTTTCTGCCTATTGGCTTCCTTCGGTATCGGCAACATGAGTCAGGTCAATTCCATCGCTGCCAACATGACCTCCGCCTTTTCCATTCCCGCTACCGTCACCGGCATTGTTCTGGTGATCATCGGTGCACTGGTCATTGTCGGTGGGTTAAAGCGCATCGCTGCCGTCACTGAAAAGCTGGTTCCTTTCATGGCAATTGCTTATGTCATCGGTGCACTGGTGATCTTCTTTGCAAATATCGGTCACGTGGGTGCCGTATTTACCGCTATTTTCAAAGGAGCATTCGGTCTGCGCGCCGTGGGCGGCGGTATCGTAGGTTCCGGTGTGAAGCTGGCTCTGACCTGGGGCATGAAGCGCGGCGTGTTCTCCAACGAAGCCGGCCTTGGTTCCTCCGTTATGGTACATTCCAGTTCCAATGTAAAAGAACCCGTGCGTCAGGGTATGTGGGGCATCTTCGAGGTATTCGCTGACACTATGGTCGTATGTACACTGACGGCTTTCGCAGTTCTGTCCTCCGGACTGATTGATCTGGACACCGGTGCCGTATTGGTGGATGTGTCCGGTTCCGCTCTGGTGGGTCAGGCTTTTGCTACCGTATTCGGCAGCTTCGGTCCCGCCTTCATCGCCATTGCGATCCTGCTGTTCGCCTTCTCTACTGTACTGGGCTGGAGTCACTACGGCTCCAAGGCATGTGAATATTTATTCGGTACGAAATCCACCATTGTCTACAAGATTGCATTCGTACTGATGATCTTCATCGGCTGCATCATGAACTTAGGTCTTGCCTGGGATCTGTCCGATACCTTTAACGGTCTGATGGCGATCCCCAACCTGATCGGTGTCATAGCCCTGTCTCCCGTAGTAATGAAGATCACGAAAAACTACGTGGCACGTATCATTAAAAAAGAAGACGTAAAGCCCATGTTATCTGTCTTCCCAGAGATTCAGGAAGAACAGGAAAAGGCCATGTAATTTAACTTGGAATCATACTTCTTCTCTGGTAATATTCTTCGCCCATTTACCCTCTCGGTAATGCTTAATGACCCAGGGCCATTTGACGAATTCATCCGTGCATAACAGGAAATAGACCCACAGCACCGGGAGTTTCAGTACAAATGCGGCGAAGAATCCCAGAGGGATCGCATAGCACCACATATCGATCGTATCGCAGATCAGTCCGAACTTCGTATCCCCGCCGGCACGGAATACTCCGGCGATCAGCGCCGTATTCACGGCAGCGCCCATAATATAATAAGTATTGATGAGCAGCATGTATTTCAGATAATGCATGGCTGTGTCATTCAATGTAGCAAACCGTAACACAAAGGGTGTAATTGCCAGTACGATCAGGCCGCCTATAGCTCCGGCGATTACCGTCATCTTCAACATCCGGGAAGCGTAACTCTTCGACTTCTCCAGATCGCCTTGTCCCATCATATTTCCCAGCAATATACCACCTGCACTGGCAATGGCAAAACAGAACACCGTACCGATATTGCGCACGACGACGACCAGTGAATTAGCAGCCACCGCATCTGTTCCCAGATGCCCAAGGATCACGGAATACATGGAAAACGCCACACTCCAGGATACATCGTTGCAAAGTGCGGGCAGAGACAGACGCATGAAATCTTGTGTCAGCACCTTACTGTGAACAAACAGGTACTTCGGATGCAGTTTTACATTTTTGCTCAAGGAAGATACAATGACGCATGCCACCAGTTCCACCAGTCGGGACAGGGCTGTGGCAATGGCGACACCGGTAGCTCCCAGCTTCGGCATGCCGAACAGTCCGAAGATAAATGTGGCATTCAGAATGACATTCAATACGAAAGCCAGCATATTCAACGCCATACTGACCGTCACACGACCTACGCTTCGCAGGATGGCAAGATACACTTCCGTGATGCCCCAGCACAGGTATGTGATGCCCATGATCCGCAGATAAGAGGCACCGATGGTGATCAGTTCCTGATCAGGAGTAAAGAGAAGCATCATCTTCTGAGGGAGGAAAAATGCAATCAGCGCAACAATACCTGAGATTGCCATAGAGAAACGAAGTGTGATTCCTTCTACCGTATGAATTGCTTCCAGGTTCCCCTTTCCATAATATTGGGCGCACAAGAGAGTGGCTCCCGTCCCCAGTCCGTAATATACCATAAACAGGACATTTGAAAAATTTGACGCCAGGGATACTGCGGATATTGCGGACTGTCCCACATAGTTTAGCATAATGACATCCGCGGAATTCACCGCTGCACTGAGCAGATTCTGTATAATGATCGGGATGGTCAGTTTGAACATCTGCCGGTAAAAATCGTCTTTTTTCATTGCTGTTATCTGCATGGTATTCCTCACATTTTCTGTTTTATTTTGTTCCTTACATACCTGATTTCATTTTTCGCCTTCTACGCATGTGTTTTCTCTGCCGGCACACATACCTGATTTCATTTTTCGCTTTCTATGCATGTGTTTTTCCTGCAGGCACACATACCTAATTTCCTTTTTTGTTTCCTACGCATGTGTTTTCCCTGCCGGCACACATACCTAATTTCCTTTTTTGTTTCCTACGCATGTGTTTTCCCTGCCGGCACACATACCTGATTTTGTTTTTCGCTTTCTACGCATGTGTTTTCCCTGCCGGCACACATGCCTAATTTCCTTTTTTGTTTCCTACGCATGTGTTTTCCCTGCCGGCACACATACCTGATTTCCTTTTTTGTTTCCTACGCATGTGTTTCTTTGACAATTATACATACTCAAATCTTTTTTTCAAGCTTTATGCATGTATTTCATAGCATTATTACCTTAAATAATAAAAATCCGGGAGATGAACTGTCCCGGATTTTTGAAGCTTTATATTGCCTGCAAGCAGTCTCGCTGACTTTCTATGGTGGAATTATGATTACAACTTCCAGTCGGCAGCCTCCATCTGAGTAGCTTTCATATGCCGGTAGATGCCGTCTTTTGCTTCCAGTTCGGCGGGGGATCCCTGCTCTGCCACCACGCCATCCTTCAATACAACGATCTTGTCTGCGTCTGCCACAGTACGCATGCGGTGTGCAATGATCATAACCGTCTTGTTGCGGATCAGTCTGGAGAGGGATTCCTGGATCAGCGTCTCGTTGTCCACATCCAGCGAAGCCGTCGCCTCATCCAGTAGGATGATGGGCGCATCCTTTAAGAATGCTCTGGCAATGGAGAGCCGCTGTCTCTCACCACCGGACAGTTCCGAACCGTTCTCACCGATCATGGTCTGCCAGCCGTCCGGAAGCTTCTCCGCGAACTCATCACAGTGCGCCAGTTTTGCCGCCGCCAGCACTTCTTCATCCGTCGCATTCTGTCTGCCGATCCGAATATTTTCCATCACCGTATTGTTGAACAATGTCACATCCTGGAACACGATGGCATACAGGGACATCAGTGTCTCCGGTTCGATGGTGGAGATATCGATGCCCCCCACCGTGATCTTGCCTTTATTAATATCCCAGAACCGGGAAGCCAGTCTGGACACGGTGGTCTTACCGCCGCCGGAAGGACCGATCAGCGCTGTCACTTCGCCCTGTTTTGCCGTGAAGTCCACGTCTTTGAGCACAGTATCCTGACTGTCATAGGAAAAGCCCACATGGGAAAATTCGATATCATACCCCTTGGGATCCATGGTATCGACACCGGTCTGGATCTCATGGGACAGGATCTCGTCGAGGCGGTCACACTGCACACTGGTACTGATAATAGCTGCCAGATTCTGCAGTGCGACCTGCAGGGGATCATACATTCTGGATACCAACAGAAGGAATACGAAGAAGGTAAGGATATCGATCTCTCCCTTTACCAATAATACACTGCCGGTCAGTGCCACGGTAGCGATACCAAGCTTTAAGATCATCTGAGCACCGCCTACAAAGACTGCCGTACCAAGCTCCGTCACCAATGCATGTTTTTCCACGACACGGATCTTGCCCTCTAAGCCTTCCATGTACTCAGCCTGGGCATTGTTGGCCCGGAGGTCGCGTACGGTCTCCAGGCATTCCTGAATGCCGTCCGCACAGTCCATTTTCAATTTCATCTGCTTCTTACTTAAGCTCTTCTGTACCCTGCCAGAACATCCTACAATGAGGAAAGACACCGGCAGTACCCACAGTGCTGCGATTGCCATTCTCCAGTTCAGGAAAAAGGTACCCACAGCGATCAGTGTGGTGGAGATACAAGAACCAACCAGTTCCGGAATGAAATGGGAGGATGCGGTCTCCATAGTGGCACAGTCTGCCATAATGGTGCTGGTCAGATCGGACAGGTCCTTTTTTCCGAAAAAGGATAACGGAAGCTTTCGCAGCTGCTCCGCCAGGGCAATTCTCCGTACCCCGCTCTCCACATAGGTTGCCAGGAAGGTAGCCCGGTACTGGATCAACGTGGTAATGGCGATCAGCGCAAGACACAACAGACAGCCAATGAGATAAAACATGCCTCTGCCTGCCATCGTCCCCTGCAAATAATCTCTTACCAGAAAATACAGCATCCATACCGGGAACATCAATACCAGATTGGAACATGTCACGGATACAAATGCCTTTATCATATCCTTTGCACCTTTTTCGGAAAGTGCATATTTATGCTGCAATTTTGCCTGTAAACTGCTCATTCTAATGCTCCCCCTTTCCTACTTTCCAGCTGACGGATTTGTTATATGCTTCCCACATATGGGCATACAAACCGCCCTGGGCCAGCAATGTTTCATGATTTCCCTGTTCCACAATTCCGCCATCCTTCAACACACAGATACGGTCGGTCTCCACGACGGAGGAAAGTCTGTGGGCAATCATGATCACGGTCTTGCCTGCGGAAAGCTTCGTAAATGCCTTCTGTACCTTTGCCTCATTGTCGGGGTCGGCAAAGGCTGTCGCCTCATCCAGGATCAGGATCGGCGCATTTTTCAGCATTGCTCTTGCAATGGACAGACGCTGTGCCTCGCCGCCGGATACATAGGTTCCCTGACTTCCGATTACGGTATCCACTCCCTTCGGCAGCTTGGTAATAATGTCCTCACACTGGGCATTTTTCAAAGCTTCCATGACTTCTTCCCTGGTGGCATCCTTTTTGCCCATACGGACATTATCATAAATGGACATCTTCAGCAGCTTACTGTCCTGAAATACGAAAGACACCATATCCATCAGCTGCGGGGAAGGGATTTCCTTCACATCCACACCGCCGATGCAGATCTTCCCTTCCGTAGTATCGTAAAAGCGGGCGATCAGGCTGGCCAGGGTGGTCTTGCCGCCACCGGAGGGGCCTACGAAAGCCACATGCTCCCCTTCTCTGATCTCCAGATTGATCTGATGCAGGGCATCCCGCTCTGCATTTTCATAGCGGAAAGACACATTCTGCAGGACAATGGAATATTCCCGGATGTTCTGTTCTTTTTCCGCTTCCGGCAGAGGCTTCCTGTTCAGGATGCCGTCGATCCTGTTCAGGGAATCTTCCACGAGCATCTGATTTTCTCCGCTGTATGCGATCTTATTTAAGGTAACTGTCAGTACCGGCGTAATGATGATGTAAAATAGCAGGTTGATCAGTAATTCCGGATCTCCCCCTGCCCCACCGAACCAGTATGCTGCACCGATCAGGACAGCGAAGATGGCATTAATCAATGTAGTAAAGCCTACCATAGGCCACATCAGTTCCAGGGTATAGGCAATGACCCATTTTTCATATTTTTTAATAGATGTCTGGAAACGCTTGAAGGAAAATACTGACTGTCCGAAGGTCTTCACCACCGGGATACCGCGGACATATTCCACGGCTTCGCTGGACATTTCCTCCAACGCATTCTGGTATTCTGTCATTTTATCTTTCATGCGCTGTCCGGTCATGGCACCCATGATGAGGAATGCAAAGACGACGGGCACGAGACTTAACAGCCCCAGTTTCCAGTCAAATATCACCAAAAGCAGCAGCAGTCCTACAGGAGTTGCCATCGCTCCCGCCTTATCCGGCAACTGGTGTGCCAGATAGGTCTCGGTGGCTGCAGTGGATTCATTGACGATCTTACGGATCTTACCGCTGCCCTCACTGTCCATGAATCCCATGGGCAGCGTCAGAATATGACGCATCAGAGTGCTTCGCATATTGGCCTGTACGTGAAAAGCGGCAATGTGGGAACACAGCAGGGCGCAGATATAAATGAGCATGGAAAGCAGCGCAAATCCCACGGCACTCCATCCAAGCCCCGACAGATTCCGGGCCTTGTTGTAATCCGGTGCTGCCAACACCACCTCCTGCATGATCCGCCAGATATAATAAAACGGCAATAATGCGATCAGGGCACTGGTGGCAGACAGGATCCATGACGCGATGGTCAGATACTTGTAGTTACCCGCATAAGCGAACAGCTTCTGCATAGAGCTTTCTTTTTTCATGTGATCTTTCCCTCTCTCCTTTTATGCATTTTGACATAACACTGTCTGTTTAGAATTAGTCCAGACTAACCATTAGGTTTTATATAAGACTGCCTCCGCTTTCCGAAGCAGTCTGTTTCATTTTCAGATTCACTCAGATGTTTCGGGACATTCCCCTTATCCCAGCTTTATGAGGGCTCCCCAGCCGCCATAGTGATATTTCTCCAGCATGTGGAGGTATTTTCTGGCGGTGTCCCTGTCCATGCGGTGGCGGACGACTTCAAACATGCTGTCGAACATGGCTCTCGCTGTAATATGGACGAACTCCTCCGTGATCTCACTGCCATCCTGCAGGAATTTCGTCGCCTCCATATACTTATAGGTGTACTCTGTCTCAATATCTACCAGCTGTTCCACGAAATCCTGATATCTGGTACCGTAGGAAGCATCCAGTAACAGTTGAAACTCCTCGAACCGTTCGTAGACATAATCCAGCATTTCATCCATGCCGGAAGAAACATATTTTTCCATCAGTCTGGGCTGATCCTCTGCCTTTACCGCGTGAAATTCTTCCTGGATCTTCAAAAAGATCTGAATCAGGCCGTCTGCCGCCGGCTCCACGATGGCACCAAACAATCCCTCCTTATCCCGGAATCTGGAATAGATGGATCCGGTGGTGGTGTCCGCCTTCGCCGCGATGGTCCGCAGGGATGCTTCGGAATATCCCTTCTCCAAGAATTCTTTCTTGGCGCAGGCCAGAATTTTCTCTGAAACTCCTTCGATTGGTTTTGTCACTTTTTCCTCCATAAGCATTTATAACAGTGTTATATAACACTGTTATAAATATAAACACATTTCTATTTTTTTGTCAAGGGGGGGACTTTTCCTACTGCTGCATCTCCCTTTGCCGCTACAAAACCGGCAACCGCACCTTCCTGCATATTTATCCATGCGGTAGTACTACCATTCTGCGTTTCACTCACTTCCGCCTCATTCGTCAGCAGAACCGTCGTCACCTGCTATTACTTTTTTCCTGATGACATCATTTTCTGATATTTCATATTTACTTTTGCAAAAGTATAGAGCCACATATTGTGGTCTAATTACGCACTTCAGCATGTGATCTCTATTGTCAAGTGTCTTTTCTATTGCAAAGGATATGTCTGTGGCCATCCTGCCCGTTTTCCGCACTCGATCTCCCGGCCGATCCTTTCAAAGATATATTGGTTTTTGTGCTCCAGATCGATCATCTGCAGCATTTCCTCATCTGTCAGCTCACGCTCCGGCTCATAGAACCTCCCATCACTAATGCAATAGGCAAGCTCCTGTCCATCATATTCTTCCGGATCAGTTATGACCTTAATGGGTGACTCTGTATAGGCATTTTCCACTTCATACTTTTCCGTCCATTGCTCATAGCGGCTCTGTTCCTCTGCTGTCAGGTTACGGCTGTCTGTTCCCCATACATCTACTGGTCCAGAAGCCAGTAAGGCATATAATTCATCAATCTCCGCATCCGTCATCTGTTCATATCTGTCAAAATAGGAAACCTCGGAATACTTCTGCTGCCATAGTTTTTCCCGAAGGCTGTAGTCCAGTTTATGCAGATACTCTATAATCTCCAGCCACTCTTCCTCTGTGAGCACAGTATCCGGCAGATAGATCAGACAACCGTATTCTTCTCCGGGAGTACTTCGGACTGCCACACCAGTGCCGGAATATTTCTCGTCTTCGGCTAGTTCCCGAATCTGTCCCACCGGATATTTGCCGTCCGCTTCGTATTCTCTTGTCAGCTGCTCATAAATGCTTCGTTCTCTCGCTGTCAACTCTCTACTGAATTCTGCTGTGACATTGCCCTGCTCCGCTACCATCTCCAAATGCCCCAACTCTTCGGTGCCAATGTCCGTCATGCGTTCTGCCATGTACCTACGGTAACCGACGATTCCGACGGCAGCGGTAGAGACAGCTGTGGCGGAAAGTATTACTACCGCCAACAGGATGCCTGCTGCCCGGGGAAAGCTTCTGACTCTCCTGCCCGCAGGACTCTCCTGCGCTGCCTGTTGTCTGATCTGTGCATAGGCTGCATCCGCCCTATCCAGTACGATCTGTGGAAGTTCTATCTCTATTTCATTCATCGGTCTCATTTTCTTCCGCCTCCTTCCTCTGTCTCCGCATAATATCTCGCCAACTGCTCCCGCCCTCTGGCGAGCCTTGTGCGCACCGTACTGTCGGGCAGCTGCAGTAATTTTCCGATCTCTGCTGTCCGCAGTCCTTCCGCATAGAACAGTACTACGATCAGGCGATATTTTTCATCCAGTCCCTGCAAAGCTTCCTTCCATTCCAGATTGGCCTCCACCTCTACTGTACTCCCCGTTTCCTGCTCCGGCAATTCCTCCACGCAGACCATCCGCCTCCCCAGGCGCAGGATATCCTTGCATTTATTAATCAGAATACGGATCATCCAGGTCTTGAAATACCGATTTTTCTGCAACGTGTCTATTTTCTCCCAACAGGTGAGAATCGTCTCCTGCATGGCGTCCGCAATATCCGCATCCTGCGACAGGATTGCACTGGCCGTACGGTACATATCCCGTTCATGAAGCTGCATCAGCTCCGTGAAAGCATCCGGATTCCGCTTCTTCGACCTGCGCACCAGTTGTTCTACCTCTCCCATATGCCTCGTCCTTTCTTCCTCATAAGTATACGTCTTATGACTATTAGACGGAAGACATTGCGGAAATGTCCCATTTTTTCAAATTGAACATAACTATTTATTTAGAAAAAATATTTCACCAAATTCTGTATACACATTGCCTTAAGCTATATATGCTATATAATACTTTCTTTTTTTACATTAACTACCAGATATTGTGTTGTGCACTTTTTTATTATGGATTTAACTGCGGAATATTAGAATTGAAACACCCCACCCTGCATGATACACTTCTTGAGAAGCAACCGTGTTGCAAGGTGGTAGCCTCCCGGCTTATCGTTTTTATAAGAAGGGAGGTGGTGCTAATGGATATGTATGAAGTATTAAGCCTGTTATTTTTGGGTGGTACATTTCTCATTGCGCTGCTTGCCTACATAGACAGTAGGGTAAACAAGCGAAAATAAATAAACCTACCTTGTCACTTGGCCAGTACAGGTAGGTTTACTAAACAATTACCGGGAGGCTAACCACTTTGTGGGCGGTTGCTTCTCTTTATGCTTCGATTATAATATCTTTCTTACTTTCTTTCAAGTATTAGTTTTAAAAATTATTTTTCAGCAGCTTACGGTCTCTGTCCCATAGCGCCTTCCAGTGTCAAGGTCTCACCGCTCATATACTTGAAGTCGGGAGAAGCCAGCTGTACGCAGACGCGGCCGATCTCCTTCTCCACGTCGCCGTAATGTCCCATGGGCGGCATCTTGACATTTGCCTTGAAAGCATCGGGATATGCCTGCTCGAATTTCTCCAGCTGTGCAGTCCATGCCAGAGGACATACGACATTGACATTGATGCCATCGGGACCCCACTCGGTAGCTGCGACTCTGGTCAGTCCGCGGATACCTTCCTTGGCCGCCGCATAAGCGCACTGTCCGAAATTACCGAAGAGACCTGCGCCGGAGGCAAAGTTAATAACAGAACCCTTGGTCTCCTTCAGGTAAGGATAGCAAGCCTTCATATAGTAGAATGCTGCATACAGACCGGAATATACCGCCAGGTCAAACTGCTCGGTGGTATGATCTGCGATGGTTACACCGGAAGCGGAAGCCTGGGCATTGTTGATCAGTACATCGATCCTTCCGAAAGTGTCAATCGCCTGCTTCACCACATTCTGTACGATTGCTTCATTGTCTGAACCGGCGCTGACATCTGCCTGTACGGGAAGTACCTTGATACCGTACTTTGCCTCCAGTTCTTCCTTCGCATCCGTCAGCTTCTGTACATTGCGTCCGGTTAGTACAAGGTTCGCACCCTCTTTGGCATACGCCGTTGCGATACCGTAACCGATGGAACCGCACTCCCCATTACTTAAGACCGCTCTTCCTCCACCTGTGATGATTGCTGTCTTACCTGTTAAAAATCCCATAAAATACCCTACCTTTCTTTTATATGTTTTACTCCCATGTTCACCTGCTTATAGCATAAGCTCATTGTACCATAGTTATATCTCTTTTAGCTGAGAAAAATACTCACCAATATTCCTATGATTCCGCCAATAATGAAAGCAGCAGGAATGCCATACGCATCCTTTTTTGTCATCCGATCCCACTCAATCCGCGAAGGTGTCATCTTCGTATGGCACATGCTCTGATAGCAGAGATAAATATGTCTCCAACGACACAGATACCCCACAAGATTATAGATTCCATCCAATAATATTCCCACTGCCAGTACAAACAACATTGTAATTCTCCCCCGGTAGAAGTCTGCCAGCGCTCCTGCTATCAGAATCAATACCGGATAGCCATAACGATCCAAATATGCCAGAATGTACATTACTGTCGTAGAGCAACTGTGCTCCGGCCTCTTCTCAACGATCACTGCCGTGCACCCCCAATCGCTCTGCCTCTTGTAAGAACCTGACTTCGATCTCTCCCGGCGTATGCTCCGCCAGATCCGGCACGGAGAAAAGCTGCGGCACCGCTCTGTTCTCTTCGCCGTGAAGCAATGTCTTCAGTTCCAGTTCCAGGATCTCATCGTCGATCTGTTTCCAGCGGAGGTTCTCCTCTTCCGTCAGATCATCCAGATCGAAATGTGTGAGAATTGTTCCCATGATCTTACTTTCAATCTCCAAATAATTGGTCAGATAGATCTTCACCGGGCGGATGATATCCGATATATATCCCTCGCTGGCATCATGGAGCAGGCAGGCGAGCTGCTGCCTCTTAGACCACCCTCTGGCTTTCGCTTCCGCAGCACAGTTGAGCGAATGCTGTCCCACCGAATAAAAATAGGTCAGCTGTCCACCGCCCCGGCACAGTAAGCTCAGCGCATGTGCGATATCTTCGATATAGACATCTCCCGGTGTCATCTGCATGGGATCAAACTTTCTGCCGGAATAGGTTGTCATGGTGTTCATTGTGTTTTCTCCGTTCTGTTAGCGTTACTTCTGTTTCAAAATTTCATTGCAAGTCATTTCTTAGATAAAAAACTATTTCCGCATTACTATTCTTTACCGCCTTACTTTTCCGCACGGATCAGATTCTTATAGAACCTCACCGCACCTGGCAGGCAGTTATATTCAATATTTTCATTCAGTCCGTGCATTCCCTTCATCTGTTCCGGTCCGTAGACTACCGGTGCAAAACGGATGCAGTTCTTACAGATCGGCTGGTAAAACTGTGCATCGGTCGCACCCGTCATCACATAAGGACTGGAGGGCAGTCCCGGGAAAGTATCCGCAATGGTCTGCTCCACCAGATGGAATGCTTCTCCGTGAATATCCACAGGCGGCGTATAATCATTGGCATGCAGCACTTCGGTCTCCAGACCGTATTTATCTGCTACTTTTTTGATGATCTCCAGGCTCTCTTTTTCCCCCTGATGAGGAATAAAACGCATGTTAGCGCCCACATAGGCTTCCTGAGGCAGCACATTATAGGCATCGGAGCCCTTCTGCACCGTGAAAGCGATCGTCGTCTTCAGCATTGCACCTGCCTGGGCGCTGATCGCAGGCATGACCGCTTTTAATACTGGGCCGAACAGCCACACATTACCAAATACCAGCTTCATTCCAAATCCGGCATAGGGCGCCAGTTCTGTGAACATCGCCGATACCTCCGGCAGCAACTTTTTCCGGAAAGGGGAATGCGTCTCCACCTCATTGACAAAAGCGGATAATCTGGCAATGGGCGTTCCCTTCGACGGTGCGCTGGCATGACCGCCGTTGCTCCGTGCGGTGAACTTCACATCTGCCTTGCCCTTTTCAAATACGCCTACCATGGCAAAATTGCCGTGAATGCCGCCGATGGGTTCGGTGATGATCGCACCGCCCTCATCGCATACCAGGAACAGCTCGATTCCTCTGCGCTGCAGCTCCGCTACGATCTTCGGTGCACCGTCCCCACCCCACTCTTCCGTACAGGAACTTGCCAGATAGACATCAGTGGGTGGTACGAAGCCCTCTGCCAACAATTCTTCCACTGCCTGGAAAAATGCCATCACAGAGCATTTGGTATCGGACGCGCCTCGCCCCCATACCTTTCCTTCCGCAATATCTCCGGAAAAAGGTGCATGGATCCACTCACCCTCCGCCGGCACTACGTCCTGATGGCTCATGAGCAGGATCGGTTTCTCAGAGCTTTTTCCTTTCCAGTAAAATAACAGATTCCCATCGATCTCTGTCTTCTCCAGCTTCTCATGTACCAGAGGGAACAGTTCCTCCAGCACCTTATGGAAGCCTAAGAATTTCTCCACCTCTGCCACGTTGGCATAGGAGGTGGTGTCATATTGGATCATTTTCGACAGCTTCTCTGCCAGTGCCAGCGCTTCCTCCTCCGGTTCGTCTGCCACATAAGTCGAAGTCTTCGACGGCATCAGCAGGGTGCGGAGCACCGCGATCAACAGCAGTAATATAATAACCGCAACCACTGCAAGTAAAATGAAACCTATATATTTCATATTTTCCTCTTTTCCGGGCGCTACCTTCTATTACTCACATAACCCGACAGGTTTGGCCCCTTTTCCATTCATCTGTTTTCTGTCCATATAGTCTTCTGACTATTCAGCCCCGGTATTTACACTATTGGGGGCATTTTGTCTATTCCGGACTCTGTGTATTCCTTTTCCGGAACAGCAGATATGCCACACCGATGGCAATCGCGCCGGAAGGAACGATCATAAAGCTGGTGGAGCCGATCAGGGACGGTACCAGAATGAATAACAGGCTCATGAGGATCAGCGGCAATGCAGCGATCTTCATATTTTTCCGGTAATATTTGTACGCCATGGCACCGAACAGCGCCGGCACTACATTTTCAAAAGCCGGCTGCAATACTTCGCTCTGCAGCACGGGCTGCAGCGGCACCATCAATAACACGCCCAGCGCCAGGACGAGGATCGTCACCAGAGAAGATGTGGCAATGGAGATCGTGGAGATGATCTCATTTTCCGGGGTTCCGGTCTTCGCTCCTACCATGTCTCTCGCATTGACCGCGCAGGGGATCTTCATATTGATCAGGTTACCGGTGATAAATGCCAGGTATCCGCCGCCGGCTCCCAGCATCGGTGTGTAGATCAAAAACTCCGCGATGCTGCTGACCAGCCATACGATTCCCACAGAGAGGAACCCCTTGCCGACAGCCCCCAGATCCGGATACGCACCTAAAAGCTTACCGATGAGAAACGGTGCTCCAACTAACATCACCAGCGTAATGATACTCACAGTCCGCCCGATGACATGTGTTTTCTTCGTGTAGGCCTGCCAGGTATCCGGAGTCTGCCCGGTCTGTTCCTTTGTTGCTTCTCCATTCTTAAGTTCCTTATTATCTATTGTCATGTTATCCGCTTTCATATTAATCTCCATTCCGCAGACGATTCCTTCCGTTGGAGGAATTGCGAATCAAATTTTAAGGTTGTTACGTCAGCCGTTACAGCAACCCCACCAGCACCGCTGCCGTCATACCGATGATCATGCTTCCGGCAATGGAAAAGCTGTCCACCCAGGCTTTTCCTTTTTTCTCAATGAGGTATACAAACCCTGCCATCACCAGTGCCGATACCGCCATTACCACTAACGGAATGTAATCTCCGTGAAACGTAAACAATCCGTTCTCCGATATAAAACCGCCAAGATATCTTCCGATGTAGGTGCTGACCAGTCCGATGAACATGGCAGTCATTGCCATATCTCCGAAGCCCGGCTTGCCGGATTTTTTATTCGAGGTCAGCTTCTGTGTATATTTTTTATTCAGGAAAATAGACAATGCCATGCCCCAGATAATGCAGATGCTCATGAGCAGTGCGATCGTGGAAAATGCCTGCGGTGTCATTTCCGCAGCAGACAATGTGCTCATTCCCACCTGCTCCGCTGCAGCCTGCGCCACCTGTGTCTCATAATGCAGGGCACCGATCACGGACAATCGAAGCCACGGCCAGGGTGTTCCCAGACTTCCCGACAGGGCGATGACACCCAGCAGGATCCCCACACTGGGCAACAGGGAAAAGGTCGCACTGGAGATGATCGTACGCTGCATTTTCGTGGTATCCATACCGAGTGCCTGCCCGGCGCGGTATGCTCTCACCAGAAAAATCACACAGATCACCGCCACAAAAGCAATGATCCCTCCACAGATCAGGTACATCGGTACACTGTTTAACTGACTTAAGATTGACATGTCTCTTCCTCCTTCAGAATCTCTCTGATCTTATCTTCCTGTAAATGCTCTCCGATGACGATCAGCACCTCCTGCCCCACTGCGACAGACTGCATCGTATGACTGTCTGGTGTAGCATTCAATTCCATCCATTGTCCTGCTCCGTTTTTCACAAAGCCCTTGATACGGAATACTTCTCCGCAAGACTTGTCAGAAAACAGTCTGGGCACCGCCCGTTCCAAAGCCTCCGGCTTAATCTTCTCTTCCATGAAAAATAAAGAGTCGAAGCTCTGTCCATTCTCTAAATCCATCTTGCGGTAACTTTCCAGACGATAACCGCATTTGGATACTTCCTCTAAATCTTCTTTTGTCAGATCCGTGAGATTTTTCTGTAAGATATCCTTCTTGGGGTCGATTCTCCGGTCACAGCGGATCTGTTCCAGTGCCCGGTTGAGATGTGCCACCGTGTCCTCACATTGTTCCCTGGTGGCTGCATCCGCATGGCTCAGGATCACTTTTCCGGCATTGGCAGCCTCCGATGCCAGCAGATAGTCCGCCTGCTGTGAGAGATTATCCTCCAGTCTTGCATCCAGTATGGCGATGACATTGCCGATCTCATACCACTGGTCCAGCGGCTCCTCCCGAAGTACATCAAAAAACTCATCTACATCATAGATTCCCGACGGCTCCACCAGCACCCTGTCATAACCACACATTCGCATGGAGATCAGCTTCGTACGGAAACGCCTCCTGTGGCTCTCCGCATCGCATCCTCCGGCAATCATCTCCAGTTCGCACTGATCTCCCCTGAGTTCGTGGAGCATCAGCATATCCACGTTGATGGCACCGAAATCATTTTCCAGAATACCGATATGCAGTCCCTGATCCATCAGATATTCCGCATATTTTTTCAGAAAAGTAGTCTTTCCGGATCCCAGGAAGCCTGTGATCAGATCGATCGTTACCATATATCGTCTTTCCTCTCTGTTTCATTGATTTGCATAGTGATCACTTCTATAATTCTTTCTCATAACACCAGTAGGAATGCCCGAAAAGCTCACATTCCCCTGCCGTGGTAAAATGCAATTTTTCATAAGAGCGTAATGCTTTCACATTGTCCTTTGCCACTAAAATGTGTACCGCCTTATAACCCTGTGATTTCAATTCCGCCATAGCTTCCTGCAACAGGATCCTGGCAATGCCGCGATTCTGATATTCTACCGCCACTCCCAGTCTGGACAGCTCTGCCACCGGGGTAAGGTCCTCTGACCAACAGGACAGTGCCTCCACTTCCGGGTCATCGTCTATGGAAATTGTGCCTATTAATCGTTCTCTCTCATCAGGTTCCGGCATTATCTCATACAAACAAAACAATGCATTTCTCGACAGGTCAAATTCCACTTCCCGTTCTGTGGGATAATTTTCTGTCCAGACACAATATTCGGTTCCGATCAGGGAACGGTATAATTGCAGGATCTCTTCTGCTTCTTCTCTGCGTGCCCTGCGAAATTCCATATAACGATCCTTCATGCTGTTCCATTCCTTTACTGACTTATCTTTTACGTTTTTTATTTGCAGCTTGATTGATTTGCTGTTTTATAGTTCTCCGGTGCCGCCGCATACAGTACACTTTTTGTCTCCGTGACACAGAATGCAGTCATCAGAGATCACACCCCTGCCATGACAGATACTACAAGACTTACCACCGCTTCCACCGCACTGCTGGCAGGTATTTCCACCACTGCCTCCACAATGTCTGCAGCTGGTTCCGCTGGTAGCATCCACACCGCTACCGCCGCATCCGGGACAGGTCTGTCTGCCACTGCCTCCGCAGGTACCGCAGGTCTCCCACAAGGATCCTCCACAACGCTTACAAGGTGCTGTACCACCCTTGCATTCCTGACAGATTCCGGTTCCGTCACAGGCACTACATTTTGTCTTCTGTGAAACGTTTGTTGCCGATCCATTACCTGTATTATCTGTCTTATCCGAAACAGTATCCCCGGTTCCTGTGTCGGTTCCTTCGATGATGACCGGCGTACCGGCATCCTGCAGCTCCAAGACAGCATCTACACCTTGTTCTTTTAATTCCGCAGTAACTGCAGCCGCGATCACCTGTTCCACTGTGTCTGCCTGCCCGGACTCCGTTGATTTTTCCAGATCTATGGTAATATTTTTACCGTCTGCCAGATACTCTTTTGCCACTGCCTGCTGTATGATCACAGGCATAGCCTTTTCCAGATCCATCCCCGTGAGGTCCGTCTCTGAGAACAGATCTTCCGCATCTTGGTTCAGACATGTAACCGCCACTACCTTTGACTGCTTATCCAGATATAACTTGAATTCAGGATTGATCGTGATATGTAGCCGGTATGCATAATCCAATGTTTCCGGATCTGTTATCTCTGCCTGCTCTTCTGCCGCAGCAGTCTGTTCTGTGGCAGTTACAGCGATGTCTGTCTGTACCTGTGATCCTTCCGCTTCCTGTGCTTTATTGCCGCAGCCAGATAACAGCAACAAACTTATTCCCGTTAACAACGCCGCTATTTTGATTCTTTGACCTGATAACACTTCTGCCTTGTTTCTCTTTTTCATATCCTACCTCATAGCTTTCTTGCATCTGTTTTACACCTTTAATGTTTTCAGATACTCTTTCTGCCCCCGAGTGATCCGGTAGCTTTCCCTCGCCTTCTGTATGGTCTTGTTATGAGTCCATGGATCCAAGCATTTTTTCTCGATATAGCCAATTGCCGCATCCCATTGTTTTGCCAGTGCCGTGGCATAAAACCAGGCAATCATCATGTTCACATAATATTCCCCGGAATATACCGCTGCCGGGATCTCCAAATATTCCTCCCGGAAATCCTCATCCAGGAAATGTGTCATCAGCATTTCCATTCCGAAGCGGCAGGTATATGGGTGTTCCGAAGCTGTCCATTCTCTTATTTTGTCTATAAGTTTGTCTTTGTTTTTGCGGAACACCTTTGGGGAAAAAATATCACACACCGCCCAATTATCCACATAAGGCAGGAAGCGCTCCACTTCTTTTACACAGGCTTCGTAATCTTTGATCTCCGCCACCAACAACGCATGCAAAATATTTTCATCATAATAAGTGTGCGGCAGCTGTTTCAGAAACTCTACGCTCTCCGGATCCTTTCCATACTCTTTCGTAAGCTTACGAATTGCGGGAATACGGACTCCGATAATCGTCTCCACAGGAATCGTCGGGATTAATTTGCTCTGGAAATCACGGTAACCTTTATCTTGCAATTGAAATAATAATTCCTGTGCTTTCATACAATTTTCTCCTCAAAATGCCTGCTTTCTGTTTATTGTACCACAAGCATAGAAGATATGCAAAACAGTCATGGATGGAAATTGAGAGTGGGGAGGCGAACGTCCGCCTGTGCCCTTCTTCCGCATCAGCGTGGGCACAGGAGATAGGAACAAGCTGGTCTGTACCCTTCTTCCGCCTCAACGTGAATAGTTTGTGGGTATACCCTGTCAATGTTTCCTTGCTTTTACTTTATTTCGTAACTCTTTTATTACTCCGACACTTGAATTAAATACTTAAAAGTTCTATTACCAAAACATAATAATCTTTTTCACATAACGTTATATATTTATTATTTTTTGTAT
>ERZ1034723.35-NODE-35-length-79571-cov-15.628829_pt1 | contig 79571 bp, 63 predicted proteins | sample MGYA00520637_ERZ1034723 | MGnify/ENA primary metagenome ERZ1034723 (study PRJEB33766, sample SAMN09781719) | gut metagenome | biome: gut microbiome | host: Homo sapiens | place: Madagascar | study: EMG produced TPA metagenomics assembly of the PRJNA485056 data set... | reverse complement strand
TTGTCAACAACTTTTTTAAAAACTTTTTTATCTTGAAAAACTTTCGTTTTTCGCGGCAGGTTTTTATATTACCATATCTGCCAGACATCTGTCAACAACTTTTCCGAAATCTTTTTGAATTTCTTTTCCGTTGTTGTGTTGTCTCGGTACTGCCCTGACAACGAAGTTGAGTATATCACCCCATATATCACTTGTCAACATTATTTTTTGAATTTTTTACACAAATTATCCCCTGCCATGCAAATTCCGCATGTGCAGGGGATTTTTACCACTTTTTTATTCTATTTTACGAGGAAAGGAAGCTTTTGTCCGAGCTGTTCGATCAGGTATGCCAGGTAATTGTTTTCATACAGACATGTAAGGATCTTGCTGTCTCTGGTGTAATCTACGATTACCTGTCCCAGGGTTCCCAGATCTCTGAAGATGTTAAATGCATATATTGTCCATACAATTAGGACAGTTTCCAATACTCCAACCACAATACCTAGTAATTTGTCCAGGCTATGTACTATAGGTAGTTTTGAGATTACCTTTGCAGAGAAGAATACCACATTCAGTAAATGGTGTACCAGTCCGATGGCTGCCAGCAACAGCAGGGTGATTATCACATTGAAGAATCTTCCGTCAAAGTAACTGCTCAGCGCATTTCCCAGCAGGAACAGTACAACACAGGTGATCAGCAGGGAGATCAAAGAGATCAGGGATCTCACCATTCCCTTTTTATAACCGTCCACTACCATGCATAGTAAGATCACGGCTGTAATAATAAGCAATAAATTCAGATTCATTCGTATACTCCTTTATTTTAACTGTATGGTATCTATTGTATTATCCGTCACCAGGTAATATTTGTAGGATCCTCCCGCCGGAAGCATAAGTCGTACGCTCTTGCCAAAGTTCCCCCGGTATTTTTCCACACCCTCTGTAGTGAAGATCTGGCATTCCGACTCGTTGTAGATCACCATGGCATCCTCTTCAAAAAATATATCCGTATAATCCACATCAAAATAATAGCTCCCCACTTTTACCGCCGAAGTATTATATACATCCATGCGGTATTTGGTCTCCGCCTGATCCGATAAAAATACCAGTCCTACGTATTTCTCGCTGTAAAAAACTGACTGGATCTCATCATCATAGAGATATTCTCCGATGGTTACCGGCTTCTGGGATCCGCTAAAAATCATCAGACGGCTGTCACCTGCTGCGAAGGCGGTATCATTGTTCATAAACTGCACTTTCGGAACGACCAGATCGGAATAGGTATAAGCGCTGACCATATAGTCACTCTGGTTCGCACCTACCGGGCCGAAATTATAAAATACCACGTTGGATTTCACCACTCCTGCATCTACATATAAGTAGCTGACCGCCAACAGCTCTCCACTCGGAGACAGACTGATGGAAATGGGATATCCTCCGTCATTCATATGTGCCTGCCCGGTGTAACTGTTGCTTCCGTCCGCTTCATAGGTCATGATCCAGGTCGCATCTGTGTCCGCCAGTGTCGCCGTTACCCTGCCGGTGTCCGCTACCGTAATATTACGAATTGGCATGGTCGTGGTAATGGTTCCCAGCTGTTTCTCCGTATTCTGTACATAAATCTCACGACCATTGTAACTACCGATAGCTGCCACACTTCCGCAGGTAGCAAGCTTCACATCCTGGATAACATAAGTCTGATTCCATTTCACATTTCCCTTTGCATCCGTACAATGTGCACCATCCTTACTATAGGTAAGGATTCCGTTTTTCAGGCGAACATCTATGGCTTCTGACGAAGTCTCCCTGTTTACAGAGGACACGGTATCATAACCTGTGTAAATATGCCGCTTCGCCTGCACCACCACCAGTGCCAGCGCCGCTCCCAGTGCCGCAGCTACCAAAAGCACCCGGTATACAATGGTCAGTTTATGTTTACGGATCTTTTTCTTATAGTCATCCTGATTCTTTTGCCGTTTTTCTTTTTCTTTCAGATAATTTTTAATATCTGCTGCCATGCATTTATTTCCTTATGTATTCTTATATGATGCCAGAGTCAAAAGGTCTAAGCCCACATGAGCTTGCTCATAGGTGGGTGAAAGACCTTAGGACCCGCCCCGATATGAGCATAAAAGTGGGATGATAATCCCACGATATGCGAATATTGGGTAGGATTGTGGGAGTGCGTAGCACGAAGCAATCCGTAGGCATCAAAGTCGGGGGCTTTTGACCCCGACATCCTTATATCCTACTATTGTGTAACATTAACAGTATACCATAATCTTACCTTTTGAAAATAAATTTTTTACGGCAGAAGGATTTCCTGTCCGATTTTGATGTCATCCGGATCTGTGATTCCATTCAGTGCACAGATTTCCGACACTTTTGTATTGCTTCCGTAATTGCGTAAAGAGATACCGATCAATGTGTCACCTTTCTTGATCGTATAAGCCGTCGGCTGTGCCACAGCTGCCTGTGTCTGTGGTGTTTCCGATTCCACCGTCACTTCAGGTGTCACTTCCGGTGTCGGTGTCACTTCCGGCTGCGGTTCTTCTGTCACCTCTGTTGTGTCTTCCACAGCAGCTTCGGTCTCCATCGTCTCCGGCACAGTGGTCTCCGCTGTAGCTGTCGCGTTCTCTGCCATGGCATTGTTTTCCTGCCGCAGTGCAGCTTCCAGCTTGTCCTCTGCCACGAGTGTACTGACCTGGTTCTGTTCCTCCACCGCATCCGGTAATTTCTGCTCCATGAGACTGCTCATCGCCTGCCTGGCCGTCTCCTCCAGGGATTCCCCGGTGTTTTCCTGCCGCATCAGTGCCAGTGCCATAACGCACAGCAGTACGAACACTCCCGTGGCTGCCATCTTCATCCGGCGCAGTCCCTCCGTAGGCATGGGAATAATATTATCCCTATGTTCCGCTCGTCCGGTATATTCGACACGCCCGGCATGTCCGCTTTCCTGTCTCTGTCTGCGTTCTTCCTGCCGCTTCTTTACGACCTCATATTTTTCCTGATCTAGTTTCTCCGGTTCCGCTTCCTCTCCCCGGTTCTCCAGCATATACGCCAGCATGCTGTCATTTTTTTCATAAAATTGTGCATAACCTGCCACATACCGGCAGATCTCCTGCTCACAGATCCGGAAGCCTTCCACCATCTCGCCATTCAGGATCTGATATCCTAAAAATGTCATTTCCGGAAAATACTTCTTCCGCAGCTTCTCAATCTCCTGCTCCTGTGCCTGGGACAGGTGCCGTACCGGTTTCTGCAGAAAATTCAGTTTTGCCGAACCATAGGCGAACAGATAAGCCACACCATTCTCCGTTGTCCGTCTGCCATACAGCGCAATGGCAATGTCTTTGTTCTGTGCCATCCCATTCATTTGTTTTATGTAAGATACCACATAATCTTCCACATAGACTCTGCAGTGCTTGTCCGCCTCTCCGATCTGCGTTATATTTTTCGGTAATTCCATACAAAAAACACCTCCCATGCCGTTTCTATCAGTTATCACTAACTATAGCATCCGCACAGGAGGTATTTTAGCGTTCTTTGTCGCGTCCTTAAAAAAACACTTCGACAAAGTTTGCATAACTATTTATTTACTCGAATTTGTATACGGTCACAGAATCATAATCACCATTTTCCCCACCAAAGATATAAGAAGGGAAGTTCTCATGATGAATGGTATCCGGATAATACTGGGTCTCCAGGGCAAATCCGGTTCTATTATCATAGACTGCGCCTGCTTTGCCCTCCTCCGGTGCGATAAAGTTGCCCGCATAGAACTGTACGCCGGGCAATGTGGTGTATACCTTCATCACTCTGCCGCTCTTCGGTCCTTTCGCAGTCGCAATATGTTTCAGGCTGCCATCCCAGTCATCAATGCAGAAATTATGATCATAGCCACCTGTCAGTTTTAACTGTTCAAAGTCTGCTTCAATATCTCTTCCGATCTTCTTCGGCTGTGTGAAATCCATGGGTGTGCCCGCCACTGCGCAGATCTCACCGGTAGGAATGGATCCCGGTACCACAGGTGTGAAATGGGAAGCTCCCAGCCATAATTCATGGTCCTCAATTCTGCCGGTACCTTGTCCGTCCAGATTAAAATAGGAATGATTGGTCAGATTAAAAATAGTCCGTTTGTCACTGGACGCATGATAATGCAGTCTTAAGGCATTCTCCTCGTCCAGGGAATAGGTGACGGACACCTTTTTATGTCCGGGGAATCCCAGATATCCATCCTCGTCCTCCAGAGAAAAGGTGACACTGTTATCTCCCGGTACCGCATCCCAGATTCTCTTATGGAAGCCCAGCTCAATATGTGTGTGCAGGTTGTTGGGTCCGTCATTTTGATCCATCCGATAATCCACACCGTCTAATGTATATGCTGCCCCTGCGGTACGGTTCGCACAGGGTCCGATCACTGCACCGAAGAAGCTGTAATTTTTATAATAACGATCCACGCTGTCAAAGCCCAGTGTCACATCAGCTGTCACACCTTGCGCATCCGGTACCAGGATTCCTACCAGATTCGCACCGAGATCTGTTACCTTCGCCTGCATTCCCTTGCTGTTGCTCAGGGTATACAGAGAGATCTCTCTCCCTTCGGGGCTTTTCCCAAATACACTTTTTGTTACTGCCATTGTCTTCTCCTCCCACATTTATTCATTTTCTCTGCTGCTTATAACTCCACTCTGCCTTCTAAGGCACGGAGCAATGTTACCTCATCGATATATTCCAGATCACCACCCACGGGCACTCCGCTGGCAATTCTGGTCACCTTGATCCCGGTCGGTTTAATCAATTTACTGATATACATTGCCGTAGTCTCGCCCTCCAGGCTGGAATTGGTCGCAATGATCACTTCCTGCACATCTCCCTGCAGGCGTTCCATCAGTTCCTTCAGCTTGATATCACCGGGTCCCACGCCCAGCATGGGCGAGATGGCACCATGCAGGACATGGTACACACCTTCGTATTTGCCGGTCTTCTCATAGGCTGCCAGATCTCTGGTATTCTCCACCACCATGATCGTATGATGATCTCTTCTGGGATTTGCGCACACCGGGCAGATTTCCTTATCTGTCAGGGTATAACACTCCTTACAGTACCGGACATTGGCTCTGGCCTCGATCATGACATTCGCCAGTCTGTCCACACGCTCCTTGGGCATATTGATCAGGTGAAAAGCCAGTCTTTGTGCGGACTTACTGCCAATCCCGGGCAGGGCTGCCAGTTCATCTATTAATTTATTGATCTGTCCGCTGTAAAGTTCCATTAGAAAGGAAATCCTCCTAAGCCTCCGGTCATTTTGCCCATGAGTTCGGCATTGGCTTCGTCAGCCTTGCGCAGTGCCTCGTTGGCTGCTGCCACGATTGCATCCTGTAATGTCTCAATATCCTCAGGGTCCACGATCTCCTCTGCCAGTTTGATGGATGTGATCTCTTTTTTACCGTTGATGGTCACTTCCACAGCTCCGCCGCCTGCGGATGCAGAGAACTCCTTGGTCTCTAATTCCTTCTGTCCCTCTTCCATCTGACGTTGCATTCTCTGTGCCTGCTTCATCAGATTGTTCATATTACCGGGCATTGCGCCTCCGGGGAATCCACCTCTTTTTGCCATGTTACTGTTCCTCCATATCATTTATAATTGATTTCTCCGTGCTACGCATTCTCGAAATCATAATATATCCGCATTTCGGACTATCGTCCTGCGAGTGAGTTATTATTCTATCTTACCTTATCTGCAAGCCTGTCGCAATCCTAAATTCACGCAGGATCACTCCTCTTCATCGATCTCCATGTTGATGACTTTGCTAAGATCTACGTAGTTGTCCTCGAACTGGCGGTTACTTTCCACCGTCTGGATCGTCACTTCGATCTCCTTGCCGGAAAAGTCGGACAATAAAGCCTCCAGCTGCTGCTTATTCTGCTCGTGGGCTTCTCCTTTGAAATAATCGGAAGCCAGTCCATCCTCCAGCACCACCATGAGCTTATTGTCTCCACCCAGGCTTAATCTGGCATTTTTCAGATACATCTTCATGGGATTCTCTGCATTACCCACAATGGCCGGCCATTTCCGCACGATCTCCTGTACATCCTCGGGGATAGCCTTGGGCAGCTCCGGTTTGGGTCTCGCCGCGCAACCCTGCGGTCCCCCCTGTACTCCGGGAGCTCCGGCAGGCATTTGCGCCGTAACGACAATGCCTTTTTCCACTTTTTCTTCCACCTGACGGATACGATCCAGGACAGCTTCCTGATCTGTCTCCATCTCCGGCTTGCACAGCTTGATCAGCGCGATCTCTACCAGGATACGCTTCTGCGCCGCATAGCGGATCTGTCCGGACAGTTCGGAGAAAATATGGATATAGCGGATGATCTGATCCATGGAAAGCATGGAAGCTTCTTCCTTCAGATTCGCCAGATTATCCGTGGACATATCTATGACATCCTCCAGATTGTCCGCTGTCTGTACCAGCATCAGATTCCGCAGATACCAGGTGAAATCCGTGACGAATTGTACCAGCTCTCTGCCCTGCATGACAATCTCTTCCAACAGTTCAATGCATCCTAACACATTCCGGTCCATGACGAAGCGCAGCAATCTGCTGAACACTTCCGTATCCACTGCCCCCAACACATCCAGAGTCATGTCGTAGGTCAGCTCCTTGCCCAGATGGAACGCGATACACTGATCCAGAAGGCTTAGCGCATCACGCATGGAACCGTCCGCTACTTTCGCAATGTAGCGCAGAGCTCTGTCCTCCACCTGTACCTGCTCCGTGTCCATCAGTTCCTTCATGCGATCCGTGATGGTATCAATGGAGATTCGTTTAAAATCATATCTCTGGCAACGGGACAGGATCGTAATGGGAATCTTGTGCACCTCTGTGGTCGCCAGAATAAAAATAACATAAGAGGGCGGTTCTTCCAGAGTTTTTAACAATGCGTTGAAAGCTCCGGGGGAGAGCATATGCACCTCGTCGATGATGTAGACCTTGTATTTTCCCTCCGCCGGGGAATAGGATACCTCGTCGATGATCTCACGGATATTGTCCACACCGTTATTGGAAGCCGCATCGATCTCGATGACATTCATGCTGGCTCCCGCCGCAATGGCCTTACAAATACGGCATTCCCCACAGGGGCCGTCCTCTGTGGGGTGTTCGCAGTTCACTGTTTTCGCAAAAATCTTCGCCACCGTAGTTTTACCGGTACCTCTCGTTCCGGTGAACAGATACGCATGGCCGATCCGGTTCGCCCGTAGCTGATTCTTCAGTGTGGTCACGATATGATCCTGACCTTTGACATCGGAAAAAGCATCCGGACGAAACTTCCGGTATAGCGCTGTATATGACATGTGTTTTCTCTCTTCCTAACTTTGTTCTGCCGTGAAGACTTTCTTAATCGCCAAAGCAGATGCCCAGCATCTTCGCCTCCTGCACGATGGTGGCATCAGGATCCACGGTCTTAAGCTTGCCCGCTACATCCTCTAACGGAACTCTTACGATCTCACGGTTCTTATAGCCTACCATGAAGCCGTACTGGTTGTCCAGGATCAGCTTGCCTGCCTCGGAGCCCAGACGACTGGCGAATACTCTGTCATAAGGGCAGGGGCTTCCGCCTCTCTGCATATGGCCGGGTACGGTGACACGTACTTCTCTGCCGGTCTTCTCCTGGATCTGTGCAGCCACTTCGTAAGATACGGAAGGGAACGGATATTTTTCCATCTTTTTCTTGTAATCTTTTTTCGGAAGGGCTGCATCCTCTTTGGAGATAGCACCCTCGGCTACCGCGATGATGGTAAAACGGCAGCCTTTTTTGTCCCTGTCTTCAATTTTCTCGATCACCTTATCGATATCATAAGGAATCTCGGGAATCAAAATGATATCCGCACCGCCGGCCATGCCTGCATTCAGGGTAAGCCATCCTACCTTATGTCCCATCACTTCCACGATGAATACTCTGCCATGGGAAGCCGCTGTGGTGTGGATGCAGTCGATGGCATCCGTTGCAATATCCACTGCACTCTGGAAACCGAAGGTCATATCGGTGCCCCACAGATCATTGTCAATGGTCTTAGGCAGCGTTACGATATTCAGGCCTTCCTTGCGCAGCAGATTTGCAGTCTTGTGAGTACCGTTGCCACCTAAGATCACCAGGCAGTCTAACTGCAGCTTGTAATAATTCTGCTTCATAGCTTCGACTTTGTTCAGTCCGTTAGGGTCCGGATCCTGAATCGTCTTAAAGGGAGTACGGGAGGTTCCCAGGATCGTGCCGCCCTTGGTAAGAATACCGGAGAAATCCTTGTCCGTCAGCATTCGGAAATTACCGTAGATCAGTCCTCTGTAGCCATCCAGGAAGCCGTAGATTTCCACCTCTTCCTTACCGTTCGCCAGTGTCTTCACCACACCTCTCATAGCTGCGTTCAGGGCCTGGCAGTCACCACCGCTCGTTAACATTCCGATTCTCTTCATCGTAGGATCCTCCGTTTCTATATTTCATTATTTTCTCTTGCGTCTACTATAACTATCCAACATTTTGAATCGCTATTTCTATTTTAATACATTTGTTTTCATCTGAAAATAGTTTGTTGTAATTTCCGAAAGATTTCGATGTCCTGCAAACAAAAAAGAGTAACCGGAGTTCTCCGGTCACTCTGCATTGCCTTCTCTGAAAAATGTATCCAGTTTTCCAAGACATTTGATCAATGTCTTCATTTCTTCCTCATCCAGATCCCGAATGATCGTATGGATCATTTTCCTGTGGAAATCTCTATGATGAAAAAAGGCTTTCCGTCCCTTCTCTGTCAGTGTCACCAGCACCACCCGTTTGTCCTGCGTGCTGCGGTTACGCTCTAGGTAGCCTTTTTTCGAAAGGCCGTTCATATTCGTGGTCAGGGTACCCACGGTAACGTGGAGTTCCCCAGCGATACGGGACATACTCTTTGGTTCCTCGATGCCGATAGCCTCCAGAATGTGCATATCATTATTCGTAATATCCTTGAATTCTTCTGTTATGACCGCCTTTGCCTCTGCATCCATCACGTTATGGAACAGGTTCACCAACAGTTCATTCAGCACCCGGTTGTTGCTCTTCTCCATAGTGTCCTCTACGATATCTGAAATATCTCTGTCGTATGTCCGAGATTTTTCGAAGCTGCCTTCTCCGACAGATATCCATCGTGTACGGCTCTCCGAATCATTTTCAGTATATCGTCTACCAGGTCATCACGCAAGCCCCAATCGTAAGCCCGGCGCCAAATCCCGCCAGAACGATGCGGTCGCCGCGGTGCAGCTTTCCCTGCTTGTGCAGTTCATCCAGAAGCACCGGAATGGAGGCGGAGGACAGATTGCCTACCCTCGCCAGATTTGTAGGAAATTTTTTGCGATCCGCATGAAGGCGTTTCGCCACTGCATCAATGATCCGTGCGTTGGCCTGATGCAGTACGAACAGGTCAATATCCGGCACAGTAAGTCCGGCATCCGACAACGCTTCCTCAATGCATTGCGGCACCCGTCTGGTGGCGAACCGGTACACTTCCTGTCCATCCATCTGAATATAATGTTCTCTGTCGTCCATCGGCTGGTTTTGATCCGTTTTTGCTGCCGAAGTCCTTGCATAGGGGGTTGTCAGTTCCCTCGCATCGCATTGTAAGACGCCACCGCCGGTACCGTCGGAATGGAGCGCCCGTCCCAAAATACCTGCTGCCGGTATCTGTTTCTCCTCCACCGCCCGAGACTCTGCCCTGCATTGCTCTACAACTACCGCCCCGGCTCCGTCTCCGAACAGAATACAGCTGCTCCGGTCCGTCCAGTCCACCAGCTTGGACAGTACCTCACTGCCGATGACCAGCGCATTTTCCGCAAGTCCCGTCCGCAGATAGGCATCCGCGGTATTCAGTGCAAACAAAAATCCGGAACAGGCCGCATTCACATCAAAAGCCAGTGCATTCACTGCGCCGATGTCCGCCTGTACCTGGCAGGCGCAACAGGGCAGATACTGCTCCGGAGAACAGCTTGCCACCAGGATCAGGTCAATCTCTTCCGCTCTTTTTCCCGCCTGTTCCAGTGCTTTACGGGCTGCTTCTGACGCGAGTGTCACAACCGTCTCACCCACAGACACATGGCGCTCACCGATACCGGTTCTCTCACGGATCCATTCATCCGAGGTTTCCACCATCTGCTCCAATTCTTTATTTGTAACAATCCTTCCCGGAAGTGCACTTCCGGTTCCGGTGATTCTTATGGTCCTCACGCCATTTCCTCCATGATATCCACTGTTCTTTCTATTTTCTGTGCCCTCCAGGCATTGCTGCCACAGAACAGCAGTCCGTTATCCACATCTCCCATCGCCGCATTGATCAACGCTCGGGTGATGCAATAAGGCGCCGTCTTCGGGTCGCAGGTCTTAATGCAATGTCTACATCCGGTCATAAACCGTTCCCCGGATGCCACTTTTTCCAAAAAAGCATTCCGTATGGCTCTCCCCGGCATTCCCACAGGACTTTTCACAATGACAATGTCTTCTTTCCGTGCGCCGAGATATGCCTGCTTATATGCATCCGCCGCATCACATTCCCGTGTGGTCACGAACCGGGTACCCATCTGTACCCCTGCAGCCCCGAGGTACAGGCAATGCTCCAGATCCCTCCGGTCATAAATACCGCCTGCTGCGATCAGTGGAATTTCCAGTTCTGCTGCCTGCCGGATCATTGCCGTAAGTTCCTTCTCATATGTCTGCGGTGTATACGCATCCAGCTCTTCCCGCTTAAATCCCAGATGTCCGCCAGCCAGCGGCCCCTCCGCTACAATGAAATCCGGCTTTCTGTCATATTTTTTCATCCAGTATTTTGTGACGACCGACAGGGCACGGGTACTCGACACGATCGGCGCCAACATCGTCCGATGGCTGCGCCCGGTCATCCTATCCTCCGTCTCTGCCACGATTCCGGGCAGATCTAACGGCAGTCCGGCACCGGAGATAATACAGTCGGTACCTGCCAGCACTGCTGCCCTGACATAATCCTCGTAGCGTTGTGTTGCCACCATGATGTTAACACCGACGATACCTCCTCTTGCGATCTGCCTTGCTTTTTCTATTTCTTTTCCGATAGTACGCAGATTACAGGCGATGGGATCTCTGTCAAAATCCGGTTCCCGGAAACCGATCTGGGCAGTAGAAATGATGCCGATCCCACCTGCCGCAGCCACTGCTCCCGCCAGGCCGGACAGGCTGATTCCCACACCCATGCCTCCCTGGATCACGGGAATATCTGCATGTAATTCCCCCAGGATCATTTTTCCGTGCTTCATACCACATCACCTCTCGTTACCGCTTTAATACTTGCGGAACCTTTCATAACGTTCCTCTGCGATCTGTTCACCGGTCATGCCGGTATATTTTTGCAGGAATTCCTTGATATGTTCCTTGAGATACCCACCGATGGCCTCCACGGTACTTTGGTCTGCCCCGCCGTATTCCGGTACGATCCGTTCGATCACACCAAGACGTTTCAAGTCTTCAGATGTAATATTCATGACTTCACTGGCTTCTCTGGCACGGTCCGCGTCCTTCCATAATATAGAAGCAAAGCCTTCGGGAGACAGGATCGAGTATGTGGCATTTTCCATCATCCATACCTCATTGCCTACCGCCGTAGCCAATGCTCCGCCGCTACCGCCTTCTCCGATAAGGATACACAATACCGGTACTTTCAAGGCTGACATCTCCAGCAGGTTCCGGGCAATGGCCTCGCCCTGGCCTCTCTCCTCCGCCTCCACACCGCAGAAAGCTCCCGGCGTGTTTACAAAGCTGATAATGGGGCGGTGGAATTTCTCCGCCTGTTTCATCAGGCGCAGTGCCTTACGATACCCCTCCGGCATGGGCATTCCGTAATTGCGTCTGGCACACTCCGCAAAATCCTTGCCCTTCACATCTGCCAGCACCGTGACCGGCTGCCCGTCCAGGAATGCCACCGCACCTACCAGTGCTTTATCATCCCCATAATAACGGTCTCCGTGAGCTTCCACTACATAATCGAAAATGTAGGGAATATAGTCGGTCGCTGCCGGTCTGTCCACTCTCCGGACTGTCTTGACCTTTTCCCATGCCGTTCTGGGGAGTGTCAGGAATGACCGTTCCTTCACAATCTCCGTAGGTTCAAAATGGAAGTCAATATTTTTCTTAAAATCCGCATAGTTTCCCTCACTGCACCGATGCGTCGTGATCAGGAAATATAAGGTCTTCTTCAGATTCTCCCGGCGGACGATACCGTCCACAAAACCATGCTCCTGTAAAAATTCCGCTGTCTGGAAGCCGTCAGGGAGACGCTGTCCCAGAGTCTGCTTAATGACTCTCGGTCCTGCAAAGCCGATCAAGGCTCCCGGTTCCGCCATGATCACATCTCCCAGCATGGAAAAACTGGCTGTGACACCACCTGTGGTGGGATCCGTCAAAATAGTCGCGTAGAGAAGTCCTGCTTCTCCATGGCGTTTGATCGCTGCGGAGGTCTTTGCCATCTGCATCAGTGACACGATTCCCTCCTGCATTCTCGCACCGCCGGAACAGCAGAACAAAAATACAGGCAGCCGCAATTCTGTCGCCTTTTCAATTGCCCGGGTGACTTTCTCGCCGACCACATGCCCCATACTTCCCATCATGAATTTGGATTCGCAGATGCCGATCACAGCCTTTTCCCCATAAATCTCGCATTCACCTACGGTCACAGCTTCTTTCACGCCGGACTTTTCCCTGGCCTCCGACAGTTTTTCTTCATAGCCCTCATATTTCAGTGGATTGCTCTCTTCTATCTCCTCGAACCAAGGCTGAAAGCTTTTCCGGTCTGCCACCATGCGGATCCGGTTGTGGGTCTTCACCCGGAAATAATAACCACATTCGTAACAGACATATTTATTTTTCGCTGCCCGGTCTCTGTTTATCATTTTCTTACATTTCGGGCATTTGATCTCTGTTTCTATCGTTACATTTCCCATACTTGCACCTCTTATTCTGCGTCACTCTTATCTCTCTGTCCCACTCATAAAAAACTTCCGCAGACTATTTTTATTTTACTGCAAAGGTAAGTTCTGCTTTCGCCGCCAGTTTTCCGTTTACCGTGGCGATCGCTTCCCCGACGCCCACCGGTCCCTTGCTGCGGATAATGGTGGTCTCCAGTTCCAAGGTGTCTCCGGGACGCACCATCTGTTTGAATTTTGCCTTGTCAATCCCTGCAAAATAAGCTGTCTTGCCTCGGTTCTCCGGCAGAGACAAAATTGCCACCGCCCCGGTCTGGGCCAGTGCCTCCAGGATCAGTACTCCGGGCATCACCGGATTTCCCGGAAAATGTCCGGCAAAATACGGTTCATTGAAGGTTACGTTTTTGCGTCCCACCGCTCTGACACCAGACTCCAGCTCCTCGATAGTATCGATCAGCAGAAAGGGATGTCTGTGGGGCAGAATCTCCATGATTTCCTGGGTGTTATATACTGACATGATTCCTCCGTTCCGCGAATAGCATCTTGCCAGCAGACGCCCCTTCGCATTCCGTTCCGATTATTCCATATACTTCTTTAGCAAGAGACTGGCATTATGTCCGCCGAAGCCTAACGAATTGGTCAGTGCATAAGGCACCTCTTCTTCGTAGCTGTCCCGGCAGTAATTCAGATCCAGTTCCTCCTCCGTCTCACGCAGTCCCACGGTACGGTGGATATAACCTTCCTGAATTTCTTTTACGCAGGTGACGAATTCCACCGCTCCTGCCGCTCCCAGGAGATGCCCTACCATGGATTTGGTGGAATTGATCTTCAGATCATAAGCATGCTCTCCAAATGCAAGCTTGATAGCTCTGGTCTCGAACAGGTCATTATGATGGGTGCTGGTTCCATGGGCATTAATATAAGTAAGCTCCTCCAGCGCCACACCGCCGTCTTTTAAGGCGTTCAGCATGGCGGTGGCTGCTCCGCTGCCGTCCTCCGCGGGGGATGTAATATGGTAAGCATCCGAAGAGCAGCCATAACCGATCAGCTCCGCATAGATTTTTGCTCCGCGTCTCTTTGCATGCTCCAACTCTTCCAGTACCACTACCGCCGAGCCTTCTCCCATAACGAAACCATTGCGGTCTTTATCGAAGGGAATAGAAGCTCTCCGAGGATCTTCACTAAACGACAATGCTGTCAGTGCGGAAAATCCGGCAATGCCGATGGGTGTAATAGAACTTTCCGTTCCTCCGGCTACCATCACGTCTGCATCACCGTACTGGATCGTACGATATGCTTCTCCGATGGAATGCGTACCGGTTGCGCAGGCAGTCACAACGTTCAGACTCTTGCCCTTCAGCCCATAGGCAATGCTGACATTACCTGCTGCCATGTTGGAGATCATCAGAGGCACCAGCATGGGTCCTACCCTGCCGGGACCTTTTTCCTTCAGGCGGTCATATTCCCGCTCCATGGCCTGTAAGCTTCCGATGCCGCTTCCCACACTGCAGCCCACCATATACGGATCTTCCTGTTCCATAATAAGACCTGCATCTGCGATCGCCTGTCCGGCAGCCGCCACGGCGAACTGGCAGAACTGCTCCATTCTGCGGGCGGATTTTTTGTCCATATATTGTGTGGGATCAAAATCCTTCACTTCTGCCGCCAGCTTACAACGGTAATCCGCAGTATCAAAATAGGTTATCGGACCGAATCCGGTCTTGCCCTCTTTGATACCATTCCAGAATTCCTCTACGCTGTTTCCAATCGGTGTGATGGCTCCCATGCCTGTTATTACAACTCTTCTATTTTTACCCATACGTGATATACTCCCTCGCGTCCTGACTTATTTTCTATCCTGCTGTACCGTTAGCGGACATATTTTCTATTCTGCTTTACTGTTTCGGACCTATTTTTACATTGCCATACCGCCGTCCACGCACAGTACCTGGCCGGTGATATAGTCCGACGCATCTCCTGCCAGGAACAGTACCGCCTGTGCGACATCCTCCGGTCTTCCCATTTTCTTAAGCGGGATCTGTCCGACCGCATTATCCTGTACCGCCTCCGGCAGCTTGTCTGTCATATCTGTCCGGATAAATCCGGGTGCCACGGCATTCACACAGATATTCCGGGATGCCAGTTCTCTTGCTACGCTTTTCGTCAGGCCGATCAGCCCCGCCTTGGATGCGGAATAATTAGCCTGCCCGGCATTCCCGACGATGCCACTGACAGAAGAGATATTGATGATCTTGCCATAACGTTGCTTCATGAAAGTCCTGCCAAGATGCTTGATCATGTGAAACGCACCCTTTAGATTCGTGTCCATCACAGCATTGAATTCTTCTTCCGTCATCCGCACGATCAGATTGTCCCGCGTGATCCCGGCGTTATTGACAAGGATGTCAACTCTGCCGTATTTCTCTGTTACTGCCTTTACAAAGGCTTCACTCTCTGCAAAATCCGCAACATTGCACTTCACAGTCTCCGCCATACCGCCTTGGCTTCGGATGTCCGTCGCCACCGCTTCCGCTGCTTCTGCAGAGCCGTTATAATTAATGATCACCGTGGCTCCTTCTGCTGCCAATGCCTGTGCAACTGCTTTTCCAATGCCCCGTGATGCCCCTGTGACAATAGCAACTTGTCCTGTCAGGCTTTTCCCTGTCAACATGCCAGTTCCTCCATCACCCGGTCCAGATCCTCCGGTTTCTCGATATTGTATACTTTGACATTTCTGTCAATTTTACGGACGAAGCTTGTGAGTGTCTTCCCCGGGCCGATCTCTATAAAAGTGTCCACGCCATCCGCGATCATGCGCTCTATGCTCTGGGTGAACTGTACGGGACTGGATACCTGTTGTTTCAGCAGTTCCGCAACCTGTGACGCATCTGTCACGTAATCTGCTGTTACGTTTGACACATAAGGGATCCAAGGGGTTGACAGCTTGACGCTTTTCAGTTCTTCTGCCAATTGTTCTCCTGCATTTTTTAACAGGGCTGAGTGGAACGGTCCGCTGACCTTTAAGGGGATACAGCGTTTTGCACCTGTTTCTTTCAGCGCTTCTGATGCCGCCTCTACCGCATCTGCCTCTCCGGTGATCACGATCTGTCCCGGGCAGTTATAATTTGCCACGGAGACGACTTTGCCGGTTTCTTTTGCTGTCTGTTCGCAGATTGCTGCCACAGCATCTCCGTCCAGCCCTAATACTGCTGTCATGGCTCCACCTTCCGGATAGGCCTCCTGCATATAGATACCACGCATCCGGATGATACGGAACAGATCCGGCAATTCCATCACACCAGCGGCAGCCAGCGCCCCATATTCTCCCAGGCTTAAGCCTGCTGCCATCTCTGCTTTCAGTCCTTTTGCCTCCAATACTTTCAGAATAGCCACTTCCATGGTCAGCATGGCGATCTGCGTATATTCCGTAATGTTGATATAAGGATTTTCTTCAAAGGTCAGCTGCTCCATAGAGTACGGATGTCCGCTATCCGCCTGCTTTTCCCGCTTATCCTGCCAGTACAGATTCTGAAGTACCTTGTCCGCCAGCTTCCATACCGCCTGTGCTTCCGGGTAAGTATCATGGAATTCTTTTCCCATTCCTATGTACTGGGATCCCTGTCCCGGGAATAAATATGCGATTTTGCTCATTTTGTCATCTCCTATTACTATGTGATGCTATTGTTCTCCTCGGTTACAGCACATTTTTTATAATGCACCGTTTTCCATATAACTACGCTGCCTGTCGCTGTTCGAAATCTGTTGTCAGCGGTTACCTGTCGCTATATTTTATTTATGCTGTCCTTGTGCCGCTATGCACTCCTGAGCCTGCTGCACTGTTTCTTCAATAATCTCACGGCAGGTCTGTTCTCTGCGGATCAGTCCTGCGATCTGTCCCGCCATCAAGGTTCCATTTACGGTATCCCCGTCCTGCACTGCCTTCCTGAGAGATCCCAACGTCAGCTTTTCCAGTTCCATGAAGTCTGCATTTTCCTTTTCCAACTTCAGATACTCTCTGGTCATCTGGTTGCGCAGGGAACGCACCGGATGTCCGGTAGACATTCCCGTGACCACGGAATCGATATCCTTTGCCTTGATGATCTGATTCTTATAATTTTCATGGACAATGGATTCCTTCGATGCTACGAACCGGGTTCCCATCTGGATTCCCTCGGCCCCCAGCATAAATGCCGCCGCCATTCCTCTGCCATCGGCGATACCTCCGGCTGCGATCACCGGGATAGATACCGCATCCACTACCTGCGGAACCAGCGCCATGGTTGTGGTAGAACCGATATGTCCGCCGCTCTCCATGCCTTCCGCCACTACGGCGTCTGCTCCTGCCCGCTCCATCATCTTCGCCATAGCTACACTTGCCACCACCGGAATGACCTTCACTCCGGCATTTTTCCACAGCTCCATGAATTTTCCGGGATTTCCCGCACCTGTCGTTACCGCTTGTACTCCTTCTTCCACAACAATCTTCGCTACTTCCTCTGCGTTGGGATTGAGCAGCATGATATTCACGCCGAAGGGCTTGTCGGTCAGCTCTTTACATTTACGGATTTCCTCCCGGACGACCTCCGGCGGAGCGGAAGCGGCACCGATGATGCCTAAGCCTCCGGCATTCGATACCGCTGCCGCCAGCTTATGTTCCGCCACCCATGCCATGCCGCCCTGGAAAATAGGATATTCGATTTGTAGAAGTTCCGTGATCTTTGTTCTCATTGTCTTTCTGATCCTTCTCGTCGTTCTGCGTTATATTACATATTCTGTTGCAGTTCCTTACGCCTGCTCCTGAATATATCTGATAACATCACCTACTGTTGCCATATTTTCCAATTCCTCGGAAGGAATGGACACACCATATTCCTCTTCAAATGCCATTACCAGTTCAAACAGATCCAGGGAATCCACTTCCAGATCCTCCTTGAAACGGGTTGCCTCCGTGATTTCTACATTCTCCTGGTTTAACTGTTCTCTGATGATAGCTGCTACTTTCTCTAACATGTTTTTACTCTCCTTATGCATTTCATTATTGTGTTTCTGATACCTTGGTTTACTACTTTGTCGTCTCCGGCGTATTCGCTTTCCCTTCGCAATTGTTGTCAGTATTGACCTTTTGCATTTCAAGTCTATCTTCGCCGAATTATTTTGACTATCAAAGCATTTATCTGCAATATACTACGAAGATGTTGTTCTGTCAACATCTTTTTTATTATTAACTCTGCACCATATTTTCATCGCTCTGGCGGTAAAATCAGGATTTTTCGTTTCTCCCCTTGCCAAACCGGCATTTTTCAGATAAAATAATTTACGTTGTAATCTTTTGGAGACGTATCGAAGTGGTCATAACGGGGCGCACTCGAAATGCGTTAGCCCTTCTCGGGCACGTGGGTTCAAATCCCACCGTCTCCGCGCATAAAAAGCCGATAATCTGTGAAAACAGACTATCGGCTTTTCGTTTTAGAAAAATGTGCAAAATATGTGTTTATTTTCCAAAAAAATGTGTTACGTCTCCCGCAGGATCTGCATGATCGTATCATAATGCTCCGGATCATGCGGGAAGTTACAGCCCGAGCAATCCTTGATCCGCCTGCCGTTTTTCGCGAAATACCGGGGATTCCCCGGGCAGTGCTCCAGGCGGTACAGGGGGCAGTAGCAGAACAGGCAGTTGAACTCCGTAAGGCCCTTATGGCAGGGGAAATATTTACAATCTTTATTTTCAAAAAAGCGATAAGAATTTTCCATTTTCAATACCCACATCCTTCCATAACCTGCAAGGTTTACGCCAAAGCACAAACTTGCGTGTGAAACATAGAGCTTCTTCACAAAAGAGCCCTTGCTCTGAGTGATCAGAAGTTCTTTTCACACTTCACACTACACTTCTTCCGCCATGCACATTCCATGGGCAATCTTCTGCTCTTTCAGCTGTTCCTCCAGCTGGTTCAAGGCATCATCTTCATCCTCTGCAAACACCATCGCCTGATAGACTTCCTCCGGTCCTTCCGGTGCCAGCGCTGTCACCTCATACATCTGCATGGCAATTACCTCTTTCTTCCTCAAAATACACGTTCACCCTTATCTTTATTTTATACCCGTTTCCCCGTTTTTTTGCAAGCGAAAAGCGCCACTCCGGGGAAGAGTGCCGCTTTTCAGGAGAGATTTATGTATTGAATGTTGCTGGCGAAATATTAACCCTTGACACTTCCCATTGCCACGCCCTGGACAATGAACTTGGAAAGGATCAGGTATACTACGATAACGGGGAAGATGGAGAATGCGATGGTCACATACACCTGACCCATATCGAACTTCAGGAAGTCTGCGGAACGCAGCTGAGCGATCAGGATAGGTAATGTCTTCATCTTATCGTTATGCAGGATCAGTGCCGGTGTGAAGTAATTGTTCCAGCTACTTACAAATGTGAAGATCGCCTGTACTGCGATGGCGGGCTTCATCAGAGGAAGCACGATGGTATTGAAAGTACGGAACTCACCGGAACCGTCGATTCTCGCTGCCTCTACCAGAGACAGGGGCAATGCGCTCTCCATGTACTGCTTCATATAGAAGAAAGTAACCGGAGCAGCGATTGCAGGAACGATCAAAGGAATAAAGTTATCTTCCAGTTTCATGTCTGATACTAACTGCAGGAAACCAAGTGCGGTAACCTGTGTAGGGATCGTCATGACTGCCATGATGAACGTGAACATAAACTTTTTGATCTTAAAATCATATACATGAATCGCATAAGCGGTCATAGTTGAGAAGTAGGTACAGAGTGCTGCGCTGCACAATGCTACGAACAAGCTGTTGAACATGCCTCTTACGATGGGTAATGTTCCTGCCATAACTCCCTGCCAGTTTTTCAGCAGGTACGTGCTGGGAATCGGGGTAAAACCTTTGGTCAGTTCTCCGTGGGATCTGGTTGCGTTTACAAACAGCACATAGAACCAAAACAGACACAGGAAGCTTACCAGTATCAATACTACATATGCAAGAATTCTTCTGGCATGGATGCCCATACCTTTTTTTGTTTCGTTTGTTTCGATACTTAACATGTCTGCCACCTCCTATCAATCTTTCTTGTTGGAGAACTTGAATACAACGAGACTCAGGAGACCTGTGATAATAAACAGGATCACGGAGAGTGCACCGCCCATACCATAGTTCTTACTGAACAGATGCTTGTTCAGATACATGATCAGAGTCATGGTAGATCTCATAGGATCACCGGTACCATTGGTCAGGATCTGAGGTACATCAAACATCTGTAAGCCACCGATCAGGGATGTGATCATTACGTAGATCAGAATCGGTCGAAGCAGAGGTAATGTAATCTTAAAGAATACCTGTGTAGAAGTGGCACCGTCTACTTCTGCTGCCTCGAAAAGGGATGTATCAATACCCATCATACCAGCCATCAGGAGAATGGTGGTATTACCGAACCACATCAAGAAGTTCATAAATGCTACAAGGGATCTGGTACTCCATTCGTTGGAGAGGAACTTATAGGGTTCGCTGATCCATCCAAGCTGCATCAAGATCTCATTGATCGGTCCGCCCTCAGAGAACAATGTGAAGAACAACATTGCAAATGCTGCTGCCATGATCAGGTTCGGAAGATAAATCACTGTCTTAAAGAATCTCTGTCCTTTTAATCTGAGGCTGGGATCCGAGAACCATGCCCCCAGCACCAGAGATACAATAATCTGCGGAATAAATCCCATGATCCACATGATCAATGTGTTCTCGGTATAAATCCAGATATCCGGATTTTTGAAAATTGTAATAAAGTTCTGTAATCCGACAAAGTTGGGACCGATCTGTGTCAGTCCGGAACGATAGTTCTCAAAAAAGCTGTAATAGAATGTTCTGAAAAGTGGAACTAACTGGAATATCAGATATACTACAATGAAAGGAATCAGGAAAATATAACCCCATTTATTGTAGCTTACCACCTTTCCGCGTTTTACCTTTGCCATAAATCATTCCTCCCTTTAGTTGCCATGCATACCTTCTGCATAGATTGTCGTGCCATAATTTCCGATAAGGCTCGCAGCAGATCTCTTACTTGCATTTTTTACTTATAAAAAAGCTTCTGCCAGCCTTCTCTTTTTCTTATTTTTCTTGCTTTTTCCATTTTTTTGAGAGAAAAACCGTACCCACCTGACCAACCAGGCAGGTACGGCTCTCAATTACTTATTTTCAGCCAACTGCTTATCTAATTCAGATTAGTGAGTAAGCTCAGGATACTTCTCTTCTACAGCCTTGTAGAACAGATCCAGCGCACCATCCAGATCAGTCTTGCCTTCGAAGTAGTTCTTCATAGCATTCTGGAAGCTCTCGTTACATCCCTGATCGTAAGCGGACAGATTGCTCAGATCGATCTTCTCAGCACCTGCGCAGTACATAGCCAGAGGGTTCTGACCGCCCAGTACTTTGCTGGAGTAAGAGGTATCTGCTGCCATAGCTTCCATTGCAGGTACGTTGTTTACGAAATCATTATCATCTTTAACGATGTCGGTCATGATATCGGTATCGGTGGTCATCTTCAGGATGATGTCCTTAACAAGGCTCGCATTGTCAGTGCCCTGTGCTGCACATACCCAAGTACCGCCCCAGAAGAAGCCCTGAGGTCCTTCGGTAGCGCCCCACTTACCGGCGTTAGCGATAGATCCGTCAGTATCTGCTGCCATAGAGAAGTCTACGAACCAAGCGGGTCCAAAGTAGCAGAATACCTTACCATCGGGATAGAAGCCTTTGCTCCAGTCATCAGACCACAGATCATAAGTATTGGTTTCCTTAGCGTCAACCATCTTCTTGGAGTCCTCAACCCACTTCATGATGTTGTCATCTACTACGATCTTGCCATCCTGTACCCACTTACCGGATACGTTGTTGGAGTATACACGATAGGTATCGTTAGCAGAAGAAGTCATGAAGTAACCGGCTTTCTTCATAGTCTCAGCGGTTGCGGTAAAGGTATCCCAGTCAGCTACTGCCTTCTGAACCTCTGCAGGATCATCAGATCCAAGTACTTCCTTAGCTACGTCACGGCTGTAAATCAGGACACCGGGGCAGCCCTGCCATGAAACGCCCTTCAGAACGCCCTTGGAATCTGTAACGATATCCTTGGTGTACTGATACTGATTAGCCAGATCTGCATCGGTGATACCCAGATCAGCGATAGGCATGGTGTAATCGGTATCTACGTATTTCAGAGCGTAGTCAGCCTCGATCAGGAACATATCGATCTTGTCATCAGTTGCTGCGTCAGCCTGCTTTAACAGGTTGGCATCCAGATTGTTCTGGTAAGCGTTGTCATTACTGGGGGTAATGTTCCACTTAACAGTTACATCACCGATCTTACCGGTGGTACCGTCAACCTCTTCATATCCCGGATAGTGGGCGATCAGACGGCTCTTGAACTCTTCGTTCCAAGCGTAGATGTTGAGGACTTTTCCTTCCTCAGCTGCAGGCTCAGCTGCTACCTCGGTAGAAGCTGCTGCTTCGGTAGATGCTGCGGGTGCTGCCTCACTGGAAGCTGCTGCAGGAGCATCGTTGCTGTTGCCACAGCCTACCAGCATGCTGGCAAGCATAGCGGTTGTAAGTAAAGCACTAAGTACTTTTTTCTTCATGTTTGTTTCCTCCCATTTTTTGTTGAATGTTTGTTGTAAGTGCTTGTTGCATTTATGTTCATATGGTTGCGGTTGCGGCGCTTCCATAAGAAATGCCGGATTATTTATCTGTCGGAATCTGTGCTACCGACTTGCCTTCCACTACCTTACCGGGTACTATGACCTGTTCGATAATGGTGGTCTTAGGTCTCTCTATGAGGCTGATCAGTTCTCTGGCTGCCAGGCAACCGATCTGTTCGGTATCCTGTTGGACTGTGGTCAGCCTGGGCTCCAGCTGTCTTGCGGACTGAATCCCATCATATCCTGCCACCGAGATATCTTCGGGAATCTGTAACCCCCTCTCCCTGATAGCATTGATGCCTCCGAAAGAAGCGAAGTCATCCGGATAAATGATACATGTCGGTGGATCCGGAAGATCCAGTAATTCGTTAGTCACACGATAGGTCGTGGCAGTATCTCTGTAAGCTGCTTCTCTGATGTACTCATCGGGAATCTGTAGCCCCAGTCGTTCTGCCGTCCGGTAGAAGCTGGATAACCGCCCCGAGGTAACCGCTGACATTGCGCCGTGGATATAGGCAATTTTCCTATGTCCTCTACTATATATGTATTCCAGCAGTTCTTTCATACCTGTCACATTGTCCGACATGATTGCGATACGATTATTAAACAGATAGTCAATGGTGACCACCGGGATGGAACTCTGTACTAATTCGATGACTTCGGGATCTGCGAAATCAATACAGGCGAGCACCACTCCATCAAAGCCTCTGTACCTGCTGTGTTCCAGGTAGGACATCCGATCCGGACGGTTCTTGCAGCTGTTAATAAAGGTAATGTCGTAACCGCTCTTCTCTGCTGTCCTTTTGAAGCTGTCCAGTACACTGGAAAAGTAATCATGAGTCAGACCGCTTTGTGCTTCATCTACGAAGAGGACTCCAATTCCGTAGGTTCTGTTCGTCTTCAATGCTCTGGCGGAAAGGTTCGGGGAATATCCCATCTCCTTGGCTACCCGTCTGATATTTGCTTTGGTTTCTTCTCCAATGTCCTTGTGGTCGTTCAGTGCCTTGCTGACAGTTGCAACGGAGACTCCACAAATCTTGGAAATGTCTTTCAATGATGCCATACCGTTCTCCTGTTTCATGTCTTCGTCATTTCATCCGACCTGTTTTGTAACTTAATCGTTTTCGTAGTTTTAATATATACCACCTTTGAGCATTTTGCAATACTTTTTTGCAGTTTTTTTCTAAAAAGTATCCACTTTGTCTATAATTAACAATTTCAAATAAGTGTTTTTGTACATTTGGCTTGTGAAGCAATTGGGTTTCTTCTATATAATGGCAAAGTATGCGATAACGTTTGCTACTATTTTGTTTCGTAAATCTGCTTTTTTCAAGATCCGTTTTGTTTTGTATCTTCTGTCCATGTTTTTCTTTCGTATTTGTATATATTGCGCATTTTACAGGCTTTTTCAATATTCGTATTGCATTTTCAGCACTGCTTCTGTATAATACAAATCAGAATTCCGGATTACTTAATCGTTTACTGAACATTAAGCAGTCCGCAGCGAAAAAGCAAACACTCAACATACAACAACATGAAAGAAGGAGATTTTCTTATGAAGTATGGTCATTTTGATGATGTGCATCAAGAATATGTCATCACTACTCCCAAGACTCCACTTCCCTGGATCAACTACCTGGGTTGCAACGAGTTTTTCAGTCTGATATCCAACACCTGCGGCGGATATACCTTCTATAAGGATGCCAAACTGCTGCGTCTGACCCGTTATCGTTACAATAATGTACCGACAGACATCAACGGCAAATATCTGTATATTAAGGATGGAGATACCGTATGGAATCCCGGCTGGCAGCCTACGAAGACCGAACTGGACTCTTACGAGTGCCGTCACGGTATCGGTTACAGCCGTTTCACCTCTTCCAAGAACGGTGTTAAGGCTTCCGTGCTCTCTTTCGTTCCTCTGAATGATAACTGTGAGATCTCCCAGCTGACTCTGACCAACGGAAGCTCCGAGGACAAGAAGCTGTCCGTATTCTCTTATGTAGAATGGTGCCTGTGGAATGCTGACGATGATATGAAGAACTTCCAGCGTAACTTAAGTACCGGCGAGGTAGAAGTACAGGATTCCACTATTTACCACAAAACCGAGTACCGCGAACGCCGTAATCATTACGCGATCTATTCTGTAAATACGAAGATTGACGGTTTCGATACCAGCAGAGATGCTTTTCTGGGTGCGTACAGAGGTGCGGATTCTCCCGAAGCGATTGAGAACGGCAAGTGCACAAACTCCATGGCAAGCGGCTGGTCTCCCATTGCTTCTCATCAGGTCAATGTAGATCTGGCAGCCGGCGAGACCAAGACTTTCATCTTCGTACTGGGCTATATCGAGAATCCAGAAGACGAAAAATGGGAGTCCTATGGCGTGATCAACAAGACCCGTGCGAAGGAAATGCTGGCAAAATACCAGACCGACACCCAGGTGGAGGACGCTTTTGCAGCGCTGCAGGCTTACTGGAAACAGTTACTTGCCCGTTATACGGTAGCTTCTGCTGACGAAAAAGTAAACCGTATGGTCAACACCTGGAACCAGTATCAGTGCATGGTAACCTTCAACATGTCCCGTTCCGCTTCTTATTATGAGTCCGGAATCGGTCGTGGCATGGGCTTCCGTGATTCCTGCCAGGATCTGCTCGGCTTCGTACATCTGATCCCGGATCGTGCAAGAGAGCGTATCATCGATATCGCTTCCACCCAGTTCCAGGACGGCAGCGCTTACCATCAGTACCAGCCTCTGACCAAGAAGGGTAACTCTGATATCGGCAGTGGTTTCAACGATGATCCTCTGTGGCTCATTGCAGGTACCAGTGCTTACGTAAGAGAGACTGGTGATACCTCCATCCTGACCCAGATGGTTCCTTTTGACAACGATATGAGCGTGGCTGCTCCTCTGATGGATCACTTAAAGCGCTCCTTAGACTATATCATCAACCACAAAGGTCCTCACGATCTGCCTCTGATCGGCCGCGCCGACTGGAATGACTGTCTGAACCTGAACTGCTTCTCCGCTCATCCCGGAGAATCCTTCCAGACCTTCGGTCCCAGTGAAGGACCCGTGGCAGAATCCGTATTCATTGCCGGTATGTTCGTAAAATACGGCGAAGAATATGCCCAACTGTGCGAGCTGATGGGTGATGCTGATGAAGCTGCCCGCGCACGCAAGGAAGTACAGGCAATGTACGATGCGATCCTGAAGGATGGCTGGGACGGTGACTGGTTCGTTCGTGCTTACGATGCTTACAGCCACAAGGTAGGTTCCAAGGAATGTCGCGAAGGTCAGATCTACATCGAGCCTCAGGGCTTCTGTGTACTCGCCGGTGTCGGTGTAAAGGAAGGGCTTGCCGAGAAGGCACTGAATTCCGTAAAAGAAAGGCTGGATACCAAGTATGGTGTCATGATCTTACAACCTGCATACACGGAGTATCACCTCGAACTTGGTGAAGTATCCTCTTATCCCCCCGGATACAAGGAGAATGCCGGTATCTTCTGCCACAACAATCCCTGGGTATCCATCGCAGAAACTGTTCTGGGCAGAGGTGACAGAGCCTTCGAGATCTACCGTAAGACCTGTCCCGCATACATTGAGGATATCAGCGAGATCCATCGTACCGAGCCTTATGTATACTCCCAGATGGTAGCCGGTAAGGATGCAAAATTCCACGGCGAAGCGAAAAACAGCTGGCTGACCGGTACCGCGGCATGGACTTTCGTAAATATCTCCCAGTACATCCTGGGTGTATATCCTACCCATCAGGGATTATCCGTAGATCCTTGTATTCCTAAGGGCTTCGGCGATTTCTCCATCACCCGTAAGTTCCGTGATGGCACCTATCACATTCAGGTGAAGAATCCTCAGAACGTGGAGAAGGGTGTGGTATCCATGACCGTTGACGGCAAGGCTGTTGACGGACACATCATCCCTTACGAAAAGGGCAAGGAAGAGTACAACGTAGTTATTACGATGGGCTAATTCCTTTCAAAACGATTTCTATCCTCCTTAAAAATCCCCCGGCAAATATAATTGCCGGGGGATTTTTCTATCAAATAATATTATTTTCTCCATTTTTCTGAAGCAGCTTGCGGTACGTGGCATCCATTCCCAGAGCTCCAAGTGGTGCCGTTATGAGGATTGCCAGCACTGCCACTGACAGGACGATCTTGCCACAGGATAATCCCATCGATAACGGTACGGAGCCGATGGCTGCCTGTACGGTAGCCTTCGGCAGATAAGCGATCACGCAAAACAGGCGCTCCTTTTTACCTAGTTCCGTTCCCAGCAGGCACAACGCCACACCAACCGAGCGGAACACCAGTGCCAGCAGGATCATGCCTACCGCTGCAAGACCGGCTTCCATGGTATAGCGGATGTCCACCGCAGCGCCTACCAGTACAAACAGTACCACCTCCGCTGCCAGCCACAGCTTGCCAAACTTGACAGACAGCCTGCCTGTGACTTCCTTAGGTGTCTGCATCTTCAGTGCACAGGCCATACTCACCACTGCTAATAATCCGGAAAATGCAACCTTTCCCTTTAACATCGTCTCCAGTGCCATTAACAGGAAGGATAATCCCATAATAATAATGACTTTCATGCTGTTGCGCACGTAACTGCCCTTCCGATATAACAGTTCAAAAAGCTGTCCCAGCAGCCATCCCACCAACGCACCGAACAACACACCGGTCAGAATTGACACCGGAATATTTGCAAAATCCAGTGCATTTACATGTCCGCCCTGTGCCATTCCAACAAAAGTGGAAAACAGCACTATGACATAAATGTCATCGCAGGAAGCTCCTGCCAGGATCATCTGCGGAATACTTTTCTCCATGCCATAGCCATTCTCCATAAGGTGCACCATCCGTGGCACCACCACAGCAGGTGACACTGCTGCCAGTACCGCACCCATGACCGCCGCATCCACTCTGTTGATATTCAGGATCATGGGGGCAAATATTACAAAAGCAAGCAATTCACAAGTAGCGGGAACGCAGGACAGCATGACTGCGGAACGTCCTACTTTTTTCAAGTCCTTCAGATCCAGAGATAATCCGGCCTTGAGAAGTATAATGATCAGCGCGATCTGTCGCAGCTGTGATGAAATATTCAGAATCGATGCATCCAACAGGTTCAGCACATATGGTCCCAGAATAATTCCGGTAAACAACATTCCAATAATGCGTGGCAGGTGAATCTTCTGGCAGATTGCTGCCATAAGAAGTCCCAGCAAAAAAAATCAGTCCCAGTGATGTAAGCATAAAAATTTCCTCCATTTTCTCGCAGCAGGACGTTTTGGATTCCAACAAAAAGGCTGGTGTCCCCTGCATATTCTGCAGAAGTCATCAGCCAAATAAAATCCTATTTCGGCGGTTCGAAACCTAAGCTTCCGGGAGAACCTCATTCCCGATGCATTTATTATATCCACCCTACTTTTTTATGTAAAGTATTTTTTAGATATTTAGTCAAAAATATCTGCTGTCAACGCTTCTCCGAAGTCACTTGCAGGAATCTCGAAATCAACAATTCCCACTGCATACGGCTGCAGTACATACTGCCCGGATTCAAAGACGAATCCATCTCCCGTAATGCTGAAAGTCGGGCTTGCCGGTCCATTGCCGGTACCTGCAATGTCCGCTCCATAGATTTCCTGATAGATAGTATCCATATTTTCCGTACCATCTAACACTACCAGTTTAATACTCTTCTCATAATCAGGGAAGAAGCAGTCATCCGTCGCCTGCATCTCGGCAGCTTTTTTCGCCACCAGTTCCAGTGCTTTGTCACGGAAGCTGTTTCCGAGACTGTCAAAAGTAATTTTTTCTCCTGTCTGCGTATAATAGTTTCTGTAATCCTGTATGTACCAGCCATGCGCTCCCTGATCATATCCCTCATTGCCCCATACCACGCTGATCACCTTATCATCTGCACGGATCACCTGAAATGAAAGCTCTTCATAGCTTGTCACTCCCGACATCTCGCCCTCATAAACTGTACCGAAATCACTATTGTTGATACTATCCAAAAAAGTTTCCACATACGCATTCAGATCCTTTTGGATCTTGTCCTGCGCTTCTTCATTACCTTCTATCGTGATCGTCGGCACCTGATAGGTATAGGTGTATTTTCGTTCCGCATTTTCCGGATCACTGCTGCCTTCAAAATCCTCTGTGGTAATCTCCACTTTGCCGGTTGTCGCAGTCTCGGTCTGCATCTCCTGCTGCGATGCAGTCTCCGTTACTATATTTTCCTGCACGGTTTCCTTCACGTTCTCAATCGGGCTACCGGTCACCTCCGGGATTACCAGGGATTCCTGACTTCCGCATGCCGTAAGCGCAAGCAGCAGTCCTGTAAGTATTGTTGCCAATAATTTCTTCTTCATATTAATCTCCCTTCCGTAGACAATTCCTTCCGTCGGAGGAATCGCAAATCAAATTTTAAATTTGATTCTGCGACACTATTTTCCTCCCACTATCAATATATACCGTCCCTGCATCATAACTGCATCATATTCGACCAGTGGAATTTAGTCTGACACACTACATTCCAGTGGCTTGTTTACTATACAGAAAAACAGAGAATTTCGCCACGAATTACTATGATTATAACAGAAATCCATTATTTTTTCTCTAAAATCATTCGATTTCAGGCAACTTTTAAAGGCACGGTGGACTTTACCCTGTGCACTGGAATTTAAAATTTCAAGTCAGCGCAAAAATAAAAACGAATGGTCCTCCCAAACCATTCGTTTTTATTTTCGTTTTCAATTTCCTGTCTTATACTTTTTCTCTTTTTATTGTGCCCGCGTCTTAGTTCAGATTCAATCTCTGACCCACCCTGATCAAATTCCGGTTCGTTATCTGTGCGTTTTTGCGAAGCAACTCTGTCAGGGTCATATGATTCCTCTGTGCAATCTTGGAAAGCGTATCTCCTGCCTTAACTATGTAATTACCTTCTGCAAACCATACGCTTTCGGACGGTCTGCGCTCCGTTACTGTTACCAGATAATTACCACCTCGCTTTAACGCAAACATGGACTGTCCGTTAGAAGTTACGGTGGAGGATCCACAGTACTCCAGGCGGCCCTTTTCTGCATTGTAGCGGTACAGATTTGCAGTCTTGCCTGCATTTTCCTTACCTACATTTACATGAATATTCACATTCACGCCAAAGCTGCCGGTATCCTTAATCGCAAGTTGTCTTGTAAGTGCGGATGTCTTAGCAGCTACAACACTTGCAGGAATATTGTTGCTCGTCTGATCCACTGTCAGGTCAATATTCTGAATCTTAGACAGATCTTTATTTTTCAGATCCTGACCACTGATACTCATCGCTATACCATTTCCACTATGGAATGCAACCGTTACGTTGGTACCCTTAATGGTATTTAGTACCTTCTGCGGAACCTGTACCTCACCGGTACATACCATGTTCATGTTAACCGTTGCAATCGCGGGGTTCTGTGCAATTTCTGTAACCTTATCCTGTACAGAACTGCTTACTTCATTCCAGTTCACAGTCTCCGGAGCGGAAGAAGTGCCTGCACTGTCAGAGCCATTATCATTGCTATTGTTGTTATTATTGTTATTTTCAGGCTTACTGTCATCCTGCTTCGGTTCATCGGGTGTTACAGTAATGTCCCCGGAGGTTCTTCCGGACATTCTTGCACCTACACCTTCCGGTACCTCATCGGTCAATTCAAGGAAGCCATTCATATTGATGGTACCGTCTGCATTTCGGGTGATACCACCATCCTTCAGAGCAGATGCTGTATCCAGACTCTTGAACCAGGAAGCAGATGCCTCCTTACCATTATTATTGACAGTCTTACTGCCATCAAAATAGTAATTCGTAACACCTTTGACATCTGCAGCATTCTGTGTTCCTAACAACTTAAACTGCTCAGCCACCTTGTTGGACACCTTGTAGGATAAAATACCGTCTGCTGCAAATGCTGTATTTACAGCGGTGTTGGTGTAAAATGCTACATTGTAACTTTCATTATCGAATGTTGTGCTACTGTATACCTTAATATCAGGGCAGCTGTTAGAGTCAATACCCTTTGCCTTATTCGCAAAAGCAACAGAGTTCTTCAGCACATGAGCTCCCGGCATACTGTCGCCACCCATTTTGAAACCATTACCATTGCCGGCGTTGATCTCTCTGCCATTCTCGTCTAAAATATAGCCATTTTTGAATGCCACACAGTTCTGAATCGTTACCACTCCAATGGAACCACTCTGCACTTTAGCGAACAGATCCCATCCATCATCGGCATTGTATGCCGCGATACATCCGTCGAATACGTTGCCCTGACCTACAGTCAGCTTTGCAGCGAATCCATCCGCATCCTCATAACCCTTATCTGCATTCAGGTAGGAACTACAGTTCAAAATTGTGTTATGAGCTGGCCACTGATTAAATTGATCAGTGCCAAGATAACGGCTGATCTGTATACCTGTGTTACCATTTTTATATGCTTTGATCCGATCCAGTATATTATGGTTACCGGATACCTGAATACCCTTCTGGGCATCTGCCGATCTGGTCACATCGAATCCCTGGAAATACCAGTAATCACCTGCCAGTACCATACCTGCGCATTTTCCGCCAAAATCAAATACAGGTCTTGAGCCCGCCTCAGGATCAGCGATCATATAGATCATAGCATCTGCAGTACCATTGATTCCACGTTCTACTTTTACAGTACTGGACAGATTGTAAGTTCCTTCCTTGATCAGGATCTTCTGCCCGGGTGCAGCAATCTTCACTGCTGTATAGATATCTACGGGAGCCTCTTTTGTACCTGCGGCATTTGCTTTTCCGTTAGGGCTTACATAGATATTGTTGTTCTGCGCCGTCTTGTACTCTACCACATACTGGAAGTTCACAGTATCGTAGGAAGTCATTTCCATATACTCGCCGGGGCGATAGGTCTGATCCGGTACAAAGGTCACATCAAATATATTTCTTCCCGCATTCAGCGTTACTGCAATATGTTCTTTGCTGAGTGCGCTGAAATCTTTGTTCACGATCTCGTTACCCGCTGCATCGGTGATTACCAGTCTGCCATTCGCATTGCCGTAATATACCAGATCATAGTCTGCGCTGTTGGCAAATGCTGCGGATTCAATACTGTTGATCGGGTATACGTACTCGATTTTTCTCTCCTCGGCAGGAGCATCCAGATCTGGATGAATGGTAGTAAAGCCAACATCCGTTACAGTGATTCTTGCATTTCTGGAAGCGAAGAATCCTACATAAATGCTATCGGGATTGATCTGGGTCAGCTCGGTTCTCTCAATATCGTAGAACAGTTTTTCACCGATCACGTTGTCGTCCTGATCCAGGTATCTTAAAATATATCCAGTATTGTTTCTCTGAATCTGCAGGCGGAACTCGGTGAGCAGGTTCTCCAGGCATCCGGTAGGCTCTGCGCCCTTATAATTACCTACCACATTATAGGTACCGCCGCCCAGTGTAGCTGCACTTGTCTCCATGGTATAAGATACGGAGTTAAATCCTACCGGAGTTCCTACCAGCTTTCCGGATTTGATGTCTGCCACATCCTGTGCGGTAACACCGGTTTTCGCAATGGCTCCCAGACCAAGTTTCATGGAAATCTTGCTGGCGGAGGTATCCGTCGTTACGCCTTCTCCATCCCAGTAATATTCCATCTTGGTCGCAATGTTCTGGAAGCAATTGTTCCAGAGTGCAGTACCGTCCCCATTGGGGCCTACAGTATCTGCCACCATCAGTCCAAAACCTTCCTGACCGTTGGAAAGTGTCCAGTTATCTACTTTCACAGTGGCTGTCAGGGTAAAATTCTCGGTCTCCGGATCAATTTCTGTATAGTAGAAAGTCAGTCCGTCGGTAGAGCCCGGAACGATCTTACCTTTGCCGCCTTCACTGTATACGGTTACCTTTCCGTCATTAATGTTGCCGATTACTCCATTGTTCTTGGAATCGGTACTGGATCCGTAAGAGGATACTCTCCAGACTCTCTGTGCCTCATCCACTACTGTCACCTCTGTGGTACCTTTTCCGGAGACGTCCTCTCCTCTGACTGCTACTACGGATATGGTATACATATTGCCCACTGTAAGACCACTTATGGTTGCTGCAGTAGTGGTACTCTCTGTTTTATTATCCGTTCCTTCTACAGTCACTACGTATTTCTCAGCTTCTTTTACTTCGCTCCATTCCAGTGCCACGGCACCTTTTCCTACATTCGTAGCGCTGGAGATCTTCGGTGCGGTCAGTGGAAGTACGAAATCTGCGTTCATGCTGTTGCCCGCCTTGTCCTCTTCTCCGTCACGGATTGCTTTTACCGTAAAAGTATAAGTTCCAGATGCTGCGGGGGTAAAGCTTACGACTGCCTCGTTGCCTTCCTTGGAAGACTTCGCAGTTCCGATAACGCTTCTTTCTGCATCGCTCATAGCGACTTCGATCTTGTCCGCGCCGTCGTAACCGATGTTGGTCTTTACGGTCACATCCACTTTACCGGCATTCTGTACCGCGCTGATAATCTCAGGGTTCTCTACAGTAGACCAGTCTGCGCGGGCAGGCTTCTCTGTGCCGCCTGTGGTCTCTGTTACGATTACTTTAAAAATATAGTTATTATTCTCCAGACCTCCCAGGTAATAAGTTCCAGCCTCTGTTACTTTCAATACAGAAATGCAGGCTGCATTTTTCGCCAGTGTCTCTTCTGTCTTCGCTACCACGGTTCCGCTTCCGGTAAGCAGTGCCATCTGGCGGTTGTCGTCTCCGCCTTCCACCCAGTACACTTTAACTTCTGCAGCTCCGGTGGTCTTGAAGCTTACTCCGTTTTTATTATTGGTAACATCCAGTTTTCCTCCCAGATTGATTCTCTGGGTGAATGCCGTTCCATCTTCAAAACTTTTATTACTGCCGTCTACCTTGGATTTTGAACTCCATAAAATCGTAAAATAATCATCGGTTCCGGCACTCTGCTCTTCTCCGTCCTTCTTCGCTCCGGCTCCAAACGCTTCCAGATCTGCAGCATCCAACATATGCGTCACAGATACCGGTTCTGCTTCCTTCTCCGGTGTTACCACTACTTTGAAGATGTAGTTGTTATTCTCTAGGCCTCCTAGGTAATAAGTTCCAGCATCTGTTACTTTTAATGCAGAAATGCAGGCTGCATTTTTCGCCAGTGTCTCTTCTGTCTTCGCTACCACGGTTCCGCTTCCGGTAAGCAGTGCCATCTGGCGGTTGTCGTCTCCGCCTTCCACCCAGTACACTTTAACTTCTGCAGCTCCGGTGGTCTTGAAGCTTACTCCGTTTTTATTATTGGTAACATCCAGTTTTCCTCCCAGATTGATTCTCTGGGTGAATGCCGTTCCATCTTCAAAGCTCTTCTTACTGCCATCTACCTTAGATTTTGAGCTCCATAAAATCGTAAAATAATCATCGGTCCCGGCGCTCTGCTCTTCTCCGTCCTTCTTGGCTCCGTTTGTAAACTGTGCCAGATCCGTGGCATCTAGTACATACTGTTCTGCATCGCCGGCAGCATCCTGTGCACTTACGGCAACATCTTCCGACAATACTGCGATCTGTGCCTCTTCGGGCACACTCTGTGCATCGTCTTGTGTATCCGCTGCCTGCATTTCTGTCGTTTCGACATTCTCATTTCCGGACACTGTGGCTGCTTCCGCTTTCACAGCAACCGTGTCAGTCTCCTCTGCCTGTACTACCACGGAAGGTGTACCCATTCCCGATAATATCATGGCACCTGCCAGCAGTAATGCTAACCAGCGCTTTCTCTTCTTACCTTGTCTGTTATCCAACATTTCCATACCTCCATCTGCTTTGCGTACAATACACAAATGATAACCCCTCCATTTACTGTTTTGTAACCGCTTACAACGCTATGCACTATATATTATCACTATCGCTTTACATTAGTAAACTATTTTTTGTACATGTTGGACATTTTTGGAAGTTATTCATAGAAATTTTGAGCAATTTTTAGTCACTATTTTTGCGCAGGTTTCAGATTTTTCGCAAAAATACACAGTTTCGTTATTTTCTTTCTATTTTTATAAAGTAAATGCTTTCATGCGAAATGTATTAAATTCTGTATTTTTGACATGGCAAAAGTTATATAGAGTTATATAAGAAATCATTAAAATAGGTTGTCTTTTCAGACAACCTATAACCATCTCTCTATTACTCCACACCCCGCAACACAACTTTCCCCACATATTTTCGGACGAGTTCCGCCATCTGTTCCAGTCCCTCCCGGGAAAATGCACCAAACGGATCCTCACTGCCCGTTTTCACATCGTCACTTTCCGCTGTCTGTGTCATCCGGTACAGACAATTATCATTCTCCTGATAATTCTGCAGATAGTATGCAGGGCAGCCTTCGATCCACCTGCCGATATCTTCAAATTCTTCCACCCTGTGAATCCCCTTTACCACAGTAGTCCGGAATTCATAGGGGATGCCGCTGCTTTTTAATATACCGACACTCTCCTCAATGCGGGAGATATCCATATGCGGCAGTCCCGCTGCCCGGGCATAATTATCTCTGGAAGCCTTAATATCCATCGCCACATAATCGATCAGGTGCTCCTGCAACAATTCCCACAATACTCCAGGCATATACCCGTTGGTATCCAGCTTAATGGGATACTCCAGCTCCTTGATCTTTTGCAGGAACGCCCGAAGATCCCGCTGCAGAGTCGGCTCTCCGCCGGTGATACAGACACCCTGGAGGATCCCCTGCCTTTTTTTCAGATAAGCAAGCACTTCCTCCTCCGGAACAGACGGCTGGCATCCGGGATCCAGTACCAGTTCCCCATTGTGGCAGAACGGACAGCGAAAATTGCAGCCTCCTGTAAAAACAGTGGCTGCAATATGTTCCGGATAATCTAATAAAGTTGTCTTGTTAAAACCATGTATTTCCATACAGTATTCCCTTCGTCCCCACAGGGACTGTATGACTCTTTCTTACGTCCTCGACATCGTAGAATCCCGGACCACCAGTTCTCCGTCGAATACGCAGTGCTGGTGTTTCGCTTTTTTCCCGATAATGTCAAACAGAATCCGGGCAGTCTCTCTCGCCATGCTGTCTATCGGCTGCTTTAAAGTCGTCAATGACGGGATAACATATTTCCCGATTTCCACACCATCAAAGCCCGTCAGGGAAATATCTTCCGGTACCCTGTATCCGGCATCAGACAATGCTTTTCCAGCACCGATTGCCAGCATATCGGAGATTGCGAAGATCGCCGTGCACGGAATCTGCTTCTCCAGGAATTCCTTCGTCACCATGTAGCCATTCTCCAGGGAGTAATCCTCAAGGTCACTCCTCATGGGCAGGATCAGTTCTTCCCTTACTTCTATTCCATTATCCTTCAACGCCTTTTTATAGCCTTCCAAACGCAGCTTACCGATGGAAGCATCCGTTTTGCGGGCACAGACGATCGCAATATCCTTATGCCCATTCTTACACAGATAGTCCACCATCTTGTAACTTTCTTTGGTATCATCCACGGTCACGGAAGAATAGGTATTACGGCTGAATCCCTTTGGCAGCATTCCGGTAGTGCTCAAGATAAACGGTACATGAAGCTGTGCCAGTTTTTCCTCGCTGTGGACCAGATAGCCACCGAGGAAGATAATGCCCCGAAGCCTTTTTTCCTTTACCAGCTTCAGCGCCACCTCCACTTCATCATCGTCATAATCGACATGCTGCAAAACCATGGAGTAGGACTTTTCCTTGATCTCTTCTTCCAATACCTTGATCATCTGGCTGAAGAAAGAGTTATTAATACCTTTGACCAGTACTGCAATTGCCTTGGCATCCTGACGCTTCAGGTTCCTGGCACTGTTGTTGGGTACGTAGTTATTCTCTTTGATCACCCGCATGATCGTTTCCTTGGTCTCAGGATTGATGTCCGGGTGGTTATTTATGGCACGGGATACCGTGCTGACGCCGACACCGCAGATTCTTGCAATGTCTCTGATCGTGATTTCCTCCATGGAGTGCAACCCTTTCTAAGCCTACAGGCTTATCTGCCGTACAGCTTCGTCATGCTGCGGATCCGCCCTGCAAGCTCCTTTGTAAAATCTCCGTTCCCCATTCTCCACATCCAGTTGATGCCAAGCGTGGAAGGAATGTTGATGCGGGCCTCCGATCCCAGTCCGAGATAATCCTGCATTGGAATGATCGCCATGTCCGCTACGCTGGACATGGCGGCACGCACGAATTCCCAGGGAATCTGCTCTCTGGGAATCGGCTCTCCGTCCGCATTTTTCAGACGCAGATAGTCGTCACAGAGCTTTTTGTCCGCTCCCTTCAAGGTGTCATACCACCCCATCACAGTATCATTATCATGAGTTCCCGTATATACCACGCAATTATGTGTATAATTATGCGGCAAATAATCACTTTCCTCACGGGAATCAAATGCAAACTGCAAAATTTTCATACCCGGATAACCGGATTTCTTCACTAATTCTATCACAGATGGCGTTAAAAAACCAAGGTCTTCTGCAATAACTTCTTTTTCTCCCAATTTTTCCTTCATAGTACGGAAAATATCGTATCCAGGGCCCTGTTCCCAGTGACCGTGCTCCGCAGTGGGTTCCCCGTAAGGAATCGCATAATAAGCGTCGAATCCACGGAAATGATCAATACGTACCACATCATAGCGCTCAAAGCAGGCTGCCAGCCGCTGCATCCACCAGGCATAACCGGTCTCTTTGTGATGTTCCCAGTGATACAGAGGATTGCCCCACAGCTGTCCGGTGGCAGAAAACGCATCGGGAGGGCATCCCGCCACTGCTACCGGCTCACAATTCTCGTCAAACTGGAACAGCTCCGGATTTGCCCAGGCATCTGAGCTGTCAAATGCCACATAAATGGGAATATCCCCAATAATCTTGATGCCGTTATCGTTGGCATAGGTCTTTAGTTTCTCCCACTGTACCTGGAACAGATACTGTTGGAACTGGTAAAACGCGATCTCTTTCGCATATTTTCTGCGATATTTGTCCATAGCCGCAGGAGTTCTCAGTTTGATATCATCCTCCCAGGCTGCCCAGCAGATACCGCGGAAGCCGTCCTTGATTGCCATGTATAATGCATAATCCTCCAGCCAGTATGCATTCTTCTGTACAAACTCCTGAAATCCCGGATCCTCTTCGATATGACTGTTGTCAAACGCTTCTTTTAACAGGCGGAAACGGCTCTTGTAGATTTTACCGTAATCCACGGAATGAATGTCAGTACCGAAATCGTAGGCATTGCACTGCTCTGCGGTCACATAGCCTCTCGCCACCAGATCCTCCGGATCGATGAAATAAGGATTCCCTGCAAAGGTGGAGAAGGACTGGTACGGAGAATCTCCATAGCTGGTCGGGCCTAACGGCAGGATCTGCCAGTATGCCTGACCGGCTTCTTTTAATCTGTCAATGAATTTGTATGCTTCTTTGGAAAAGCAGCCGATTCCGTATTTGGAAGGCAGGCTGCTCACCGGCAGCAAGATTCCACTTTTTCTCATAACATAAATCTCCCGTTGTAACTTTTTCGTTTAACCCTTAACTGCGCCGGCTACCACGCCTTCGATGATGTACTTCTGACAGGTCAGATAGAAGACGATGATAGGGATAACAGACAATACCAACAGTGCCATCATGGCACCCAGATCCTTTGCACCGTAAGAGCCTACCAGATATTGTACTACAACCGGGATGGTTTTGTAATTAGTACTCAGACCGATTACCAGATAGGGCAGCAAATAGTCGTTCCAGATCCACATAGCGTTCAGAATCGCTACTGTAATAGCAGTCGGCTTCAGGATCGGCATTACGACGCCGAAGAAAGTCTGCAGCGGATTACAGCCGTCGATCATGGCTGCCTCTTCGATGTCCAACGGAATAGATTTGATAAATCCGCAGAACATAAATACGGACAGACCAGATCCGAAGCCCAGATACAGAAGCACCATTCCGGGAGGGTTATTTAAGTGAGTCATATTCGCCAGCTTAGACATCGTGAACATAACCATCTGGAAAGGTACGATCATGGAAAATACAAACATATAATACAATACGTTGGTCACACCGGTTTTTACTCTGGTCAGGTAATAAGCGGTCATGGAAGTAAACAGAATGATCGCTGCCACAGAAAATACCGTGATAAAAGCAGACCATCCGAAGGCTGTGAAGAAACCTGTTTTTTCAATACCGTTCACATAGTTGGTAAGCCCTGCAAAAGTCTCTGCGGTAGGCAGTGCGAAAGGATTGTTACTGATGAACAGTTTTCCCTTAAAGGAGTTGATCAGCACGAAGAAAATAGGTGTCAAAAATGCAACTACCAGCACACACAGGATACAAAAAATGATTACATTGGAAGTTTTTTTCTTAGTCATTATTGCTCTACCTCCTTACGTCTGGTAAGTACCAGCTGTCCCAGGGCAATGACTGCCACTACAATAAAGAACAGTACTGCTTTGGCCTGACCAACACCTTCAAATCCGCTTCTGCCATAGAAGGTATTGTAGATATCCAGAGCCAGCATAGCTGTCTTTTTGCTGGGTGCTCCAGCCGTCAATGCAAGGTTCTGGTCGAACAGCTTAAAGCTGTTGGACACAGTAAGGAACAAACATATGGTAATAGATGGCATAACCATCGGAATTTTCACTTTGAATAATGTCTGTAACGAAGTAGCTCCATCGATCTCTGCTGCTTCGATCAGATCCGTAGGTACATTCTGCAGTCCGGCTACATAAATGATCATCATATAACCGATCATCTGCCAGTTCATCAGAATGATCAGCCCCCAGAATCCATAGGTCGGATTCGCTACCAGTGTTGTCTCGTATTTTAACAATACTGCGTTGATCATCTGCTGCCAGATATATCCCAAAATGATACCGCCGATCAGGTTCGGCATGAAAAATACTGTACGGAACAGGTTGGTTCCTTTGATCTTTCTCGTCAATGCCAGTGCCAAAATGAAGGCAAACACATTAATGGTGACAATGGACACTACGGAGAATTTTAGAGTAAATCCAAATGCGTTGACAAAATCTTTGTCCGCAAAAATTTTAATGTAATTATCTAAGCCTACAAATTGCGCGTTTGTAATTGTCTTAAATTTGCAAAAGGACAGATATACGCCCATGACAAACGGTATGATAAAAGCAAAGGAAAACGCGATCAGGGTAGGCAGTACAAAAATGGGAAAATATCTTTTTAATGTCTTTTGCATAAGCCTGTCTCCTTTTTCACAAACACGGGGGCCGTGGTACCACCACCGCCCCTATGTCTGAAGTTATATAAGATGGATTAAGTTATTGTCTTTTTGTCGATGGAGCTTAGTTAGCTGCGGTTGCGGCCTTTTCAGCTGCCCATCTGTCAACTACGGTTGTCTTTACAGTATCCCAGTCGATGGAACCGGAAGCATACTCCAGAAGAGCTGCGCCGAAGTCATCCTTGAACTGCTGGCTGGGGAAGGAAGTGAAGTTCCATGCTACAGATGTCTTGGAGCTATCTGCCATGTAACGAAGAACTTCCTGTGCCAGAGGATCGGTGGGCTTTTCGTCATCGCTAAAGGTATCGAAAGGAGCAATGAATCCAAGGTCGTTGGTTACTGCTGCCTTACCGGTCTCAGAAGAGAACAGCCATTCAACGAATGCGATAGATGCTGCCTGATCCTCAGCAGAAGCTTCCTTGTTGATGCAGAAGAAGTTCTCAGTACCGGTGCACAGTCCCTGGTTCTCTTCACCTTCAACTCCGGTATAGATAGGAAGGAACTTAACATCCTCAGCTTTAACAGTGTTACCGTCTACGCCATTGATCTGGCTCCAACCCCAGTTACCGTTCTGTACCATTGCTGCCTGACCCAGAGCGAACTCAGCCATGGAGTCGTCTACAGACTTGCTTCCCAGCAGGCCGGGTGCTGTGCAGGAATTGTTGATGTACAGATCGAAAATGTTCTTGAAGTTATCGGAGTAAGTGAACTCCAGGTTATCGGTATCGGTGATACCTTTGTCCTTGAACTCGTAGTATACAGGGATGTTAGCCAGATGAGTCTGCCATCTCCAGTCTTCACCGGGAGTCAGGGATGTGGAAGCGAATACGCCTTCAATACCCAGCTCATCTTTCTTAGCCTGCATATCTTCTACAACCTCTTTTAACTTAGCAAAGTTGTTGATCTCATCCATGCTTGCTGCCTTAGCGCCATCCAGTGCGAAGTACTTCTGCATGATAGCGTCGTTATAAATGATACCATAACCCTCTACTACGTAAGGGATTCCGTATACACCACCGTCTTCGCCGGTGATTGCCAGGCTCTTATCCATTAACCAGCTGTACAGGTCTGTATCCTTTAAGTCTGCGCAGTAGTCTTTCCAGTTCTGATAACCGATAGGTCCGTTGATCTGGAACAGGGTAGGTGCTTCCTTGTTAGCGATCTCAGACATCAGAGTCTGCTCATAGGTACCGCTTGCTGCGGTAACAACCTTTACAGGAACACCGGTCTCCTCGGTATATTCCTTAGCCAGCTTCTGCCATACTTCGTCAACTTCAGGTTTGAAGTTCAGGTAGTATACAGATCCGTCTGCAGCTGCTGTCGTTTCAACAGCTTCGGTGGTTGCTGCATCGGTCTTGCTGTCGGTAGCAGGGGTGGTAGCTGCTGCATCACCAGAGTTTCCACAACCGGTCAGCATGGAAGCTGCCATTACTGCACAAAGTAATACGCTTGCCAGTTTCTTCTTCATAATCTTACCTCTCCTTTATGTTTGTACGGGTCATTTCATAATTTTTGTATGTTCCCGTGAGTGTTTCGGAATCGGTATCGGTATTGTTACCGGTAACGTTTCCGTTGCTGTAATTAGAAGATAGCACATTCACGAATCGGTTGCAAGCGGTTTCCTGCATTTTATCGGAAGTTTGTATATTGTCATCAAATCTGCGACATTGTTTTTGTGCATTTTCACTACAGAATGAAGTGTGCTAAATGCTTATGGATAATTTTAATTGTTCTGTAACTTGAGAGTTTACGAAAGCATAGCCGCGCATAGGCAAAATAAGAACCGTGATTGGGAGCTTGCTCACAAATCACGGTTTTTATTTTTGCCGTGATGCGGCGAACGCCGCGATATGAAATAAGATTGGCAGCGCCTTTTGCTGGCAATCTTATGAATAGCGTGGCTCATTGCGTAGGGCTGCCGTAGACAGGACAAGTTCCGCCTGTGCCCATTCTTTTACCTCAACGTGGGCACAGGAGATAGGTGCAAGCTTCTCTGTACCCTTCTTCCTCCTCAGCGTGGGCACAGATGATAGGTGCAAGCTTCTCTGTACCCTTCTTCCTCCTCAGTGTGGGCACAGATGATAGGTGCAAGCTTCTCTGTACCCTTCTTCCTCCTCAGCGTGGGCACAGATGATAGGTGCAAGCTTCTTTGTACCCTTCTTCCTCCTCAGTGTGAATAGTTTATGGGTATGAGAAGCTTGTTTTGCCGCTGATACCCACGCTATGGAAAGTTTGAGGGTATGAGAAGCTTGTTTTGTTGCTGATACCCACGCTATGGAAAGTTTGTGGGTATGAGAAGCTTGTTTCGTTGCTGATACCCACGCTGTGAAAAGTTTGTGGGTATAAGAAGCTTGTTTTGCCACTGATACCCACACTGAGAAAAGTTTGTGGGTATGAGAAGCTTGTTCTATTGCAGATACCCAAATCGTGAAAACCGAAGGTATAACACGGAACTTTATATTTCAAAACGCTGAACTCCCGGAGCATGCGATACACATGTCTCGATGTAAGGTCTCCGGATGTGAATTTTCTAATGAAAAGTGATACAGCGGTTCTCAACACTTTTCTAGAAAATATCAACATCCTACGACAAACATCTTCGACATGGCACCGCATACCCCGGGAGTTCTGTGTTTTGGAAAGTTGCCAATACACTAGTAGCCACGGCTAGGTGTGAGAATAAGCTGACCGTAAACAGACGCCGGCACTTAGCGAGGGTATTTTCCTCGCTTATGTGCCGCTGCGATCTGTTTCCGAGTGGAAACGATGTCAGCGTTTCTCATACCCTGCCAAGGGCTACGGGATTATTTCACTAACTCTCAATTTATCATAAAACCCCGGTGCATTCGCACCGGGGCTCACGTCACTTATTTCAATTTCCAGATGTCTCTGTTGTACTCTGCGATGGTTCTGTCGGAGGAGAAGAAGCCTGCCTTGGCGATGTTCACCAGCATCATCTTCTTCCACTTCTGCTGATCCTCATAATCGGCGAATGCCTGATCCTTTACCTTGATGTAATCTTCTAAGTCAAGCAGGGTCATGAACCAGTCTTTGTTCAGCAGCTCGTTGTACAGGCGCTCCAGGTTCTCCTTTTTGCCCACTTTGAGCACTTCTTTGCTGACAATAAAGTCTACAGCCTCTTTGATCACAGGGCTCTTCTTGTAGTAATCCTTGGAGACATAGTCTGCCTTCTCGTAGTGCTTGATAACAGTGTCACTATCCTTACCGAAGATGTAGATATTGTCATCGCCTACCAGCTCGTGGATCTCTACGTTCGCACCGTCACTTGTACCCAATGTTACAGCACCGTTTAACATGAACTTCATGTTACCGGTTCCGGATGCCTCCTTGGATGCCAGAGAGATCTGCTCGGAGATATCGCAGGCAGGGATCAGCTTCTCGGCATAGCTTACGTTGTAGTTCTCTACCATAACAAGCTTCATGTAAGGGCTGACTTCAGGATCATTATTGATAATGTCGGACATTACCAGCAGGAGATGAATGATATCCTGAGCGATCACATACGCAGGTGCAGCCTTTGCACCGAAGATGAAGGTCAGCGGTGTAGAAGGCTTCTTGCCGCCCTTGATCTCCAGATATTTGTGAATGATATACAGTGCGTTCATCTGCTGACGCTTGTACTCATGCAGACGCTTTACCTGAATATCGAAGATGGAATCGGGATTCAGCTCCACGCCTTCCTTATCCTTGATATAGGATACCAGTTCGGTCTTCTTGGTCTTCTTGATATCATAGATAGCATCCAGTACCGCCTGATCGTCCTTGTGCTCTAACAGCTTCTGTAATTCTTCAGCATCCTTCTTGTAACCGTCGCCGATGGTCTGGGTCAGGAACGCAGCCAGCTCATGGTTGCAGGACAGCAGCCATCTACGGAAGGTGATGCCGTTGGTCTTGTTGTTGAACTTTTCAGGGTAAATCTTGTAAAAATGATTCAGTTCACTCTCTTTCAGAATCTCGGTATGGATCGCTGCCACACCGTTGACGCTGTAACCGTAGTGGATGTCGATGTGTGCCATGTGCACTCTCTTGTCCTTGTCGATGATCTGAACTTTTTCGTCCTTATATTTCTTTGCCACGCGGTCACTCAGCTCCTTGATAATGGGAACCAGCTGAGGAACTACTTTTTCAATATAAGCCAGAGGCCACTTTTCCAAAGCTTCTGCCAGAATGGTGTGGTTGGTATACGCGCAGGTGCGGCTTACCACGTCAATGGCTTCGTCCATGGTGAAGCCTTCCTCAGTGGTGAGGATGCGGATCAGCTCAGGGATAACCATGGTAGGATGGGTATCGTTGATCTGGATTGCCACATGCTCAGGCAGAGTATGCAGATCATAGCCTTTTTCCTTTACTTCCTTCAGGATCAGCTGGGCACCGTTGCATACCATGAAGTACTCCTGGTAGATACGTAACAGGTTACCGGCCTCATCGGAATCATCCGGATACAGGAACAGAGTCAGGTTCTTCTCAATGGCTTCCTTATCGAAAGTGATGCCTTTCTTTACCAGGCTCTCATCCACAGTCTCAATATCAAATAAGTGTAGCTTGTTCAGTCCGTTCTCATAACCTACCACGTCAATATCATACAATACGGAAGTCACCTTGCGGTCACCGAAAGCTACTTCAAACTTAGTGCCGGTGTTGTTCAGCCAGGAATCCTTCTGGATCCAATCGTTCTTCTCAGCATTCTGCAGATGATCCTTGAATACCTGCTTGAACAGACCGAAGTGGTAGTTCAGACCGATACCGTCTCCGGGAAGTCCCAGAGTAGCGATGGAATCCAGGAAACATGCTGCCAGTCTTCCAAGTCCACCATTACCAAGAGAAGGTTCCGGCTCTGCCTCTTCGATGTCTGCCAGATTCTTGCCGTTTTTCTTCAGGATATCGCTCAGCTCCTCATAGATACCTAAGTTGATCAGGTTGTTGGATAACAGCTTACCGATCAGGAACTCCATGGAAATGTAATATACTTTCTTGTCTCCGGTGATTACAGGAGTCTCTGCCATCTTCTCTTTGGTCAGCTGCAATACTCCGGTGTATAGCTGTGCATCGGTGCAAGCGCCGATATTTTTTCCATACATTTTGCCGGTGATCTCGTTTAATGTCTGCTCTAAATTCATCTTTAACCCCATTTCCGCACGTTTCCCCAGGGAAGCGCACTATTTTTCTATTCTCTCTGTTGCGGTTTTCCCTGAATCAGCGGATGCCATTTCCTCCGTTTTTCAGGAAAAATAGTTTTGTTGCTCTCTTACAATACACAGGATACCATAGGAAAACGTTTTCCGCAACCCTTTCTTTGATTTTCCTGGATTTTTGTGCAAAATAGCTTAACAGATAATGTCCTTATAGTACATTTTCACGATACTGTGGGGCATGACTACCTGATGTCCCTCGCCGCCGTTCATCAGCTGATGTACTTCTTCCACAGCTCTGCTGGAGATGCTGTAGAAATCCTGTCTGATAGTATTCATCTGCTTACCGACATATCCCATCAGCGTGATGCCATCGAAACCGCACACCGGACGGAAAATGTCCATATCGATCAGGGCGTTCATGGCGCCGATTGCCATCAGGTCGGAGGCACAGACTACCACGTCCTTATTTTTCGCGTATTTCAGTGCCACGTTTCTCGCTGTCAGCTCACTGAAATCTCCCTGTCTCACCATCATGGTCAGATCCAAGTCTTTCACCAGGCGCTTCATGCCTTTTAATCTCTGTTCCGTAACATAACCGTCTCTTCTGCCTGCGATGTACAACACACGCTTGCAATTATCGTCCAGCACCGTCTTTTTCGCCACATCGTACTGGGCCTGTTCCTGATCGATACTGATGTATGTGGTCCTGGCATTCACAATCGGTGCATCCACTACCACACAGGCGAACTGCTTTTCCCGGATGAGTTTCTGCAGCACTTTATCTTCTTTGGACATGCCATAGATCACAACGCCCGAGATACTTTGTGACAGAAAAGATCTGGTGATCTCTTCCGCTGTCATTCCCGCGATCATAGAAGGAAAGATCGTCACGACTTCCACATTCAGTTCTTTCGCCTTATCCAATGCCCCTACCAGATACTGCATGAAGATCTGGTCAATGGCCTGGGTCTGTCTATTGGGATCCAGCACCAGCGCGATTCTTCCAAACTGCTTGGAGGAAAGCGCCGCAGCAATGGAATTCGGAATATAATTCAGCTCCTTGATGGCATCCTGTACCCTTTTCTTCGTCTCTTCACTGACATTCGGGTAGCCATTTAAGACCTTGGATACTGTTGAAATTGCCACTCCGGCATGTTTTGCCACTTCCTTGATTGATACCATAAATCCCCCGTTCCGGCCGCAGACCCCTGCGCCCGTTTTTCTCCGTTACCGCGACAGAATGCGGTCTTGTTCCATTTGACGTTTGCTCATATATTCTCTATACTATAAGTTAATGGCAGTTTCGTCAATGTACAGCATTTACGAAATATGGCGTGAATTTTTGGAAAAGGTTTTCCAAAACAGATTAAAATAGGACAGCGAAAGCGCCGGAAAGGCAACACATATCATGGCAGTCATCAAAAGTGTGGAAGAAAAATATATGAAAGAAGCCCTGAAACAGGCAAAAAAAGCCTACGCTCTGGGAGAAGTTCCCATCGGTTGTGTCATCGTACACGAGGGAAAGATCATCGGCCGGGGTTACAACCGCCGTAATACAGATAAAAATACGCTGGCGCATGCGGAGATCACAGCGATCAACAAAGCCAGCAAGGTCATCGGTGACTGGCGTTTGGAAGAGTGTACCCTCTATGTGACACTGGAGCCCTGCCAGATGTGCGCCGGTGCCATCGTGCAGGCCCGGATCCCCGAAGTCGTCATGGGCTGCATGAATCCCAAGGCCGGATGCGCCGGATCCATCCTGAATATACTGGAAATGCCCCAGTTTAACCATCAAGTGAAGGTTACCCGGGGCATTTTGGAAGTGGAATGCAGTCAGATGCTGAAAACCTTTTTCGAAGAACTCCGCATCCGCAACAAGCAGGAAAAGGAAGCCAGGAAGTCCTTAAGCAGTCTCTCGTAACGGTGCTTCTTCTCCTTTATCCTGTGTATGTCTGCTCTTTTTGAATTTTCTGAGTTTCGGCAGCTTGCAGAGCAGAAGTCCCGTCTGATACAATCCCTCCGGTGCATACAGGATCATAAATACACAATATGGGAATACATATCTGCTCTTGGCTTCCCACAGGATACTGAACAGAAATCCGCCGAACACAGCAATCCAGGGTAGCCACAGTGATATCGGAACCTCCTTTTTCTTCCACCACAAGATTCCCAGCATGACCAATGCCATAAGTCCAGCCAAATATAGGATACTCTGGTAATAATTTGTAAGCTTCCATATAGTTCTTCCCAGTTCACCGTAATACAGACTCTCCAGAACAGGAGACAATTCCGCTCCTTCTTCAAAACTTTCCGTACTTTCCAACGCTGCATACATCGGCTCTATCCACTGGCCCTCCACCTTATTTTTGAAAAAGTTGAATGCCATTCCCGGATCCTGTGAAAATTCTTCCAACCGTTCCCGGATATATTCTTTTCCCTGCTGCGCGGCAAGTTCCTGTTGACAATCGTAATCTGTAAATGTTGCCTGCTGATACCGGTTATAGACCCCCGCTCTGCCTTCCGTCTCCTGTAATCCCATAGCAACCCACAAAATACTGGGAATACCGACTCCACTGGGATATCCCGACCGGACTTCATAGATTACATCTACTGCCTTCACAGACAATGCTGCCGTCAGAAGGATCGCTGTTCCCGCCATAAGATATCGTACTTTCTTTTTTCTGAGACTTACCAGCAGAACATAGACTGCCACGGCAACGAGAACGATCCATGTATTTTTCCGGGCAAGTACCGCCAGACCCGCTGCGAAGGATGCCAATGCAATATATCTCTTCTGCCCGGAATGTTCATAGGCTGCCACACCATAAAACAATATGATTCCGAAGCTGATGCTGAGCACATCACCATAGATATAAGGAAGATAAAATAAAAGAGGAAAACAACCCAGCATCATCACACAATACAGCATCCGGAATACCGGTCTGTCCGTGTTCAGCTTCAGAAACCCATAGCCCGCCAGTATCGTAAGTATCCACCATACGACATGAAGGATCTTGGCCGGTCTGTAGTTAAAGTCGCCGAACAAGGTAAACAGGATCTCATAGAGGATTGCCAATCCCTTCTGCTGCTGGTACATTCCCACATACCCGCCAATGCTCAGCATGCTGAAATTGCCATCTCTGCAATATGCAGCAAACGCCGTAGTATTAATCTGGTCTCCTACGGGATAATAGGGATTCTTGCATACATAGAATACCCCCAGAATAAACGCAATGACGCTCGTCACAATTAACGTACACATGCAGATCTTTTCCTGCTGGGACTTATCTTTTTTCATCAACACTTTGTCAATTCCCATGGTACAAAGCGATGCAGCCAAAAAAACCGCGATATGAGCCCAGGTCTTGTCCCCGACCAGCACTCCTCTGGTTCTGCCATCCACCGCACCGTAATAGGAATATTTGCAGGCCCAATAGCTGAGAAGCATCATCATTGCCAGAGCGCACACCAATAAGATTCCGAGCAGTGCATGATATAGTTTTTGGTTTTTATCTGTCTGTAACTGCCTGGTATTCATTTTCTTTCGATATCCTTTTCTCCCAGAGTATTATCATTTTATCTTGTTATTATTGTAATTATCCGATTATCGCACATCATTATGTTGATTATAGCACGCGCATACCTATTCTTCAAGGCAAAGAGGCTTGACAAAGCCGCCGGAAACAGATACACTTAAAAAGCCGTATATGTCGGGTTGCCATGCAGTGGTGATGAAACTCGGTCTTACGCAATGGAAATCTACGAACCGTGTCAGGTTGGGAACAAAGCAGCACTAAGTAGAACCTTCCATGTGCCGTAAGGAAACTGGGTGGAGCTGCTGTCATGGTCCGGCGTATGCGGTTTTGACATTTGTAGCTATGAATAAGAAGGAAGTACAGATATGGCTGTAGAGACTACCATTTTTTCAAATAATAGCGTCGATACCTGGTTCCGTGACATCATGTCTGACTGTGTGCTATGCCCACGTGCCTGCCATGTGAACCGTCTCGCCGGTCAGACCGGGTACTGCGGGCAGACCGCTGAACTCATGGCAGCGAGAGCTTCCCTGCATTATTGGGAAGAACCCTGTATTTCCGGTACTTCCGGCTCCGGAACCGTCTTTTTCTCCGGCTGTAATCTCAGATGTGTCTTTTGCCAGAATCATAATATTGCTTTGGGTAAGGCCGGACGAGTCATTGCTCCGGAGCATCTGGCGGAAATCTTTCTGCAATTGCAGGAACAGGGGGCCAATAATATCAACCTCGTCACCCCGACTCATTTTCTGCCGCAGATCGTTATTGCACTGGAGCAGGCAAAACAGCAGGGGCTGCATCTTCCCATTGTATACAATACCGGCAGCTATGAATCTCCGGAGGCACTGCGCCATCTGGAAGGGCTGGTGGATATTTATCTTCCGGATCTGAAATATTTTTCCCCGGAACTTTCCACTGCGTATTCCCATGCTCCGGATTATTTTGAAACTGCCTGTACAGCCATTTCGGAAATGTATCGCCAGGTGGGGGATTCTGTCATCGATGAAGATACCGGATTAATGCAGCACGGGATGATCGTCCGCCATCTGCTTCTGCCCGGACAGACAAAGGATTCCAAAAAAATCCTGCGCTATCTCCATGAGACCTATGGAGATCATATTTATATCAGCATTATGAATCAGTATACACCTCTGCCACAGGTAGCGGACATTGAGGTGCTGAATCGTACCGTAACGCCGGAAGCATACGACCGGGTATTGCGATTTGCAGAGCGGATCGGCATCGAACGAGGTTTTCGTCAGGAAGGAACGGCCGCCAGTGAAAGCTTTATTCCGGAATTCGATGAAAGGGGGCTGTGATCCTCTCACAGTTCCACCGAGATCAGATAATATCCGAAGTCTCCTTCCCAAGCCGGTTCTCTGGCTCCTTCAAAGCTCTCAAAGCCAAACATTCTCGCGACCTGTTTCTCCCGTTCGTAAAAGTTTCCCGGAACTCCTATGTAATACTTTGCCTGCCCGGCTGCTTCCTGCCGCAGTAACAGCAAATGTCTGTAATTGTAATATCCATGCAGTAAAAAGCTGTTATGGGTCATCTGATAACAGCGTTCCCGCAGGACCACGAAATCCTCCGGTCCCACGGAGAGAAATTCTCTGGCATCCCGGAAGGGATGAATGTGTGGGTAAATGCTGCTTAACTGCTCCCATTTGGTATCTTTCATGTGCAGGGTGTGTTCCGTAACGGCAGCGGATTCCTTTGCCGTTTGTGCTTGCCGTTTTCCTGTCTCCATGGGAATGGCTGCTTCCGCTGTTACCTCTGCTTTCTTCTTTATCAGCTTCGGTTCTTCGCTTTTCATCACGTTTTCCGGCTTTGGCACAGATTTCTTTTTGGTATCTCCGGTTCCTTCGAATTTCCCAACGATGGCACAATTCCTTTCCAGCGGAATGCGTATCCCAAGTATCTGCTCCCTCTCTTTTTCCAATGGAATCCTTTTCTCACAAGAAGCTCTTCCTTGATCTGTCGTCATTTCGCACAGCTGCTGTTCCCCGCTTTCCCATTGCAAATACAGCAGTATCCCCTTACCGGACACGATTTCCTGTCCATTCAGCTGCACTGTCAAAATTTCTTCTTTATCCAGGCTTTCCAGCCTCGCATATCCCGCACTTCGGATTCGCTGCCCGTTTTCCTGTAATTCCAGATAACTGATCTGTTTCCGATATGACATAAAAATCCCCCCGCATAAAGTATTCTAACTATCTTTATGCAGGGGGTTGTCCTTAATATTCCTGGTTGTCCAGATATTTCATATAATTAACGACCATCAATGCGATCTTGAAGGTCAATGCATCATCGAAGCTGCGCAGGTCCAGTCCGGTGCTCTTCTGGATCTTCTCAATACGATACACTAACGTATTGCGGTGTACGAACAGCTGTCTGGAAGTCTCCGACACATTCAGATTGTTCTCAAAGAACTTGTTCAATGTATTCAATGTCTCTTCGTCCAGATCGTAGGGTACATTGTCTCCGAAGATCTCTTCGATGAAGATCTTGCACAGATTCACCGGCAGCTGATAGATCAGTCGTCCGATTCCCAAAGTGCTATAGGCAATGACTTTTTTCTCTGCATAGAAGATCTTGCCTACATCCAGTGCCATCTTAGCTTCCTTGTAGGACTTGGAGACATCCTTCAGTTCCTGTACCACAGTACCGTATGCAACTTTTACATCCAACAATGCTTCCGCATTCATCATGGCCACAATAGTCTCTGCCAGTTCATGCAGTGTCTCCGGTGTTGTGGTGTTTTCTACGGACTTGATCAGGATCAGACTGGATTCATCTACAGCAGTCACATAATCGCCCGCCTGGGATGAGAACATGCTCTTAAGCACTTCCGATACAATACCGTCCTTCTCATCCTTCGTCTCGATCAGATACACCGCTCTCGGACAGCTGACTTCCACATGAAGCTTCTTCGCTCTGTTGTAGATATCTACCAACAACAAATTGTCCAGTAACAGATTCTGGAAGAAGTTGTTCCGGTCAAAACGCTCTTTATAGGCAATGACAAGATTCTGAATCTGGCTGACGGCAATCTTGCCTACCATATACACATCGTCCGTCATTCCGCGGGCAACCAGCACATATAAAAGTTCACCTTCATCACGGATCTTCAGAAGATGATGCACTCCGATCACCTGACTGTCCGCAGGGGATGCTGCAAAGCCTGTGATCAGATCGGTCGTAATGTCATCTCTCTCCATGGTAGATGCCACTTCGGATCCGTTCAGGTCATAGACTCCGAGGTCAACTTTTGTGATTGCTTTCAATTCATCAATGCTTGTCTGTATAATCTGGCCTGTAATCATATTGTCCACGCCTTTCTGTAATATTTCATATCCGCTTGCTCTACTCATAACCAAAAAGCCCCTCTGCAAGCAGTCTCGCCTTTTATCTATGTCCCACAATCCTTCCCCTCTATTCGCATATCGTGGGATTGGCATCACTATATATGTTTAGTATAAAGGATTTGTGCATTTGGTGCAAGCAAAATGCTCAAAAAAGACCCTGTCTGTAATTACAGACAGGGTCTTGAAATTTCTGATTAAGACTAGTTGGTAATAACCTGCTCGGTCTCTTTGTCGAATACATGGATCTTCTCAACATCCAGAGCGAACTTAACGGTATCGCCGGGTCTTGCAGTGGTACGAGAATCTACTCTTGCGGTCATCGGGAACTCGTCAAGATCGAAGTACAGATATACTTCTGCACCAAGTAACTCGTAAACCTTGATGGTAGAGGTAAATACGCTCTGAGGAGAGGTCTCGATGTACATCTCGGAATCATATACATCCTCAGGACGGATACCGAAGGTAACAACCTTTCCATCGTAACCGCCATCGATCAGCTTCTTGGACTTAGCGGGAGGAAGAGGAATGCTGTGGCCTGCGATTACCAGGTTAGCGATGTCGCCTTCTACCTTAACAGTAGCATCTAAGAAGTTCATCTGCGGAGATCCCATGAATCCTGCTACGAACAGGTTGCAAGGCTTCTCATACAGGTTCTGAGGAGTATCTACCTGCTGGATAACGCCGTCCTTCATAACAACGATTCTGGTACCAAGGGTCATAGCCTCGGTCTGGTCATGTGTAACGTAGATGATGGTGGTGCCCAGTCTCTGATGCAGCTTAGCGATCTCGATACGCATCTGTACACGCAGCTTAGCATCCAGGTTGGACAGAGGCTCATCCATCAGGAATACCTTAGGGTTACGAACGATTGCACGTCCCATAGCAACACGCTGTCTCTGACCACCGGACAGAGCCTTGGGCTTACGATCAAGCAGCGGAGTCAGATCCAGGATCTTAGCTGCTTCCTTAACCATCTTGTCAATCTGATCCTTGGGAACTTTTCTCAGCTTCAGACCAAATGCCATGTTGTCATATACGGACATATGAGGATACAGAGCGTAGTTCTGGAATACCATTGCGATATCTCTGTCCTTAGGCTCTACATCGTTAACTACTCTGTCACCGATCTTCAGTTCACCGGAGGAGATATCCTCCAGACCTGCGATCATACGGAGAGTGGTGGACTTACCACATCCGGAAGGACCTACGAAAATGATGAACTCCTGATCTGCGATCTCAAGGTTGAAATCCTTAACAGCTTCAAAACCGTTAGGATATACTTTGCAGACATTCTTTAAAGATAAACTTGCCATTTGAAAATACTCCTTTCATATTTACAATGTTACTTTCTCTCATTGTGAAACGATATGTCTCGTTTGAATCTGAAATCAGTATAACGAAATTCACGAAAATGTGCCATACCACTATTTCACAAAGATTTTGAATCCTATTGTATGAATTGCTTATAAACTTTTCTTTTTTTATAAATGCTTGTCAGATTGAACAAATCTGTTTCTATTTCTTGGACATTTTCCACAACTGGGCTTCTACGTTGTCTCTTTTTCCGGCTTTTTGTAGAACGTAAGCTGATTTTTTCCATGTCTTTTTGACACATATAACGCATTATCCGCGGATTTGTACAGATTTTCAAAGGTATTGCCGTCTCCGGGGAACACTGCTGCTCCCACGCTGGCCGTGACGGAATACTTCACATATTCTCCGACTTCAAACTGGTGGAAAAACTGTTCGATCTTCTTCCCTTCCCGTTCGATCATGGTAATATCACGGATGTCCTTGAGAAATACCATGAACTCGTCACCACCGGTACGGCCCACAATGTCCGTTGCTCGGAACATGGACTGCAGACGCACTGCCAGGTTCCGGAGCACTTCATCTCCAAAGGCATGTCCCATGGTGTCGTTGATCTTCTTGAAATTATCTACATCCAGAACGAACAATACCCCCTGCTTGTCCGGATATTGTTCCATATATTCACGGATCTTACGCTCTGTGGCCATCTTGTTGTTCAGATCAGTCAGCAGATCGGTGTCTGCCTTGTCTTCCAGGACTTTGCTGTGTTCCGAGACCTTTATTCGTACCAGCACATTGATCACCGTGATCACAATAAGGGCTGCTGCGATCGATATGCTGATCTTGACGATCAGATCCACAATAGGACCACGGAAGGACTGCTGAATACCGGACAGATAGGATTCATCGATGCCTACCACCAGATTCCAGGCTGTGTCCGCAATGGGAAAATGACAGAGGATCTTACCTACGCCGTTCTCATTGACATGCAGTATCCCATTGTCGCCCTTCTGCTGTTGTCTGTCAAACAGTGTCCAGCTTCCAAGACTCTCCGCTACTCCTTTTAAGGAATTCCAGAAATCGTTTTGTAAAATTTTCGTTCCTTCTGTCGCTCCATAGCATGCCATAATGGTTCCGTTGCGATCGACCAAAGAGAAAAATGCCCTATCTCCGTATACGGAATTCTCAAATAAATCAGACATCTCTGCCGGTTCCATATAACTGAGCAGGTATCCATTTACATTTCCGGAATTTGTAATAGGACATACATAAATAAAGGCTGACTGTCCGTTGATCCCGTCCGATCTGGCAAACAGATAATGCGGTGTTTCGCCAAGGATACTGTCGTAATAATTCAGCTCTGTCATATCGATCTGCCGTCTGTCATTCAGAAAGCCCGTACCGTTGGTTGCACAGTATACAACCATATATGCATCACTTGCCTTCATCAGCGTATTCAGTTTCTCATTCAGGAACGCCTCACCTCTGTCCAGGCGGCCGGCCATGATCGACGCAACCGCATCCGTGATATTTCCCAGCGCTTTCAGCTTATCCTCTACCCCGGCAGCATAATAAAGTCCGATTTGTTCCGCCTGATCGTCCACAACTGTCTGTATTGCCGTGTCCATCTTATTATTAAAGTCATATATGCTCAGGACCAGTGCGATGACTAACAATACACCTGGCAGGACCCATTGGAGGAAACTTTCCCATATTTTTCTCTTCTGCATACTCTGAACACCTCTTATCTGCTGTCTTTAGAGTCTCCGCCACCAGACTCCGGCCCGGTAGGCAGCCTTGCTACTTATCCTCTATCTTAATGCTTTCATCGATCTCATCATGAAATACTCTTTCATCCTCTTCCGGTGATACTTCCGGTGCCGGCTCCTGTTCTGACACAAGCTGGTCTTCCAGTTTTTGAAAAAACTTATTATACAGCATTGCGGACGCATATGCCGGCAGAGAAAAGCCAAACAGGAAGATGATCGGTATCAGTCGTAAAGATACCAGGTATATGATCAGCGGGAAAAATGCCATCACAAACATAACAACTGTCTTGGGCAGCTGCAAAATACTCATAATAAAAGCATTTCTGATGGTTCCCATGATCGTATTGTCGAATTTGGCAAGTACCGGGAATACATACAATGTCGTGCAGATCACAAGCACTGCAGCAGCCATGATCAGAACCACCAGCACGCTGCTGAACTGTATTCCGGATTTGGTAATAATATAATAATCTCCACCCAGTACTGCTGCTATCAGCAGGATCAGCAGCCAGATCAGAGTAGCCTGGCGGAAATTTGTCTTAAATGATTTGAAAAAGCTTCTGGTAATATAGCTTTCCTCATTGCGCACGATTTTCAGTGCCACATAATGCATGGAGGTAAATGCTGCTCCTGCAGTAATAATGGGAATACAGCAGATCAGAGTCAGAATGTTCAGCCACATCAGGTCTGCCATTTTATTGAGTACATTCATTAACGGACTGTCCAGGTCAAAAATCTTCATTTACGTCATATCCTTTTCGTTTGCTTAATTTATAAGAACTTTTCCATCGGTGTTACACGGATCCCTGAAAAAGCTTCCTCCTCATGCACTGCATGAAATCCCAGCTTCCGATAGAAATCCACGGCATACGGAGCTGCCTTCAGCGACATATACCGTTCCCCCGCCTCTTTTTTCAGATATTCGCACATTCTTCCCATCAGACTCCGCCCAACACCTCTGTGATGATATTCTTCGTCCACGAAAAGAAGCGACAAATGATTGTAGTTCCGCACAGAAGCCGCTCCGATGATCCTGGCGCCATCCAAAGCCACCATCATCTGATATCTCCCCTGCCGGAACGACTTATAGAGGTGTTCATCCGTAATAAATTCATGAAAATTACGGATTCCCTCCTCTGTATAATCCACCGCCTCATATTTCAAAAAAGTCTTCCAGATCATATGCATGGCAGGGATCCAGTCTTTGTCCTCTGCCCATCTGATCTCATAGCCATTCACCATATCTGCCATACTGCACCGTCTCTCCGATTCAGGATCAGGGAAGCCTCTGTTCTCAGGCGACCCCCGGAATCTCCTTGCAGATCCACTGCCAGATGTCCTCCATTGCCACCTCAGCGTCGTCTTCATTCAGGAGTTCATGTCTGTCATTCTCATATAGCTTCACGGTAATGTTCTTCACTCCGGCTCTCTTCAGGGAGTCACATGCCTTATGAACACCCTTGCCGTAATCTCCCACGGGATCTTCCGCTCCGGATATCATGAGAATCGGCAGGTTCTGGGGAACCTTTTCCAGATTCTCCTGCTTCTGCAATCTGCGGATCAGTTCAAACAGAGTCTGAAAACCGTTCACGGTAAAGGTAAATCCGCACAGTTCGTCTGCGATATAGCGGTCCACATTCTCCGTATTCCGGCTGAGCCAGTCACTGGAAGTTCTGGGAGAATCAATTCGTTTGTTATAGCCTCCGAAGGCAGCCTTGTCCATAAAATGGCTGACATGCTTCGAACCGCAGAACAGCTTCTGTATTCCCGCCATGGCTTTTGAGGCAAAGATCAGCCCCGCCGGCTGCATTCCCGTACCTACGATGACCGCACCACCTATTCCGCTGCCGTAACGGCACAGATAGTTCCTCACAATAAAAGACCCCATGCTGTGTCCCAGAATAATATAAGGCACCTGCGGATATTGTTCTTCCGTGATCTTCTTCAGACGATGTACATCCCGGACTACTACCGTCGCAGGATCCTGCTCGCAAAAGTAACCGAAAGACCCACCCTCTGAAACAGATTTTCCATGTCCCAGATGATCTTCACCGGTGACAAGGATTCCTCTCTTCGTCAGAAATTCTGCCAGATTCTCATAGCGTTCCACGTATTCTGCCATTCCGTGCACGATTTGCACGATGCCTCTTACGTTACCGTCATCGGGTGTATATCGCACTGCATGGATACGGTTCTCACCGTCCCGGGAGTCAAAGTAGAATTCTTCCTTGATCATAAGACCTCCTTGGTTGCAGAAAATCATAGGACGCATAAAACAAATGTCAATTTACAGCCATATGCTTCTGCGTCCTATTCATTATATATCATTTTATATAAAATTTTAAGTCCTATATTGCTTTTTTTGTAAAATAGTAACCATTACATCCGCATTGTTCATGGTCGAACTGTTTTAGCAGATCTCTGCTCCTGCCGGCATATTTTTCTCAGGTGTTACCAAAGCAAGGTTGCCTTCGGCGTCTTCTGCGCACAGAATCATGCCCTCGGACAATACTCCTGCCAGTTTCGCGGGTTTCAGGTTCACCAGTACCATAACCTTTTTGCCTACCATTTCCTCGGGACTGTAATGCGCCTTAATACCGGAGACGATCTGACGTACCTGACTGCCGATCTTTACCTGGCTGCACAGAAGCTTCTTGGACTTAGGCACTGCCTCACAGGAGATGATCTCACCTACCTGGAACTGCATTTTCGCGAAATCGTCATATTCGATCTCTGCCTTGGGCTCGATATCAATGGCTTCCTGCTCTGCTTTTTCGGCTTCTGCATTTGCTTCTTCCGCTTCATGCTCCGCTGCTGCCTTGATCATGGCTTCTTCCAGCTCTGCCTCTTTTTTCGCTACATCCTTCATATCCAGACGTGCGAAGAGGATTTCGGGCTGGTCGGTTACTTTGCTGCCGCTCTCATACAGACCGAACTGCTCCAGCTGGTCAAAATCTCGCAGAGAGGTGTTCAGCTGTTTTGCAATTCTCTCTGCTGTCTCGGGCATATAGGGCTCTAACAGGGAAGCTCCAATGATGATGCCTTCCACCAGATTATACAGCACGGTTGCCAGGCGGTCTGCCTTGGCTTCGTCCTTCGCCAGTACCCATGGCTCTGTCTCGTCGATGTATTTGTTGCAGCGCTTGAAGATACCGAAGATCTCGGTCAGGGCATCTGCCACACGCAGTTCTTCCATCTTTGCCACAACTTTTGCATAGGTACCGGTCACGATCTGCTTCAGATCCGCATCCACTGCCGCATCATTCTCGGTCAGCTGAGCGTTTTTATTCTCTACCACACCGCCAAAGTATTTGTTGCTCATGGAGATGGTTCGGTTCACCAGGTTGCCCAGGGTATTGGCCAGATCGGAATTGGTACGCTCTGCCACCAACTCCCAGGTCAGGTTGCCATCGTTTTCAAAAGGCATTTCGTGCAGTACATAGTAGCGTACAGCATCCACGCCGAAATAATCTACGAGGTCATCCGCATAGACCACATTTCCTTTGGATTTGCTCATCTTGCCGCCGCCCATGAGAAGCCAGGGATGTCCAAATACCTGCTTCGGCAGAGGCTCGCCCAGTGCCATCAGGAAAATAGGCCAGTAGATGGTATGGAACCGGATGATATCCTTACCGATCAGGTGCAGGTCTGCGGGCCACAGCTTCTTGTACTGCTCGGTGCTGTTGCCGTCTGCATCGTAGCCGATACCGGTGATGTAGTTGGTCAGCGCATCCAGCCATACATAGATAACATGCTTAGGATCGAAAGTCACCGGAATACCCCAGGTGAAGGAAGTACGGGATACGCACAGATCCTGTAAGCCGGGAAGCAGGAAATTGTTCATCATCTCGTTCTTGCGGGATACGGGCTGAATGAACTCGGGATGCTCATTAATGTGCTTGATCAGTCTGTCCGCATACTTGCTCATACGGAAGAAGTAAGCCTCCTCCTTGGCAGGCTTTACCACACCGCCGCAGTCCGGGCACTTGCCGTCTACCAGCTGGGACTCCGTCCAGAAAGACTCACAGGGAGTACAGTACATTCCCTCATAGGCCCCCTTGTAAATATCACCCTGATCATAGAGACGTTTGAATATCTTCTGCACCTGCTTCTCATGATCCTCATCGGTAGTACGGATGAACTTATCATAAGAAATATTTAACAGATCACACAGCCCGCGGATGACACCGGCAATCTTGTCCACATGCTCCTTGGGTGTGATACCGGCTGCCTCTGCCTTCAGTTCGATCTTCTGGCCGTGCTCATCGGTACCGGTCTGGAAGAAAACATCATAACCTTCTTTTCTCTTGAAACGTGCAATGCTGTCAGCCAGTACGATCTCGTAGTTATTACCGATATGGGGCTTGGCGGACGTATAGGCAATGGCCGTTGTAAGATAATATTTTCCTTTGCTTTCCATAAATCTGATTCTCCTTTTCTTAAAAATAAAAGCCCGTCTCCTAAAAGAACATAAAGTTCTTCAAGAAGACGAGCGTTATCTCGTGTTACCACTTCTCTTCGTCTGTACCTCACAGCACAGACCTCTTCGGGTCCGTAACCCTATCCGCTGTAACAGGCGGATCCTGTCGCAGCCTTGCTTCTACCGTTCCTATTCTGTTCCAGTATCCGTTCGGTGCGCCGCTCAGAAGCCATCTTCTCTATCTGTCCGTTCCATTCCTCTCAGCCTTACGGAATGTTCTCTGTAAAACTTCTATGATAAATACTATCTTCCTCATTGCATTTGCGTATTCTTACAGTAGCACAGGAAATCCGGACTGTCAATGCAGTTTTGTCTCATTACTGCTCATTACTGCTCATTACTGCTCCTCTTTTTCCCCCAGTATCAAAACGGAATATGCCGGAAGTGTGACCGCAGTTCCTTCGCGTTCGGCGATCTCCTCTCCGGTATAAAGTTCTCCAAGCAGTACCAGATCCTCTGCTGCGGTGTTACCAACGGTAAGCCCGCCAAGATCCACCGTTACAGCTTCCGCAGAGGTATTTCCCAACAGTAATAAAGTACTGTCTTCATAGCTTCTTGTCAGTGCAAAGCATTGCTCTCCGGAATACTGCTCCAGATAAGTGGTGGTGCCTCTGGCAATAGCGGGATTCTGGTTCCGGATACGGATTACCTGTTTTACATAATTGTAAATGGAATCCGGATCCTCCTGCTGCTCTTCCAGACTGTCGAATTTCATCTGAAAATCTTCCATATCCGCAGGTCCCTTGCACATGCCTTCCGCTTTGTCATCCTTGCTCCAGTACATAGGAGCACGCTTATTCTCATCCTTGCCGGAGCCCTTCATTCCCAGTTCCTCCCCATAGTAGAGGAAGACACTTCCGTCGGACAACAGATTCAGGGCATTGCCAAGCTTCGTCTGTGCCTCACTGTTTTCCCCGGCATAGTAGCCTGTGCTCCGCCCCATATCATGATTCGTGTAAAAAGGGGCATTGATGTAATCCGGATTGTATTGCGCATACATAGCCTGCTCCGCTTCCAGATTCTTTGCATAGGATGCCGCGGATGCCTTGCCGTTTACCACATTTGCGATGATTCCGGACTTGTCAGCGAAGGTAAAATCAAACATGCTGTCCACGCCGCTCGCGTAATATTGCGCATAGGTATTCTGATCTGTCCAGCATTCACACACCAGATAATTCTCCGGGTCCTTGCCATGGACATAATCGGCAAACCAGCTTAAAATCTCGACATTGTCTTCCACAGAGCCGGTGACGTATTCCTTCACCGCATCCAGGCGGAAGCCATCCACGCCCATATCCAGCCAGAAGTCCGCCACCTGCTCGAATTCCCGGCGCACCTCTGCATTCTGCAGATCCAGATCCGGCATGCCGTCCCAAAATCTTGCTTCATAATACCAGTCTGCCCCATTTACCTGCGCATATCCGCTCTGGGCTTCCCTTGAAAAATGGTAATAATCTATATAAGGACATTCTGAGGAGTCAGGCTCAGCTCCCTCCGGCAGATTTTTCAGATACTCCGTTGCCTGTAAAAACCATGGATGCCTACTGGAAGAATGGTTCATCGCCAGATCCAGGATCACACGGATCCCACGGTCATGGCAGGCTGTCAGCAGCTTTTGGAAATCATCCAGGGTACCGTACTGCGGATCAATATTCTCATAATCCGTAGTGTCGTATTTATGATAGGTCGTGGAGGGCATTACCGGCATGAGCCAGATGCCGTTGATCCCTAAGTCCGTATCCGTCGTATCGTCACCATCATTCAGGTAGTCCAGCTTGTCCAGGACTCCCTGCAGGTCACCGATGCCGTCACCGTCACTGTCATAGAAGGAATAAACAAAAAGCTCGTAGTAGGTGCGGTAGTTGTCGTCTATGATCTGCAGTGCCCGGGCATCCTGCGCTAACGTTACAGTACTGCCGGCGTTGTCGATATTGCTGCCCGTGCTCTGGTTCTGTTGGGCGGCAGTCCCATCCTGGGTACCCGCGGATGCACCGCCTGCTGCCTGGTCGTTTCCTCCGCAGGCAGCCAGAGATACTGTCATCCCTGCTGCAAGTATCAATGCCCATAATTTTCTGTTCCATCTGCTCATCATTTTCTCTTACTCCTCCAATCCACTTTTTTCAAACCGGAACCATTTGAAATCAAAATTACAGCCCGGTAGGAAGACAAATGTCACCTTTTGTTCTCCCGTCACTTTCTGTATCGGGAATCGCATCTCACGATATTCCCCGCTATGCTGGAAGGGTAGTACCTGCGTCTCCCCATTACTGAATCGCAACTGTATCGTATTGTGCTGCAGAGGTGTCCTTCCGCATATGACGATACTGTCAGAAGCATCTGTTCCAAAGTCCATATCCGCAAATTCCAGAGAAACATTGTTGCCGATCTGTTCAATGGCATCCGCGGTTCTCACAAAGCTGTCTCCATAAGTAACGCCGTCTGTGAGGGCAGACAGTCTCGCATAAGCTTTCTCCTGTTTGGTAAAATGAAACTCCTTCAGGAAAAATTTATCTTCCGACACGATTGTCAGATTTACCACGCCTTTCAGTCTCCGGGACAGTGTAAATGTCTCCGGTTGGAAGACCTCCCAGATGTCGGGCTTCTGATAGGTGACTTCTCCGACAAGTTCTCCCGTCTCTCCGAATCCGGATGCATTCTCCCCGGGTTCTCCCTCCCAGATTTGAATTCTGTGAGGGTCATTATCATTCGCAAAAATAGCCAGCGTGATCTCATCACTTCCGAATTCGCCGAAATCTACGGATCTATAGACCAGACCGGTAGGCTGTGCTTTATCCGTTCCGGCACTGTTCTCCACACCGCGGCTCACATCCCCGCCAAAGCTTGTGTCATAGGAAATAGCAGTAACCGGTTCATAAGGTGACCGAAACGTCTGTCCCATTCCCTCCGCCTGAAACTCCAGCTGTGAAATCATTTTCACAGAAGGGGTACCGTTGCGGGACATACATCTCACCTGGAAACTTCCGTCACTGATGCCTGTGATACGGATGCCTTCGCCGTCCGGAAGCTCTTCCGGCTTTGCGATCGGGCTGGGAATACCTGTGGCATCCGTAATTCTCCACAGAAGCTTACGGTCAGTGGCTTCCATAGGATAAATACGGGTATGCAGCAGTACAGAAGGATTTTCCGGTGTTAGCGTCGTTGCGGCTGCGCTCAGTTCCAGCTTGCGTACCGGCACGAATCCGGGGTTCACGAAGGCAGGCGGATATTCTCTGTTTTCTTCCGTTGCACAGATACCGGGACGGATCGGTGCTTCGATAGCATGAAGCGTCACTGTCGCCGTGCGGTGCCCGGCAGCTGCATTGTCCGGAGTCTCGACTACTGCCGTGGCTGTTCCGGTGACGGTTTCATCGGTCATGCTAGCAGTGGCTGTCCATGCGTCCTCCACGGTCACACGAATCTCTCCGGGGATCGTTTTCGCAGCGATCATCGCCAGAAGCTTCCCCTGGAACAGCTTGCGGACAGTTCCCTTGTAGGCATCGTAATCGGTACTGTCACCATTGTCCAAACCTACGAGACGTCCGGCGCCTTCCACGGTCACTCTCACATAATCGGAAGCATTTTCCACGGGATGTCCGTCCTTATCTTCTGCCGCGATCTCCAGGAAGATCATATCTTCGCCGTCGGCACACAGAGTAGTTTTGTTTGCTTTTAATACATAATGATCGGTGTTGCCAAAGGAATGTCTCTCCTGCCTTGCGATCTCTCTGCCGGTCTCATCGTAAGCCACAGCGCAGATACTACCTGGCACATAAGGTACTTTCCAGGAGGGTTGCAATACTATTCCCTTTTGATGATCGATCTGCCGCCTTCCCTGTGATACGCCGTTTACGAACAGTTCCACCTCCGGAGCATTGCTGGTGATCCGCACATCCACCTGCTGCCCCGGATTGAAGTCCCAATAAGGGTAGACATGAATCATAGGATCTTTTTTCACATCTGTCCACTCTGCGCGGAAGAGATAGTAGGAATCCTTCGGAAATCCCGCTGTATCCATCTGCCCGAAATAGCTGTTTTTCGTCTGATAAGGTGTCGGCTCACCGATGTAGTCAATAGCTGTCCAGATGAACTGTCCACAGGAATAGGGGGTATCTCTGTCCATAATGATACAGTATTCCGTATTTTGGGCTGCCCAGCTGGTAGTACTGTTGCCCAGAGCGGAGCACTGTTCGTCTGCTTCGATCAGTGTCGCCCGATCCAGCGGAAAATGATAGATGCCGCGACTCTGTACAACAGAAGAAGTCTCACTTCCGTAAATGATCCAGTCCGGATACTTTTTATGGTGCTCTTCATAATATTTTTCTGCATAATTATATCCCGCCAGCTTCACGATATCTGCACATTTCTGTGCGTTTTTCCAAGGCATATAGTTCGAACCGATGGTCACAGGTGCCACATTACGGTAGTCCCACTTTCTAACCGCGGCAATGAGGTTTTCGGTGATCTCCTGTCCATGGGCATCCGCATGAGTATCCGGGATCTCGTTGCCAATGCTCCACATAATAATGCAAGGGTGATTGCGATCCCTACGGATCCAGCTGCGGACATCCTTTTCCATCCAGTCCTTGAAAAATCTGGCGTAATCATATGGATTCTTCGCCATCTCCCACATGTCAAAGGCTTCAGACAATACCAGAAATCCCATCTCGTCCGCCAGTTCCATCACTTCCACTGCCGGCATGTTGTGAGAAGTCCGCAGGGCATTGACGCCCATGGAACGCATGAGTTTAAACTTACGGCGCATAGCTTCCTTGTGGAAAGCCGCGCCCAGTGCTCCGAGGTCATGATGGTCACAGGTACCGTTCAGGCGGATCTTCCTGCCATTTAATAAAAAACCCCTGTCTGGATCAAATTGTATGGTGCGAAAGCCGATACGGAAATGTTCCTGCTGACATAGTTCCCGGCTGTTGGTCTCCTGCTCTCTCCACAGGCATACCTGTAGATCATATAAGTAAGGATCCGTAATGTCCCATTTCCTCGGATTATCCACAGGGATCGTCATGGATATCTTGTTCTGTCCACAGGTGAGGGGCTGTTTTACCCGGAAGAGCTCCGAGGTTTCTGTTTCTATAGGACTTTTGCTGTTATCAGTATCTCGCAGACAGTATTCCAGTTCATAATTTCCACTATCTGTTCCCCATTCCAGTTCCGTGTCGATAGTCAGATCATAACCATTTTTTGTCTCAACAGAAGATGTGTAGATGCCGTCCAGAGGAATATGTGTCTCCGGCAGCCGGATCATCCACACATTCCGGTAGATTCCTGCACCGCTATACCATCTGCTGTTGGGCGCCTGAAATACAACACGCAGAACGATTTCATTGTTTCCCTCATGTAAAGCATCCGTAATATCCCAGTCAAAGGTAGAATAGCCGTATTTCCAGTCACCAAGGTGCTCACCGTTTACATAAATAGAAGAATCCATGTAGACACCTTCAAAGCGGAGGATGACACGGTCATCATTTCCTGTTTTATCCGGGGCATAGGCAAAGTTCTTCCGGTACCAGCCAATGCTGTCTTCATAGAGATTCTTCGTATCATAGATCAACCAGTCATGGGGCAGATCCACCGGCTGCATTTTAGCTTCCCAGATCTGCCTGTCTTCCCAGTTCACACCTAATGCTGTTTTGGCAAAATACCAATTATCATTCCATAACGTTCTGCTGTTCATCACCGTTTTTGCCCTTTCCGTCTGATCCCGGTTTCGTCCCGTTATTTTATTTTTCCTGCACGTGTTCAGATTTATCTGCGTTCGATGCAGACTGCGCATCCGCCCGGTTCTCCAAGTGCCTCACAAGCCAGACCGCCAATAGTGCATCCAGCGTTCCCAATAAGATTCCACCCAGGATATCCGTCGGGTAATGAACGAAGAAGTAAAGTCTGGAAAATGCAATAAGTGCCGCCATGAGCAGACTTAAGAGTCCCGCTCTGCGATAATAGCAGAAGATCGTCACTGCACCGGCGAATCCATTGGAGCTGTGTCCCGAAGGAAAAGAATATTCGGAGGGAAACGGGATCTTCAATATGACACTGTTGTCGACTGCGCAGGGCCGGGGTCTGGCAATCACATTTTTCAAGAACAAATTTCCCACAAGGTATGTAACGGCCATGGCGATCATCATCGTCAGGCCGCATTTCCGGGTCTTAGGTATACAGGTCAGCACAATCGCAATAACGATCCATACCAGACCGCTTTCTCCCATCGTAGTAAAAAAACGAAGAATCTCTGTCAGCCATTCCTGATGGATCCCCTGAATTGCATGTAATATCTGTAACTCCATATTGCTCTCCATTCCGCAGACGGCTGTCTGTCCTTACGTCACCGTCTGTCGGCAGTCTGCGCCTTCCACTAGGCGTTCACGCTGTTAATCCTGCCGTCACTACGCAGGCAATCGTTTTCTCAAAATTATTGCATTCTATTTAAGAACGCCTTCGCATTGGCTGCGATGTCATCCTTGAACACAGCAGAGCCTGCCACGATAACATTGGCTCCCTTCTCCAATGCCTGCACTACGTTGTCCAGATGAATACCGCCGTCTACTTCCAGATCGGTAGCAAGTCCTCTGTCCGTGATCATTTTACGGATCACCGCTACCTTATTCAGGCATTCCGGGATCAGCTTCTGTCCGCCGAAACCGGGTTCTACGGTCATCACCAGTACCATATCCACCAGTTCCAGATAAGGCTCCACGGTCTCTGCCGGGGTGGCGGGTTTGATGGTGATGCCAACCTTTTTGCCGGTGGCACGTATTTTATCAATGCATCCCTTCACATCTTCTGTGGCTTCCAGATGAAAATTCACCAGATCCGCACCGCAGGCAGCGAACTCTTCCACATAGCGCTCCGGCTTCTCGATCATCAGATGCACATCCAGGAACATGTCTGTGTGGGGTCTCACTGCCTTCAAGACAGGCATTCCGTAAGAGATTGAAGGCACAAACAGTCCGTCCATCACGTCTACATGCAGCCAGGGCACACCGGCTCCTTCCACAGCTTTGATATCCTCTCCCAGCTTCCAGAAATCCGCCGAAAGAATTGAAGGTGATAAAATATTCATGATACTCCTCATTTCTGCCCCTTAGGGCCTTGTCTGCAACACTTTTCCCTTTGAAAAGGAAATCGTATTCCGTATGCGTCTATTCTAACAAACTTGTATTCTTAAAACAAGATAAACTAAAAGGAACCTTTCCTTTCGGGAAAAGTTCCTCTCTTCGTGTCTTGTGATCACGTAATTCTCTATAGATTTTTGACATCCTCTTTTAACTGCTCCCAGGCATCTTCATGCTCTGTATAGTATATGGGACATTTTTTCCCACCGCAGTCATAATGGCGGAGAATATCCTCCGGTTCCAGATCATAGGCATCGATCAGCCATCTCAGCAGCCTGATCAGGGAATCGTAGGTCTCCTGAGTGAACTGTCCGTTGTCCGCCTTATAGCAGCATTCGATAGAGATGGAGTCCTCGTTACGAGTCTGCACTGCGTAAGCGATCTCATCCAGAGGAACGCATTGGAGTATCTCCCCGTTATAACCGATGATGAAATGCGCGCTGGCACTGCGCTCATGATTGTCCTTAAGCTGTTCGAAATAACTGCGGTTCTGTGCCGCACTGGTGCCGGGGTTGGCAGTATAATGCACGAAAATATTATTCACCTCCGTCAAAGGATCTCCCGGTCTGGAATATTCATTTACCGTGAGGAAATCCTCCGTCCAGTCAGGGTGCGCTGCGTAAGTCTCCGCCGACAGTCCCTGGATCCTAGTCCCCATGGTATTCTCAGTCCCTTTTCCCACCTGCTGCGCCATATCTATTGCTTCCATCGGTGTGCTGGCTTCCGCAGTACTGGCAGGCACCTTCAAAAGCTTTGTCAATGCGACGATTCCTACCAGAATTCCTGCACAAAGCAAAGTCATCCGGATATATCTGCGGATTCTTGCCCGTCTGCGGCGACGCTGTCTCTCCGCCCTCGTCAGGCGTTGTCTTGTGCGCGTGTTGTAGGTATTGTCTCTGCATACGTTTCCATCAGATACAGCAGCCGCAGTTTTCTGTTTCTGTTGGCGGATTCTGTTTTCCTGCTGGGGCACTGCACTATGATGTCGTTGTTCTATGCGCCTTCCTGTATGTCTGCCCGTATTTTTCCCGGTTTGATAATCCACCAGATACGGATTTCTCCGCATCTGCGTTATATGGATCTCTGCCTGTCTGCCCGAACGATTTTCCTGCGTCATATTGCCAGTCCCTCCGAATGAATTACTTTCTACGGGTTTCAATATAACGCGGAATTGTCACATTTTACGTCACATTTTTCTTAAGAAATTATAAATTTCTTCTATAACAGTTCTTGCAGATATGTTTCGATCTCTTTCGCGGTAATTTGATGGGCTTTCACGCCGGGATGCAGGCGGCTGCCCACAGTATCCGGTGTAGTGTCGGGAAGTTGTAAAAAGTGTATCCGGGAATCGGCGGTCTGCTCCGCATAGCCTTCCACAGCTTCCCGGATGACGGACAGGAAGTTGTCTCCCAGCATACCGTAACCCCAGATGATCTGTGCTGTGGGGTTGCTTTCCCGCACTACTTTCAGGAAATCGCCGATGGCTGTAGTCAGGATTTCTTTAACTTCTTCTATATCCCTTGTTCCTGCCCATTCCTGCCCCAGTTCCGCTGCAGACTGTATCGCTGTGACATCATTGGTTCCCAGATTGATAATGACCGCATCCGGCTGCCATGCCTCGAAATCATAATCTTCCAACGCTCCCAAAGAAGCATTCCTCTCCCCGGTGAGTAAGCCACAGACCTGTGTGTAAAACGGAGGAATCTTATTCTCCACATTTCCATCCCATCCGGTGACAATTCCCCAGCCGCTCTGAGATACCACACGATACTCTGCGGATAATGCATCCGCCACCATACGGGGATAAGTATTCATTGCAGAGAAAAAGGCACTGATCCAATCTTCCTCATAGACGGCTCCCACCGTACCTTCCCCGCTGGTAATGCTGTCTCCCACAAATTCCAGCCGGTACTTCGGCTCCGGCAGCTGCTGGAATTCACCGTCTGCATATTGCAATCCCACAATCTGTAACAGATGCCCGGGATCCTGATGCATTGCCTGTACTTCTTTCAGAATCCGTACATGCTTCGGTTTTCCTACCGTCATCCCCCGGAACAGGCACACTTCATTTTTCCCTTTATTTAACGGAACTCTACTGATCTGCACACCGTTCAGTTCCACCGCAAGCCACGGTTCATAAGCGTCGAAATCGGCATTTACCTCCATCTGAATTTCACTGCCGGTATAGATAAATTCTATTCCGCTGCCGGTCCAGAATAAGTTCACCACATCCGTTCCCGTGGTGCGTCCCAACACCCGTACCTGCGGCAATGCTGCTACGCTGACTGTCTTTGTTGGCTGCTCCATTTTTCTGCCATACCTCCCTGTGCATTGTTTTATCTGTCGTTCTGATTTTCGATGTTTCGCTCTCTTATCACCGATTCCTGGCACAACGGCTATATTCTTCGGCGATCACAGCCTCCGCAGGGCGATCGCAGACTGCATAAGGACTCTTCCTTTCCATACTTCCCGGCCAGTCCCAGATTCCGAAGCCTTTCACCCAATCCCGTTTTTCGCAGGCAGAAAACATTGCCAGATACCAGTCTGCCTGTTCCGCATCATCCTCTTTGCCCTGCAGTTCCCAGTTATTCGGCACCAGCGCGGAACCATGGATATTCATGCATCCAGCCTCCGAGAAAAGAAAAGGCTTCTGGTATTTTTTTACTACTTCTTCAATGCGATCCAACTGATTCTCCCAATCATCGATGGGATAGTATCCGCTGGAAGCGATCACGTCCACTGCATCCCACCATGTAATATGATCTTCTCCGTATTTGTCACAATTATAACCGACAGGTCCGTCATATACTGTGCGGACCTCTGCGATCAGCTTTCTCCAATCCGTCTCCCGGTGCTCTGTCATCGTCATCTCGCAGCCTGTAAGAAATAATTCACACCCTGTCCGCTGTGCGATCTGTGCATAATGCTTCTGAAAAGCAATATGGCTTTCAAACCAGTTGCCCCACTTCGGTTCACAGGGAACATCATGATCAAAAAAGCTTATCCTTGCTCTCCAGACACCATTGTCACAGTTCACGGTGGGCTTTAATGCTACTTTTAATCCCAAACTCTGTGCAAAGCGAATCATATCACACAGTTCTTCATCCGTGCAGCTTTTCTCCCCATCGAAACGAATTTCTTCGCTGTAAGGGGTTTCCTGCATCCCCGAGGGAGTGAGTATCACCCAATTCGCGTGGGTCTTATGCGCCATTTCCTCCATACTTTTTCTGGCTTCTCCAGATCCCAGTACGCCTTTGTGCGGAAATACCGCAAAATTCACCCCATGAAATTTTTCTGTACCAAATTTCTGCATCAAAAGTTTTCCTTTCCATAATTGTTTTATCGTAAAGCTTTTCCAATCTCCGTTCTTGTATTGTATCATTATTATCTTTATTTAGCTAGCTATTTTAGCTTAATTTTAGTTAAAATTATTTTTGTTTTCTCACTTTTCCTATGTTAATATAAAAATAAAGTTATACAATCAAATGAGGGAGAATATTGCCATGCATTTTGTCCAGGCGAAGGGGATTTTATCTCAGAATAACGGAATGAATATTTACCGCGGATGCTCCCACGGCTGCATTTATTGTGACAGCCGCAGCAGATGTTACGGTTTTACACACGCCTTTGAAGATATCGAGGTCAAGAAAAATGCTCCTGAACTGCTGGGGCAGGCATTACGTTCAAAACGGCACAAATGCATGATCGGTACAGGTGCCATGTGCGATCCGTATCTTCCCGCTGAAAAAGAGCTTCAATTGACCAGAAAATGTCTGGAACTAATCGATCGGTATGAATATGGCGTTACGGTACTCACAAAATCCAATCTGGTGCTTCGGGATCTCGATCTGCTGCAATCTATCAATAAGAAGGCCAAAGCAGTCGTGCAGATGACGCTCACTACTTATGATGAGGAGCTGTGCCGTAAGATTGAACCGCATGTGTCTACTACGAGAGAGCGTTTTGAAGTGTTGATGAGATGTAAAGAGTTGGGAATACCGACTCTTGTGTGGATGACACCGATTCTTCCTTTTATTAACGATACCAGGGAGAATATAGAAGGCTTGCTTGATTATTGCCTGCTGGCAGGAGTTCAGGGGATTCTGGTGTTCGATGTTGGTGTCACGCTGCGGGAAGGCGACCGGGAATATTTCTATCAGGCGCTGGATCGTGATTTCCCCGGCGTCCGGCAAAAATATATCAGCACCTACGGAAATGCCTACGATATTCCCAGTCCTTATGCAAAAGAGCTTATGGCACTGATTCAAAATACCTGCACAGCGAATGGTATGCTGTGTTCCCCGAAGGAATGCTTTACTTACCTGCATGAATTCCCCGAGAGATACGTGCAGCAGACATTATTTTAAATTGAGAGTTAGTTGAATACATTGGCAAAATCCACGAACTCCCGGAGCATGCGATACACATGTCTCGATGTAAGGTCTCCGGATGTGAATTTTCTACGAAAAGTGATGAGTAGTTCTCGTCATGACGGGGCCGCCTACAGTCGACATCCATGTCGACAATCGGCTGACGCGGACATCGTGTCCGCTTTCCCCCTGTCTTTCAGCACTTTTCTAGAAAATATCAACATCCTCCGACAAACATCTTCGACATGGCACCGCATACTCCGGGAATTCTGCGTTATGGAATATAAAGCTTTCGTGTTATACCTTCGGTTTTCACGATTTGGGTATCTGCAATAGAATAAGCTTCGCATACCCTCCAACTTTCCACAGCGTGGGTATCAGAAGCAAAACAAGCTTCGCATACCCATAAACTATTCACATTGAGGCGGAAGAAGGGTACAGAGAAGCTTGCTCCTGTCATCTGTGCCCATGCTGCGGCGGAAGAAGGGTACAGAGAAGCTTGCCCCTGTCACCTGTGCCCACGCTGCGGCGGAAGAAGGGTACAGAGAAGCTTGCCCCTGTCACCTGTGCCCATGCTGCGGCGGAAGAAGGGCACAGAGAAGCTTGCCCCTGTCACCTGTGCCCATGCTGCGGCGGAAGAAGGGGCACAGTGAAGCTTGCTCCTGTCATCTGTGCCCACGCTGCGACGGAAGAAGGGTACAGGAGGGCGTTCGCCGCATCACGGCAAAAATAAAAACCGTGATTTGTGAGCAAGCTCCCAATCACGGTTCTTATTTTGCCTATGCGCGGCTCATTGCTCGCGTAAACTCTCAATTTTGCAAAGGACTCTGGTGCTATACCATCTTGAATCCTTTCGCCTTCAGGCACATCTCCACTTCCTCAGGATCTGCGGTATGCAGGATCATGACAGGGGTAGAAGAATCACGGTTGAAGGACAGGTAGGTATAGTCCACATTGACATTGCTGTCTAAGAGAGCTGTCAGCAGGGTATTCAGTGCACCGGGCTTATCCTCGATCTCTACAGCCAGGACATCCACGAAACGGCAGAGGTATCCCCTCTCTGTAAGGACTTCCTTTGCCTTGTCGGGATCGGAGACAACCATACGGTTGATTCCGTACTCCGCACCATCGTTGGTAACGGAACCCCAGATATTGATGTCTGCTTCATACAACGCATTGGTCATAGTCTGCAGGGCTCCTTTTTTATTTTCAGCGTAAATAGATAATTGTTTTAACATTTCGATATTACCTCCTCATTACAGTCTGACTGTTATGCAGTCTGTCGAAAACTTCCGACACTTTATTATGATAAAGCATTATTACAAAATAATCAATCCTGAGTTCGCATTTGACTAATGCTCTTTGCTAATTACTCTATTTTATAGATGTCGGTTTCAAAAGTCCTCGACATTTATAAAGTTCCGTGTGAGAACAGTCCTACCGGTCCCTGAGGAGGATCCTTAGGATCTTGGGGGGCTTCATGCTTCTCCTGTGCGGAAGTCTCTTCTTTTGCGGATTCTTCAGGCTCCTTTGCGATATTCTGCACCGGTGCAGTCTGCTCTTTTGCTTCCTGCAGGCTGTCTTCGAAAGTCAGGGGCTGGAAAGCCGGATCTGTACCTTTTTTCTCTTCTTCAGGCTCGGGCAATCCCTTTTCTCTGCGGAAGATCTCCATGAATTCCTTACCGGTAATGGTCTCACGCTCGATCAGGAACGCTGCCAGCTTATCCATCAGTTCTCTGTTCTCACGAAGCATCTGTAATGCCTGATCATAACTTTCCTTGATCATGGCAACGACTTCTTCGTCAATGGCTGCTGCCGTTTCATCACTACAGTTCAGCGCGGTTCTTCCCTCCAGATACTGGCTCTCTACAGTAGCCAGTCCCACGAGTCCGAAGCGCTTGCTCATACCGTAACGGGTGATCATATTACGGGCAATAGAAGTAGCTTTTTCAATATCATTGGCTGCACCTGTGGTCACGGTATCAAATACTACTTCCTCAGCGGCACGTCCGCCCACCAGTCCTACCAGCATATCCCGAAGTTCTGCCTCGGTGTTGAGGTATTTTTCCTCCTCCGGTACCTGCATGACATACCCCAGCGCACCCATGGTACGGGGCACAATGGTAATCTTCTGCACCGGCTCGGAATTTTTCTGCAGGGCACTGATCAGTGCATGACCGACCTCATGATAGGATACGATACGACGCTCCTCCTTGCTCATGATGCGGTCCTTTTTCTCCTTACCTACCAGTACCTGTTCTACTGCTGCGAACAGATCCTTCTGGCTGACGAATTCTCTGCCTTCCTTGACGGCATTGATGGCAGCCTCGTTGATCATATTGGCGAGATCGGAACCTACCGCACCGCTGGTCGCCAGTGCAATAGCATCCAGATCTACGGTCTCATCCATCTTCACATCCTTGGCATGTACTTTCAGGATCTCCACACGTCCCTTGAGATCCGGCTTGTCTACGATGATCCGGCGGTCAAAACGTCCGGGACGTAACAGAGCTTTGTCCAGGATCTCCGGGCGGTTCGTCGCACCCAGGATCAGGATACCCTTAGAACTGTCGAAACCATCCATCTCGGACAGCAGCTGGTTCAGGGTCTGTTCCCGCTCCTCGTTGCCTCCGCCGTACTTAGAATCACGGCTGCGGCCGATGGCATCGATCTCATCGATAAATACGATACAGGGAGCATTCTTGGTTGCTTCCTTGAACAGGTCGCGGACACGGCTGGCGCCCACACCTACATACAACTCAATAAAGTCGGAACCTGTCAGGGAAAAGAACGGCACATGTGCCTCACCTGCCACTGCTTTTGCAAGCAAAGTCTTACCGGTTCCGGGAGGTCCCACTAACAGGGCTCCCTTGGGAAGTTTTGCGCCGATCTTGGAATATTTCTGGGGATTGTGCAGGAAATCCACGACCTCCACCAGAGATTCCTTTGCTTCGTCTTCGCCGGCTACGTCCTTGAAAGTAACACCGGTTTCCTTCTGTACATATACTTTGGCATTACTCTTGCCGACGCCCATGGGACCTCCACTGCCGCCCATTTTACGGAACAGGAATCCGGCTACGACCCAGATCAGCACTACAGGTAATACTACCGTTACCAGAATCTCCATCAAAAAGCTGGAGGTATTACTGCTGATACGGGTACCCGTCACACCATGCTCCTGTAATCTGCCCGTCAAAGTATCCAGATCCTCCATCAGCATCGTATAATATACCGTCTTAGACTGCGTTGCCTTCTGAGTAATACCATAAAAGGTCACATAACTGTCAGGTGCCGGCGTAGCTGCCGCTTCCTTTTTCAGCTGTACCGTGATCACACCGCTTTCCTTATTTACCTCTACTGCTTCCACCTTATCCGCTTCCAGATCCTTCAGGAAATCCGTATAAGACACCTCCGTACCGTTGCCGGTTCCGAAAAATGCATTATACAACATCAATATGGCGATCACTGTCATCAGACCGGACAGGATCATCATCAGGATACTGGGACGCCTTGGCGGACGATTTCCGTTGCCTCCGTTACCGTTATTGCCGTTCCCGCCATTGTTGCCGTTACCGGGAGCACCGTTGCCATTGCCGCCGTTACCGGAGCCATAGCCGTTATTATATGATTCAGATAATATTCTCATGTCATCTCCATTTTCTACTTTATTTTATTGTCTCTATTTTTTCTATATTTAATATTCTCATATTCCGAGACAATAAATTTATTGTAACTATTTAGCCCCTTGCAGAACGCAGTTTTATATGGCTCTGAATAGTTACAATCTATTTTATTATAGAGATAACCTGCGGATAAATCAATAGCACAAATGTGAAAAAAGCATGAAAAGCAGGCTATATCACACTATTTATCCATGAACCCGAAATACCGTCACTTCTCCGAAATAGGATTCGTTTGACACATACTGTGGAATTCTCTCCGACAGCATATTTTTGTGGTCTGTATGCAGGTGTCCGCAGATGAGAGCCTTCACGCATCAGGAAAATAGACGTTCCCGAAATCAGTGAAGTAACCACCAGTCCTGCGTAAGTATTCGTCAGATGCAGGCTCTGAATTGTTGTTTAATTCGTGATCACGACTACCTCTTCCGGGATCATGGTCGTCATCAGTACCAGACTGAACAGCAGCTTTTTCAGAGAAAATTCGAAAAATACGAATCCGTAGGCTGCCAGACAGACTATCACGATTTGTGTTGCAATGGAAACCAGACATACAATTCCGGAATTCAGCAGATAACTGAAAAGCGGTACTGCTTTGATCACTTCCAGGTAATTTTGCAATGTCGGAGCATTCGATAACAGAAATCACTATTAACAGAAACAGAAACATCGCCTGTACACATGCTGTCTCAAACCTCCCGTTAATAATGGCATTTTCATAAATATAGTAAAGCAGATTCTTCGTTCCATTGGCAGGTCCGCCCACAGCGCGTAGGGCATCTGCGTGGTCCACCCGATCTCTGCTCCGCCTAACAGTTCATTCAGAAGTCCGTTTTTCTGCCGGTAGATAAACAGAAAAATTGCTGCCGCCATCTTCACCGTGATCCAGATCACCTGCTAGAAGGAGCTTTTCCCCAGGATTGGGCTTCTGTTGTTCTGCGCTATGCTGCTGTTGTTTTTTGTCGTTACTGTCTGTGCTGTCATTCTTTTTCGCCTCACGTTTTATCTGTGCTTTATCATAGCCAAAAAAATTTTTGTAAATACCATGTAGGTGTAAATTTTTGTAAAATTCTGTAAAAGAATTTCTCCCATTCATGTAAAACAATAATCAATCTATGTTAGCTCTTTGTTTAAAATTGCTCATTATGTGATTATTTGCCCAAAATTGTTAGATATAATAATGATTTCCAAAAAAAATTTTACTTTTCAGTAGATTTTTGAGAGACACTAAACTATAATAGAACATCATGGGATTTTAGTTGCAAAGATCCATAGAGAAAGGTGTCAGCAATGTACAAGATAGGTTTTGACAATGACAAATACCTCAGTCTGCAGTCTGAGAAGATCAAGGAGCGTATCGCGAAATTCGGCGGCAAGCTGTATCTGGAATTCGGCGGCAAGCTGTTTGATGATTATCACGCTTCCCGCGTTCTGCCCGGTTTCCATCCGGACAGCAAGATCAATATGCTGGCACAGTTAAAGGACGAGGCCGAAATCGTCATCGTCATTAATGCAGCAGATATCGAGAAGAATAAAGTCCGTTCCGATCTTGGCATTACCTATGATCTGGATGTGTTACGTCTGATCGATGCTTTCCGCGGCTATGGTCTGTATGTCGGCAGTGTATGTCTTACCCGCTTTGCCGGGCAGCCCAGTGCCATTGCTTATCAGAAAAAACTGGAGTCTCTGGGAATGAAGGTATACCGCCATTATTCCATTCCCGGATATCCTTCCAATATTCCGTTCATCGTAAGCGATGAGGGTTACGGTAAAAATGATTATATTGAAACATCCCGTTCTCTGGTAGTCGTTACTGCTCCCGGACCCGGAAGCGGCAAAATGGCTACCTGTCTCTCCCAGCTGTATCACGAATACAAGAGAGGCATCAAGGCCGGTTATGCCAAGTATGAGACTTTCCCGATCTGGAATATTCCGTTAAAGCATCCGGTGAACTTGGCTTATGAAGCCGCTACCGCAGACTTGAACGATGTTAATATGATCGATCCGTTCCATTTGGAAGCTTACGGTGAGACCACGATCAATTACAATCGCGACGTGGAGATCTTCCCCGTAGTCAGCGCTATGTTCGAGAAGATCATGGGCAGCTGCCCTTACAAGTCTCCTACTGACATGGGTGTCAATATGGCAGGCTTCGGTATTGTCGATGACGAAGCTGTCCGCGACGCCGCCAAACAGGAAATCATCCGCCGCTACTACCACACTCTGTGCCAGAAGCGCCAGGGTACCGCCGGTGACGACCAGATCTTAAAGCTTGAGCTTCTGATGAAGCAGGCAGGTGTCACCATCGACGATCGCGCAGTAGTCAGTGCAGCCAATATCAAAGCAGAGACCACCGGGGAACCGGCAGCTGCGATCCAGCTTCCGGACGGCAGAGTCCTCACCGGGCGGACCAGTACTCTGCTGGGTGCTTCTTCCGCATTATTATTAAATGCCCTGAAAGCTTTGGCAGGCATTCCGGACGAAGTACAGCTGATCTCACCTACCGCCATCGGTCCCATCCAGGATCTGAAGACAAACTACCTGGGGAACCGCAATCCCAGGCTTCATACAGATGAGACGCTGATCGCTCTTTCCATCTGTGCAGCTACGGATGATACCGCGAAGGCTGCTGTGGAGCAGTTGAAGAATCTGAAAGGTTCCGAAGTGCACTCCAGCGTGATTCTGTCCCAGATCGACATGAATACCTTCCGCAAGTTAGGCGTGAATCTGACATGCGAACCTCATTATCAGAACCAAAAGCTGTATCACAACTAAACATTTTGTCATTCTACTATAAATTATGGCAGTTATTGAGCGAAGGCGCTCCCCAAGGGGAGTTTCTCGCTCTTTTTATTTTATAAATTGTTTCTTGTATATCAAAAGGAGGAGAAAATTATGGCAGTAAAGTACGTGTTTGTGACCGGAGGAGTCGTATCCGGTCTGGGAAAAGGAATTACCGCAGCTTCCCTGGGAAGACTGTTAAAAGCAAGAGGTTACAAAGTAACCATGCAGAAATTCGATCCATATATTAATATTGATCCCGGCACCATGAACCCGATACAGCACGGCGAAGTATTCGTCACGGAGGATGGCACGGAGACCGATCTGGATCTGGGACATTATGAGCGTTTTATTGATGAGAATCTGGATAAAAATTCCAACGTTACCACCGGTAAGGTATACTGGTCCGTATTGCAGAAGGAGCGTCGTGGTGATTACGGCGGAGGTACTGTACAGGTCATCCCCCATATCACCAATGAGATCAAGAGCCGCTTTTACCGCAACTTTACAGATGATGAAACCCGTATCGCCATCATCGAGGTAGGCGGTACCGTAGGTGACATCGAGAGTCAGCCTTTCCTGGAGTCCATCCGTCAGTTCCAGCATGAGGTGGGGCATGACAATGCCATTCTGATCCATGTAACGCTGATTCCTTATCTGAGTGCTTCTCAGGAGCTGAAGACCAAGCCTACCCAGGCCAGTGTTAAGGATCTGCAGGGCATGGGCATCCAGCCGGATATCATCGTCTGCAGAAGTGAGCATCCTCTGGATCAGTCCATCAAAGATAAGATTGCTCTGTTCTGTAACGTACCTCAGAGTCATGTATTGCAGAATCTGGATGTGGAATATCTGTATGAGGCTCCGTTAGCTATGGAAAAAGAGCGTCTGGCACAGGTAGCCTGTGAATGCCTGCATCTGGATTGTCCGGAACCGGATCTGACAGACTGGAAGAAGATGGTGGAGGATCTGCGTCATCCCACCGATGAAGTGCAGATCGCTCTGGTCGGAAAATATGTCTCTCTGCATGATGCCTATATCAGTGTCGTGGAGGCTTTGAAGCATGGCGGTATCACCAATCATGCGACCGTACACATCAAATGGATCGACTCCGAGACGGTAACGCCTGAAAATGTGGATGAACTGTTAGGTGACTGCAACGGTGTCCTGGTACCCGGCGGCTTCGGTTCCCGGGGTATCGAAGGCAAGATCCTGGCGATTCAGTATGCAAGAACCCATGGAGTTCCCTTCCTGGGACTGTGTCTGGGAATGCAGCTGACGATCGTAGAATATGCAAGAAATGTCATCGGTTATACGGATGCACACAGTGTGGAACTGGATCCTAACACCACACATCCTGTGATCGCTCTGATGCCGGACCAGAACGGCGTCGAGGATATCGGCGGTACCTTAAGACTGGGTGCATACCCCTGTGTACTGGATAAAGATTCCCGTGCTTACCAGCTCTACGGACAGGAGAATATCTCCGAGAGACATCGTCATCGTTATGAGGTTAACAACGATTATCGTGCCGTCCTCACCGAGAACGGTCTTCGTCTGTCCGGATTGTCTCCTGACGGACGTATCGTGGAGATGTGCGAGCTTACCGAGCATCCCTTCTTCGTAGCCACCCAGGGACACCCCGAGCTCAAGTCCAGACCCAACAGACCCCATCCGTTATTTAAGGGATTCGTGGAAGCGGCTTTGGAGAATAAACACCGGAAGTAAATTGAGAGTTTACGCGAGTAATGAGCCGCGCATAGGCATAGTGAAGGCAGCGATGGGCGCTTGCGCACAAATCGCTGTCTTTACTTATGCCGTGATGCGGCGAACGCCGCGATATGAAATAAGATTGGCAGCGTTTTTTGCTGGCAATCTTATGAATAGCGTGGCTCATTGCGGAGAACTGCCAATAAATGTGGAGCGCCCTTTGCAACACATTTATGAATTGAGTGCATGGCTCGTAACGTAGGATTGCCATAAAACCGACGAACTCCCGGAGCATGCGATACACATGTCTCGATGTAAGGTCTCCGGATGTGA